>Ga0080006_1162815_pt1 | contig 19307 bp, 17 predicted proteins | sample RS3BMetagenome_FD_69209 | JGI IMG/M metagenome (GOLD analysis project Ga0080006, IMG submission 69209) | Ferric oxide microbial mat and aquatic microbial communities from Rainbow Spring, Yellowstone National Park, USA - RS3B (SPADES... ... | reverse complement strand
GATCGGTCCTTATACTGGGCACACCATCGAAAAGGTGCTCCTTGGCTGGGGCCGATTGGCGTGGTTACAGCACCAATTATCCCAGCATTGAGCGCCTTTTATTCGTTTACCCCCGGCCGCTTACCCCTATCCGCTCAGTGGATCCAGCTGACTTTCCGCAGGTGGGGCAGGTGAAATCGTGACACATCAAAGCTGGGCTCGGCGATAGAGAGCAGGCGACATGCCGAGGAGCCGGAGGACTCGGCGCTGGATGGGAGTGAGCTCGGGCTCAAAGCTTTGGACGAAGTGGCCGCGGGCATCAACCAGGTCGTGGCGCTGGACGGTGGCGAAGATGTCCAGGATGCGCTCGGCAGTGGGGGCCGGGCAGGCGCGATCCTCGGAATAGATGGGGAGGGTGGTGAGGTCAGCGTCCTTCATCCGGAGGCGGATCTCGCGTTCGATGAGGGCCCTGACCAGCAGGGCAACGAAGAAGAGGAAGAGCAAGGGCTCGATGCGGGTCACGCTCTTGAGCCACATGGGGGTGACCAGCAGGCCCGTCTTCAGTTGCTCATGGCGTCGCTCCAAATATGGCTGGTACTTGTAGCGCTCGAGCAAGTCGGCCAAGGTCAGGTCGCGGCAATTGGTGATGAAGGGGAACATGCCGTCCGACTTGGCCACGTAGGCGACCCGGTCCTCAAGCACCTGCCAGGTCAACTCGACGTGGATTCGGTCTTGCCGGCGGTAAGTGGTTGCAGCTCCGGCACGCCCACGGGTCACCTGCCGAAAGCGCGGCTCAGCCACCTCGGCCACCTTGACTTCGATGAAACGCTGGCTGGACAACTCCGTGAGGATGGCCTGCACAATGCGGGCCTGGCGCGTTTGCGCGTCCCGGCGCGCTTTGCCCGAGCTGAGCACCCACACCACTCGATAACCCTCGGCCGAGGGCCACGGAGCCTCGGTCATGAAATAGTGGTCGGTCACCCCGTCCCGGTTGCTGCCCTGACGCACCAGGGTCCACTCTGGCGGATGCGCCTGGACCCAGTCACGGAAGTCGGCGTCCTCCTTGCGAGTGCGCGGGAGCACGGTGAGGAAGCGGCCCTCATGGGTATCGATATGGCCCATGTTCTCCCGAGTGCACAGCTTCGAATCGGCGATATACAAGAAGTCGGGGCGGCCCGCCAAGCGACGCAGGATGTCCCAAGTCTCCTGGTGGGTCTGGGTGTCTTCGGTGTTGCCGTCAGCTACGCGGTAGTGCACCGGCACCCCTCCGTCGGCCGACACGGTGAGGATCCAGAGCAGTTGCTTCAGGTCCGGCCTGTGATCCTTGTTGTGGCCATGGGCAACCTTCAAGGTGGCCTGACCGCGCTCGAGTTCGCCCTTGGCGGCAGAGTAGTCGCCGCTGAAGGTGATGCTGGTGCTGTCGTTGTGGAACTCGGTGCAGTCGATTGTGAAACGACGGATCGCGTTGACCACCACCTCGGTCTGCAGGATGGCCCGGTCAGCATCGAAGAGTCGCTCCAAAGCTCGGCCCACGCAGTCGTCGTTGAGCCGGGCTGAGGTGTCCGCCAGTCCCAGGACGGACGGATCCCGCTCCGCCACCCATTCGCCCAAGCCGTAGAGCGGCCGGCGCTGCTCGATGAGGTTACGTAGCACCACGCCCAAGGCTTTGGCAGGTGGCATCCGGGAACGCGGGTCGGCCTCGAGCACCCGCTCCAGGAGAGCGTCAGCACCCAGGCGGTCGAGGAAGCGGTTGATGATGGGGAGGGGACCCAGAAGCTGGCTGCGCAGCTCGAATCCCCGTTGGGTCATGGCCGGGTGGGTGGGGACTTGACCATTGCCTGCCAGTATATCGTACTGTACGGCCAGATGACGAGCCCCCCACGCCGTAAAGCGCCTCAACCCTCGCCCGACGAGCTTGCCCGTCAGCGAGCTCTGCTCACTGACCTCGGGAAGATCGGCTTTTTCCGCCGCGGCACTTTGCTCAGCCGCTTCACCCGTTGCGGCAAGCCAGGCTGCCACTGCCAGGCTGATCCCCCCCAGCTCCACGGTCCCTACTGGCAGTGGACCCGTAAGGTCAAGGGCAAGACCGTCACCGTGACCCTCTCCGAATCACAGGCTGCCCTGCTCCAAGGGTGGCTCGACAATGGCCGGCTCTACGACCAGCAGCTAGCCGAACTGGAGCAGCTCTCGGTCCAGGTCACCGACCGCCTCCTCGCAGCCGCCTCCGCTTCCTCTCATTGACCCACCTGCCCGTGTGTCACGATTTCACCTGCCCCACCTGCGGAAAGTCAGATCCAGGCTAATGAAGCTTGACCGGCACTGTCTTGATCCAAATCGGCTGCCTGGCGCCACTGTGGCGCTGAGGTGGACAAACCGTGCAAGGCCACCGTCATGCTGGCGGGGCCGGTGGGCCGCTTGCCACCTCTGCCAGCCATACCCGCAGCGGCCACACCGCTTTCCAGCCCTTCGTAGGGCGACCACGCGCGCCACCCAGCCAGTCCGCCCCCGTGGACACCGGCTCAGCTCCCACCCGCGTCAAAATACCCCGCTTCCGAACAGGCCCTCATAACAGCGCAAAAAGCGCCCGTAGGCATCATCGTAAGCATCAAATACTTTGGCGTTTGGCTCATACTCCTCAGCGACTCGGACAGCCGTAGCAACCGCCTCCCTGTAGCTTCCGTACACGCCAACTCCCACCCCAGCGTAGAGGGCGGCCCCCAGGGCTCCAGTATCCCGCTCCTCAAGGACCTGAACAGGCCGTTTGTAGATGTCAGCTTGCATCTGATTCCACAGCCTGCTTTTAGTAGCGCCACCGGTGGCCCGAATTGTCTCGATCTCCACTCGGGCCGAATGTACCGCCTCAACGATATCTCGTATCTCCAGGGTGATACCTTCCATAATGCCGCGCGCCACATCGGCGCGCGAGGTGCCGAGGGTCAGCCCCGCCAGCACCCCGCGCGCCTGGGCATTGGCTCGCGGCCCAGCTGTTGCCCCCTGCAGGTAAGGCAAAAAGGTGAGCCCGTTTGCACCAGGGGGCGCGGTCTCCGCCTCCATCCCAATCAGCTCATAGGGATCTCTCTGAAGAACTCCTCCCATGGCAACCTCCAAGGACCCAAAAGTATCGCGAAACCACCGGTACGAACTTGCGGCCGCAGTAGCAGCCCCACCGATAGTCCAGTTGCGAACTCCCACATTCGCCTTCACCATCAGTACCTCCCGAGGATCCCGCACGGGCGTACCCACCGCGACATAGCACGACCCGCCCGTACCCAGCACAACCGCGGCGACGCCCGCATCGACCACGCCAGAACCGAAGGAAGAGCAGTTCTGGTCATGCCCTGCCACGACCACTCTCGTGCCTTCCGCCAGGCCGGTAGCTTCGGCCACCCGCCCGCCTACTTCGCCAACCACCGGAGTGTCAAGCACGATAGTTGGAAACCTAGCTACATCCATGTCTAACGCCTCGAAGATGCGCTCGCTCCACCGGTGTTTGTCTACGTCCAGCATTCCTGACCGACTTGCGCTCGACAGGTCGGTGAAGTAGCCTCCAGTTACCCCAAATGCTCTCAGGAAAAACGCTTGGTGATCGCTGAACACGGCCGTCCGCTTGTAGAGCTCGGCCTCATGGTCTCGGAACCACGCAAGCTTTGTGATCCCCAGCATCGCATTGAGCGGAGCACCGGAAAGACGATAGTATTCGGCCTTCCCGATACGGTCCCTTTGGATGGACTCGATATACTCACTTCCTCGGAGATCTTGCCAGCCTATAAAAGGACGTAGCAAGGACCCCTTCTGGTCAAGGGGCCCGAGTACATAAGCCTGCGTCGCGATCCCAAGTGCAACAATCTCATGAGGATTGACGTTACCTCGGCTAATTGCACTTCGGACCGTCGCATACATGGCCCGCGTAATGTCGTTGGCACTTTGCTCAACCCAGCCAGGATGCGGAAAGTACGAAGGATACTCTAGGTAAGCGCCACTCACCCGTTCGCCTTCAAAGTCAAATAAATGAGCTCTACACCCGGTCGTTCCCTCATCGATTCCTAAGAGATACTTAGCCACTACCCGGGCACCCCCACCAAGTGCACGGCCCGGGCCCCCGCCGGCGCCAACCTTTCGACCGGTCTCCTCCACCGGGCAGGCACCAGCTCGGTTCGGGGCCGATGCCATCCACCGCGGCCAGCACCCATCGCCAAAGCCCACTGTCCTGTGTCTGGCGGGACGCGGCCTGAGTCAGGCCGACCGACATCTGCCAATCGCTGAACGCCCACCGCCACCCGTGGCCCACTTCCGACGGCTGGGCCAACGCGGCGCCTCACATCAAAGGCCAAGTACGGCCAAGTGAGCGCCCTCTGGCCCCACTCCGTCCCTCCCCGCCGCCCGGGAGATCGGACTCGGGGAGGTCTCGCGGGGGTTCAAAGGCGCTCCGCAGCCCTTCCATCAGCCTGAGGAAAGCCACCGCTCCAGCGTCTGGAGACCCTAGGCAACGGTTGCCAACCCAAGCGGCTCTTCCCCGTCTAGGAACCATCGTCCGGGTAAGTTCCACCCCACTACTCGCCGCCGCCACCACAGCGTCAAGCTGTTGCGAGCCGCTCAACAACAGGGTGCTCTCGAGAGCGTCCAAGGCGGGCAACAAAGCATCCAAGACGGTTCGATCGCCCACATTTGCCTGTCCTCGTGCAGCGATGAACGCAGCCGCGACACGGCCCGCGCTCAGCGCCAACCCCACACCCAGGTGCTCCACCTCCCCGACGCAATCTGCAGCCGCTACAGCCGCACCCCCGAAAAGCCCCGAAAAAGACGAAGGGTTGGCCCTGGCAAACGCAGCCCCACTGCTCCGCAACACCTCGGCGGGCGTCACATCGGCTGAGGTCTGCTCCAAAGCTGACCGGACGGCCCTCGCTCCACTCTCCACTGTAATGCCGAGGTCTCCGTCGCCGGCAATGCTGTCCAGCTCGGTCAATTCGTCCTTGGCCACTTCCAGGTTCACAAGCCCGGAGTTCAGCCAAACCGCCAGCTCCGAACCCGTCATGTCCGCCAGAACGGTGATCGAGCGGGTGCGTCCAAGAGAGCTTCAAGATCGTCATCAAGCCGCAACAGCGAGACTGACGCCCCGGCCATCTCGAGACTTGTCGCGTACTCGCCCACGTAGGATCGGTACACACTCACCCGGCTATCGGCCAGCCGCTCGTGTACGCGGCGCGTCATGATGTACAGCTCCTCAAGCGGAGTTGCCCCCAGGCCATTGACCAGCACCGCGACCCGTGCCTCCGGACCAAGATCAAGTTCCTCGGCGACGGCCGCGTATAGCTCGTCGGCCACTTGGTCGGCTGCTTCTAGCTTTCCACGACGCACTCCCGGCTCCCCGTGAATGCCGATCCCGATCTCAGCCTCGCCCTCCCCGAGTTGAAAGGTCGGCTGCCCGATCGCGGGTACCACCGCAGGCGAGAGTCCAATTCCCATGGTCCTTGTGCAAGCCACGGTTCGCCTAGCGATCGCCGCTACGGCACTAAGGTCGTCTCCCCGCTCCGCCGCGGCGCCCGCGCACTTGTAAGCGAAGACCAAGCCCGCTACGCCCCGCCGCTGCTCAAGAAGCTCCACCGGTGCCGATGCTGCATCGTCGTTAACGAGCACCGAAGCTGTCGCTATCCCTTCCCGGTTGGCGCCTTCGGAGGCCGAATCAAAGACGAGACGGTCCCCTAGGTAGTTGCCGTACAGATACAGCACGCCGGCGCCCCCGTCGACGGCCCGGGTCGCCGCCAGAGCAGCCTCTATCGATGGCGAGGAAAACACGTTTCCGACCGCCACCCCTGATGCCAGACCCCTTCCGACATACCCCAAGAACAACGGGAGGTGGCCCGACCCGCCTCCCGTAACAATCCCAACCCGCCCCGGCGAGCCGCCGTCTGCCCGGACCACGGCCCTCGAATTTTCCGCAACTAGTCGGAGATACTCCGGGTGAGCCACAAGGACTCCCGCGAGCACTTCGTCCACGAAGTCGCCAGGCGCATTTATGAGTTTCTTCACAGTCAACATCACCCTCTACTACCGAGCCAAGTCACCGCCCCTCACACCCCCTTCGCGGCCTCACCCTGGCACGAAGGCTCGCAGCTCTCGCAGCACATCTGCGTCGGTGGCATCCGGCAGCGAGCAACCTGGCGCAGCGATGAAGCGCGGTCCGAGTTCCTCGATGAGTTCGCCGACCCGCCTCGCCCCGTCGGCCACGGTACTGGCCGAAAGGCTCTCAGCGATGCCCCCCATAATGACCTTGTCTGCCAATACCTTGGCGCCCTCACCTAAGGTGACGGTGCTCTCGACCTCGCTCCACCCTACGACCTCGACGGGGTAGTCAGCGTATCTTTCGACCCCGCCATGGAGTGCCCCATGCACATGAAGGAACCGGACATCCGCCAGCTCCGTCCCACGCAGGCCAGCCAGATCGTAGGGGATGCCGAACTCCCGATATTCCTCCCCACTCAGTACGTCCTGGCCCCAACATGAATAATATATGCCGTTGGCACCCGCCTCGACGCAGCGGCTGGCCAGCGAACCGACCATCGCCGCCAGGGCCCCAAGAACCGCATGGGCCTCCGCGCGACTCCCGGCGACCATCTCTCGCAGTGCCTGCGGACCACACCACAGCGCTACCAGGGCCAGCGGCGAAAACACGGTAGCCAGCAGTAGCTCCGAGTCCTCCAAATCGTGGCGGGCGACTTCGACGGCGTGTACATACTCACGGGCTCGCCCTACGCTCTCAATCGGTCCGAAACTTCGCAACTGTGCCACCTGAGACCAGGACGAAAGCGCATGATCAGCAAACAGTATCGGAATGTCGGGCATAAGTTTGGCCGCCGCCAGCCGGTACTCGCGGTAAAACGACACTGTCCGCCGCGCCAACTGCGTTCCATCCTCGATCCGAAAGTGCTTCCATAAGAGTATCGGGGTCTCGCTTCCGCGGCCGCGTCGCAATAGGGCATTGGCTGACAGTCCGCTGTTCTCTTCGTCCACGATAGCGCCTCCCTTGCCTACCTCATCGATTTCAATAACGCCCAACAGATCACGCCGCCGCCGTCCAGGCCCCACACCTACCGGCACTGGATCGCTAGCCCCCACCGGCGGGACGGAACCTCCACGACGTCCAACTCTCGATCTTCGCCAAACCTAGCCCACGGCTGGCTCTCTCGCCAGGCCATCGTCAGCAGCATGCGCATCCGACAAGCGCCCCGGCGCCAAGGGGGCCCCTAGGCAACCGGCCCCATCTCTCGCTCGAAGGTTACCTGGCACAACCTCAGCCACCGCCTTCCTGCACCGTCGCAACGACGGCCGCTCACCAAGCGGACCGCTGGTGGTCCTGCCCTGCCAGGCCCGCCGGAAGGCCCGTGGAGCCCCTACGCCTGCAAGCGCACTCACTCTTCGCCCACTCCGAGGTACTGGTTGGCTACATCCTCATAGGAGGCCAAAGCGTCATCGCCAGTAGCTTCGTAGACAATCCGCCCGGAACGCATAACGCAGCATCGGTCACTTACAGCTAGCGCCTTACGAGCGTTCTGCTCTACCAAGAGGACAGCGACGCCAGCATCACGCGCCTGCCCAACCGCTCTCAGCACGTCAATCCGGGCCGCCGGCGACAACCCGAGCGTAGGCTCATCGAGCAGCAATACTTGTGGAGCAATCATCAGCCCCCGCATCATCGCAACCATCTGCTGCTCACCGCCGCTCAGCTGGCCGGCCGGCTGGCGTCGCCGCGCACTCATCTGGGGAAAAAGGCCCAACACCTCTGCTACTCGCGGTTCGACCAACTCGGGCTTGAGCGTATAGCCGCCTACCCGAATGTTGTCCTCCACCGACATCGTTGCGAAGAGCGCCCTTCCCTGGGGAACGTGAGCCACTCCCGCCCGCACGATCCGCTCCGCTGCCAAGTTGCTGAGCAACCTCGTGCCCAAGGCAACCGTGCCCGACCTCACCGCAACGATTCCCGAGATGGCTCTCAACAAAGTCGTCTTCCCCGCGCCATTGGCCCCCAATAGCGCCACGCACTCACCGGGGTCCACGTGTAGGGTGACTCCGAACACCACTTCTGATCGGCCGTAGCCAGCCTCCAGGCCGGCCACACTTAAGGTGCCCTCCGCCGTGCCACCGTCGCCCTTGCCAAGCCAGGCGAGCCCCGTCCCAGACGGAGCCCCTCCATCACTCGCCAAGGAAGCGTCCTCGTACCGCCTCATCTCGGAGAACTGACTCGGGAGCCCCCTCGGCCAACACTTGGCCAAGATCCATGGCGATCACTGAATCGGCCACCTCTCGCACAATACCCATATTGTGCTCCACAAGAACCACTCCTGTCCCCTGATCCGCAAGGCTCCGAATCAAGCTTGCTATCCCCTTCGCCTCGACATCATTCATCCCTGAACTGGGCTCGTCCATGAGCATGAATGTGGGAGCCGAGGCCACCGAGCGAGCGATCTCGCATCTCCGCTGATCCCCGTATGGCAGATCACCGGCTAACAAGTTGGCCTTGCTGCCCAGCCCCACCAACTCGAGCGCCCGCCCCGCCTTCTGGTACGGTGACTCCGAGCCTCGATGGCTTCCGGCCTCGACCGCGCCTCCCGCACGAGCGCCTCCCCCCGACCCGACAAACGTCCCTTGGAGGACATTCTCCCAGACCGTAAGATCGTTTGCGAGCCGCGGGCTCTGAAATGTGCGCCCAATGCCGGCATAAGCGCGCGCTCGTGCGCCCTTCCCGGTTAGCAGCAGGTCGGAATCGTCAGACCGAAGAACGACCCTCCCCTGCCGGACTGTGACCAATCCGCTCACCGCGTTCAAGAGAGTAGTCTTGCCCGCCCCGTTGGCGCCGATGAGCGCGAGCACCGACCCATTGGCCGCAGTCAACGACACACGGTCCACCGCAATCACTCCGCCAAATCGAACCGACACTTCTTCAACCCGAAGCGTAACGATGCCCGGAGCGCGAACCAGCGGCGACGGCACCACGGCACTCACGCTAGTCGCGGTACGGCCCCGAAACCCTAGCCGACCTCCGGACGGCCGGCGCCACAACCCCGGCTTGCCGCGGTACTGCGGCCGGGCGGGCACCAATCCTCGCGGCCGCAGCAGAATGAAGCCGAGCATCGCCGCGGCGAACACCACCGCGCTCAGGTTGGCGTTGACACCGCCCAACGCCTCTGAAATGAAGATGTACACGACACCGCCAACCACGCAGCCGGCAATGCTCCCGGTTCCCCCAATGACCACCGCGGCCACCACGAAGAAGGACTGCGACCAGTCGAAGGAAACAGGCGACACAATGGTCTCCTTCACGGCAAAGAGCGCGCCACTCAACGTTCCCCAGATACTCCCAAACACATAGGCATAGAGTTTGTAACGATAGACAGGCACACCTACTGACGACGCAGCCGTCTCGTCAACGCGCAGCAGGTTCCACGCCCTTCCGAGCCGCGACCTCCTGACGGCAATCGCTACCCCAAGCGCTAACACCGTGAGCGCGACCGCGAGCAGGTAGTAAGAGATCGGCGAATTCACCACAAAGGCGCCGATGCTGGGGGCGGGATATCCAAACAGACCGTTGTCGCCGCCAGTTATCGTCAGGTTCTCCGCCGCGATGTAGACAATCAGGCCGAACCCTAGTGTCATGATCGCCAGATAGTCCGAGTGCAGCCGCAGCGTCGGTACACCGATTACCACGGCGGCTATTCCGGAGATAACAATGGCCACCATGAGGCTTGGCCAAAAGGTCATAATGTGGGCCGTGCTCAAGATCGCGTAGGTATAGCCCCCGATAGCGAAGAACGCAATGTATCCCAGGTCCAGAAGGCCCGCCCATCCCAGCACCGCATTCAACCCCAGAGCTAACACCGCCCACAGGGCCATATCGGTAGCGATGTCCAGCACGAATCCGTTGTTGGCAACCACAGGGTAGATACAGGCGACCACGAACAATGCGACCAACGCAATCAGGCGCCAAGGAAGAGGCGCCCCCAAGATCCGAGTCGACCGGCTGCGAACCCAGTTGGTGTGAATCATGCCCGATCCACCGTGCGAGTCGACAAAATTCCGGTAGGCCTCACCGCCAGCACCACGATTAGGACACCGAACGTAATCGCGTCCTGCCAGGCCGATGGCAGCACCGTGATCGCGAGGCTCGACACAACCCCAAGAGTGAACCCGCCGACCACCGCACCCCAAACGTTACCCATGCCGCCGAGGACAGCCGCGGTGAAGCCAAACAGGCCGATGTTTACCCCCATGTCATAGCTGACCTCTCCGTACTGAGCACCCACCATCGCACCAGCGAGGCCAGCCAATGCCCCGGCGAGCGCAAAGGTCAAGAGCACCACTCGCGTGTATGGCACCCCCATCAGGCGTGCCGAGGTGGAATTGTCCGCAACCGCCCGCAGGGCCAGTCCGAACCGCGTCCTAGTGACCAGCAGGGCCACAACGCCGGTTGCCCCCACACCGACCACCAATAGCGCTAGGTCCGAGCCAGTCACCGCGACTCCCAACAAGTTCACCAAGCCTCCGGTTAGGGGGTTGGGGGCAGCCCTCGGAATGGGTGCCAGAAATAGTTCAATCAGATCTTGAATTAGCGCCAGCGTCGCCAGCGACGCGACCAGGAGCGCGAAGTTTGGAGCCTTGCGGATGGGAAACCATGTGCACGCGGCAAGTCCGAACCCCACCAACCCCGCACCTACGGCCCCGCTCCCCGCAGCCAGCACGTAGACCACGAAGGATGGCAGCTGATGCCAAGCGCTCAGCACACTGTACGTCCCGACGTAGACAAAGGCACCGATTGTGTAAATGCTGAGCTGTGCGAAGTTGATCAAGCGGAGAACGCCGTAGATCAAGGTGAACCCTATGGCCACGAGGACGTAGGTGGACCCTGTGATCAGCCCCAGAACTATCTCGCTTTCCAAAAGGTGAAGGCTCAACGGAACTCCCTAGGCAAATGCCGGTCCTCCGCCCGGCCCTCTGTCCCGCTACCGTTGGCATGGCTCACGCATCATGACCAACCCAGCGCTCCCGAACGCACCGCCGACGACGCCAGGTAGCAGCCCCCCGGTCCAAGCCGGGGGGCTGCCTTCCCCACCGTTAGCTCAGCGTGGTGGCATACGTGTAAACCGTAGAGAAGCCTGCTTGCGGGGTCACCTCGACAACGGTGTATCGAATCTGGGCGCGGTCACCGTCCGGAAGAAATGAAACCCGTCCAGTAGCTCCCACGAAGGACACCTTGTGCATAAAGGCGATCAGTTTCGCGGGTGCGATCGAGTGAGCCAGCTCAGCAGTCTTCCACACCGCCAGCACGGCATCGAAGCCGTTGGCGTCGATGGAGGTAACCGCCTGGCCATACTGGGCTTGCATCTGGCCCTTCAGGTAGTTGTAGAAGCTGCTGCTCACCCCACCGATCGGCAGGTTGGTCATGTATGCCCCGGTGGCCGCAGACCCAGCGACGCTCGTGAAACCGGATCCGTACTGAGAACTGTCGGTGATGTACTTGGTGGTCATACCGGCTGCTCGCATCTGCTTCAAGAGAAGCGCCGCGGCTGGATCGAATCCCGCGTATTCCACGATCTGAGGATTCACGGTTTTCATGGCGGCAATTACGCTTGTAAAGTCAGTGGTATTGACGGTCGTTGTATACCGGCTCAGAATCTTGCCGCCCAGCGACTCAAACCTCTGCACAAAGGCAGCCGCAAAAGCATCGCCGAAAGTCTCATTGTCATCGATCACAACGGCTGTCCGTAAGCCAAGCTTCTTGTAGACAAACGTCGCTTGAACGCTGCCTTCGTTCTTGTCGTTTCCCGTGATGCGAACGAAATTTTTGAGGTGCATCGTTGCCAGCGCTGGGGTGCTGGGGTTTCCTCCAAACAGCGGGATCTGTGCCTTTGCCAACAGTGGCACAGAAGGTATCGTAACGGCGCTGTCGAAGTAGCCCACCACCGCGTTCACGTGATCAGATATCATGGACTGGGTGGCGGCGATCCCCAACGCTGGTTCGGCTTGGGTGTCCCACTGGGTCACCTTAATTGGATGTCCGAGAATGCCTCCGTGCTTATTGATATAGGATACGGCGATTCCTTCCGCCTGCTTGAGGCCCACTCCATACTGTCCCTCGCTCCCCGTGAGCGGCATAGCTTCCCCGAGTAAAAAAGGGCTCTTAGAGGCACTTGAGGCTGGCGTGCCACCGCACGCCGCAACCCCTAACGTCGTCGCGGCTACCAGAGCCGCTACCATCAGCCTTCGCATGTACGGAACCCTCGTCACCCTACTCCTCCCTTTTTGGCTGCGCGGCGCACAACGGTGTGTTGTATGCCCTCAATGGATCGCTTCCAGATGTGTCTGAATGGGGCTCTCGGCGCCACTTGGTGGGTGCCGTGACCGCCACCGATCGCGGGTACCCGCGGGAGCTTATGAGCTTTCATCTGTGGACCGCAACTCTCGCGCCAAGCGGACTGGCAGGTCGGGCCACGGCCGGGGATCGGGATCGGGCGCAAACTCACCACTGCGTGGGTCCCTCGAGTAGTGCCAATGCGGTCCCTCAGCCGCGATCTGATGCAGCGATGCGACGAGGTAGTCCACGTCGCCTTGGGTAGTGCCGATGCCAAGGCTCATACGCACAGCCCCGGGGATTCGATACTTCTCTCCTCGCTTTATCCCGGCCCGTATCTCAGCTGCCTGGGCGTCCCCTACATTCAGCAATTTCAGCATGAGTGGGTGAGCACAGAAGCAGCCGTGTCGAACGCCGATCCCAAATTCTGCGCTCAGGATCGCCGCGAGCTCGCTGTGGTGGAGGCCGGAGAGAGTGAATGTAGCCACGCCGATTCGGTCAGCGTCTTCGTCCCACAATCGGTACAGGGACAACCCCGGCACGGTCGTGAGGCGACTCCGCGCGTAGGCGGCTAGTGCCATCTCCTCCCGCCCCAGACGCTCCATGCCATACCTCGCCAACTCATCGAGCGCTACGCCTATGGCCACGGCACCGACCACGTTCGGGGAGCCGGCTTCCTGACGCTCCGGGAGCGCGGACCAGAGCACTTCAGTCGTGGTGACAAAGTCGACCGCACCCCCACCGCGCAGGAAGGGGTCCTTTCCCTCGAGCCAGTCGGCCTTGCCGATTAAGACGCCCGACCCGAAAGGCGCGTAGAGCTTGTGCCCAGAGACAGCCATGTAGTCTACGTCAAGAGCGGACACATCTACTGGGAAGTGTGGCGCAAGCTGAGCAGCATCGAGCAGAATGCGCGCGCCGTAACGATGGGCGATCGCAGCGAGCTCGGCCACCGGCCAAATTTCACCCGTGACGTTGGAGGCCCCGGTCACCGCCACCAAGGTGGTTCGCGCTCCACTTCTAAAGTGCTGTTCTAGTCTCTCAATGCTGTCGGGGGGACTTGAGGGGGCGTCTAGGTAGGTCACCAGACCGTCGCCCACCTGCCAAGGCAAGAGGTTGGCGTGGTGCTCCGAGGCGAATGTCACCACCGAAGCGCCCTCGGGGAGAGATGCTGCTAAGAGATTGGTCGAGTCCGTGGTATTGCGGGTAAATACGACAACGTCCTCGGGGCGAGCGTTGAAGGCCGCCCTCACCCTCTCCCGGGCACCCTCGTAGGCCGCAGTGGCAATCTGCGATTTATAGCCTGCGCCCCGGTGGACGCTACTGTAATAGGGCAGAAATAGTTCCAAGCTATGCACGACCGCAGCCAAGGGCGGGGTGCTGGCGGCATAGTCCAGGTTGACGTACTGACGCCACTTGCCTGACACCAACGGTACCTGGACTGAGGCCCCGACAACGGCGGGACGGTCCGTCGCGCCGCTGCGGATGGACGCTGGAACCATGTTCGAAGGGCAGTCATCGGGCGCTGCCATACGGTTTGACATCACTCGACGATGCTTCCACTACGGGTGATCGGATGAGGTTGGGCTTGGTCCGGGACGACTATCCCCTCCGACAGGCGGGCTCGCCGGTGGTGTCGCGCGATTCCCGGAGGCATCGGTTGTACCCCAGCCAGGGAAAGCACGCGACTACCACCGCTCAGGGCAGCCACGGCGGAGAGGACGGACGTGCCGCGCCCGGCCCGGGCGCTCTCGACCGACCCGCGCCAGCGGCGACCCGTGCTTGGCGTGCGGGGTGACCACGTCCTCATTCGAGAGCCATCAGTCCGGCCGGCCCGTCCGACGCGCCGCTGACGAATGCGCGGACGACCATCGCTTGGGAGTCATGCAACTGGGTCAAGGTCTCCTCCACTGCCGCATTAGGATCCCCAGATTCGAGGGCGCCAATTAGGCGTCGGTGCTCGTGAACGATCTCCCCACTCCGGTCCGACTCGCGCAAGCCAAGATGCAATAGGCGTTCCATCTCGTCGAGGATGGGCGCCAGCAAATCAGCGATTCTGGGATTCCTAGAGGCCTGCGCCACAGTCATGTGAAACTCAGTGTTAGCCTGCAGGAAGCGACTCACACTGTCAGGGTCGCGTGGGTCGTAGGCGGCAACGCACACGGCGTCGAGTCGGCGGAGCTGGTCCGCGTCGACCCGGCCTGCCGCTGCCCTGGTGGCCTCGGATTCCAGAAGGCGCCTGACCTCGAAGAGATCTCTCACGTCTCCGACCGAGAGTGGGGCCACTGCATATCGTCGGCCCGACAGCAGCACGATGAGGCGACGATGGCGCAGCCTCGCCAGCGCCTCCCTAACCGGGGTCCTGCCGGACCCAACGAGCTCCGCAGCCTGCAGCTCAGTGAACTCGGCTCCAGGAGGCAGTTCAGCGCAGATGATCATCCTCCTGAGCACCTCGTAGGCCTCATCGGCATGAGTCACCCGCAGAGTGGGTGTGGTGGCTAGCATACGGGCCAGTATATTAGGGACTCGGTGGTCACCTGTCAACGGGTTTGGGGTTCGGTTCGGGTGGGGCGGCCGAGGCAATGCGAGTGCAGCGCACCAGGTACGGCGAGGGCGGGACTCCTCGAGGTTGGTCCAGCGCTGCTCCGGAGGCCAGGTCTCTGGACATAGGGGGTAGGCTGGACTGAAGATCGAACTCAGGAGGACTTGCATTCTTGTTCCGGATAGGTTATAATTAGTGCAGAGGCGATAGTCATAATTGGAGTCGAGGTCATGCCCTCGTCGGTGCCCTGTTCGGCCTTTCCCCAGACCGCGATGCTCCCTCCTGGCGCCCGTCCCATTGGCCCCGTGGCCGGGATTCAGGAGGACGAAGAGGGCGGAGTCGTCTTCGCCTACGGGTGGGCCACAGGGTGCTGGGTTGCGGGCGAGGATGCGGCGCGGCGACTGATGGCGCTGCAGCTGGCGCGCCTGGGGCTGGCCACCCGTCGGGAGGTGGCGGCCGGTTTCGGCACCGATCCCACCACTTTGTGGCGTTGGGACAAGGCTTACCAGGAGGAGGGACTGGCCGGGCTGCTGCGCGAGCGCACCGGTCCCAAGGGCCCGTCCAAGCTGACTCCCGAGCGTGCGCAGGAGATCCGGGACCTGCAGGGCCAGCGGCTCAGCCAGTACCAGATCGCAGAGCGGGTCCAGCTCAGCCGGGCTACGGTGCGCCGGGTTTTGGGACAGCTGCCCGCGGTTCCAGCGCCCGCGAAGCCCCGGCCCCAGCCCGAGCTACCGATGATCCCGCCGCCCGAGCCAAGGCAGGAGGAGCGAGACCTGGCGCGGACCGGAGCCCTGGAGGAAGCGCCACCAGTGTTCACCCAAGGCCGGGAGCTGCCGCTGCTGGGACTGCTGCTGGCCCTGCCGGCGTTGGCCGAAACCGGCCTTCCGGAGGCGGCCCAGACCGTGTACGGCAAGCTCCGCAACGGGTTCTACGGGCTGCGTTCTGTGCTGCTGGTGCTGGTCTTTATGGCCCTCCTGCGGGACCCGCGGGCGGAAGGGGCCACCCGGATCGTGCCCCAGGACCTGGGCCGAGTGCTGGCCCTGGATCGGGCCCCGGAGGTGAAGACCATCCGCCGCCGGCTGCGGGAGCTGGCCGACCGGGGGCTGGGGAGCGAGTTCGTCAAGGCGCTGGCCCAGCACCATGCCCAGGCGCGCGGCGAGGCCATGGCCGTCCTGTACCTCGATGGCCACACCCGGGTCTACTCCGGGAAGCGCCGGCTGTCCAAGACCCACATCACCAGGCTGCGCACCGCCGGGCCGGCCACCGAGGAGAACTGGATCTGCGATGGGGCTGGTGAGCCGGTGCTCATGGTGATGCAAGAACCCGGGCGGTCGATGGTGAAGGAGTTGAAGGCACTGCTCCCTGAACTGCGCGAACTGGTGGGGGACCGGCGGGTCACCATCTGTTTCGACCGGGGGGGCTGGTCTCCGGAGTTGTTCTGGGAGCTGCAGCAAGCCGGCTTCCACTTCCTCACCTATCGCAAGGGCAGGACCCGCAAAGAACCGGCCGGTTCCTTTGTTTCGGTCTGTCACCGTGAGGCGCGCAAGGAGTACGAGTTGACTGACCGCAGGGTCCGGCTCAAGCTGCCCCGAGCCAAGGGCCGGCCCCAGACCTTCCTGGTCCGCCAGGTCACCATCCGCAAAGACGACCACCAGATCCAGATCCTGACCAGCCGCTTCGACCTGGAGGCGACCGAGGTCGCCTACCAGATGTTCTCCCGCTGGCGCCAGGAAAACTATTTCCGCTACGGCCGTACCCACTTCGGCCTGGATGCCCTCGACTCCTACCGAGTCCACGATGACGACCCGGAGCGCTCGGTGCCCAACCCCGCCACGGCGCAGCTGCGACGAAAGCTGCGACGGGCCCGCCAGCAGCTCACCGAGGCGGAAGCTGCCTATGGGCAGGCGGCCCAAGGCAACCAGGAGTCACAGCGCCCCACCATGCGCGGCTTCAAGATCGCCAACGCCGACCTCGGCCAGCAGCTGCAGACAGCTCGTGAGAAGGTCCGAGTCCTGGAAGCTCAGATGCAAGACACGCCATCTCGGCTCCCCCTCAAAGAAGTGGCACCAGGCACCCAACTGCTCGATGTCGAGTCCAAGCTGGTCACCCACGGGATCCGCATGAGCGCCTACAACGGCGAGTCGGCCCTGGCCCGGCTGCTGGCCCCCTATTACAGCCGGGCGGAGGACGAGGGCCGGGCGCTGCTCCGCGAGGCCTTCCGGACCAGCGGCACTCTGGAGGTGGTGGCCGGCCACCTGGAGGTCCGTCTCAACCACCTCTCGGCACCCCGCCGCACCCGCGCCCTGGCCGCCCTCTGCGACCAGCTCAACCAGACCGAGACCCGCTATCCGGGCACCGACCTGGTGCTCAGCTACTCCGTCCACCAGCCGCCCGGGGTTGCATGAATTTCAGACCCGTGTCAGGAGTCCTGGAGGCGGAGCGCTCAGGCAGAGCGGGTCCAGTCGGTGCCGGGTGCTGGCTGTCTAGTGTTTCGCCCCAGCGGCCAGTTGGCACCCTGCCCCCGGGGCGAACGAGTCCACAAGTCGCCAGGTTCAAGACCGACAGTCACGTGGTGGAGCCTCGGATTTCGCGGCTTCTACAGCCGATCCTGCGCTGCGCTCGCTGGGCAGGGGCCCACAAGTCTGACGGCCAGTTCGCGGTGACACCACCGATGGTCGACCTTGCCCGCGGGCCGGGCAGGACGACCCCGACCACTTGACCACCCGAGCCGACTGAGGGCCGCCTGCAACTGCCTCGCAGGCCATCGACGGACCGGCGCCCGAGTGGTCCGGCGACGTCAGCGGCCGTAGCCAACCGGCTTTCGCACCTCGCTGCCACGGTCGCTCGGCCGGTGGTCTAGCCCTGACTCGAGGCGAACGACTCCAGGATGCTTCGAGCCACCCCGTCGAAGCCACGCACCGAGCTGCAGGCCACCATCGCCGGCGGGCGCAACCGCCGCCGCACCACCTCCACCGCCTCCTCGGCCGACTGGACCAGAACGACCTGCGTTCCCACCACCTGGCGCGACATCGGCGGAGCTGACGGTGTGGGCCAGGCCGCGCTCGCGGGCAGGCTCGATCGGTCCCAGCACCACCAGGTCGGCGCCTCGGAAGGCGTCCGCGTAGTCAGGCAGCAGGGCCAGGGTTCGCGAGTAGGTGTGGGGCACATGCACCACCACCAGCTGCACCTCATCGCCGACTCGCTGGCGGGCGCCGGAAATGGTTGCCCGTAGCTTGGTTGGGTGGTGGGCGTAGTCGTCGACCACGGTCACCCCCTCCACCTCGGCAACCACCTCGAAGCGGCGGGCCACCCCTGGACTTGGCGGCCGCCGCGGCCGCCAAGTCCAGGGGGGCGCCCAGCTCGACGGAGGTGGCCAGCGCTCCCAGGGCGTTGCTGGCGTTGTGAGCTCCGAAGATCGGCAGCCGCATCGGGACCGTCGCACCGTCGGGCCCGACCACCTGCAGGAGCTGGTGGTCTCCGTCGACCGCTGGGTACTCAGCGAGGTGCCAATCACCGCCGACGCCCCAGGTGGCCACGGGGCACCCGGCCTCCTGGGCCAGGGCCAGGGCGGGCGCGTTCTCGCGGTTCACCAGGAGACGGCCGTCCGGCGGCATGGCCGCCACCAGCTGCCGATAGGGCGCGACGTAGGCGACGAGATCGGGGTAGAGGTCGGGATGGTCCAGCTCCAAGTTGAGCAGGGTCACCACCTGGGGATGCCACTGCAGGAACTTGGCCCGGTGATCCAAGGCCGAGGTTGTGTACTCGTCGCCCTCGAAGACGAACGGCGAGCGCCGCTGCCAGTCTGAGCCTCCCGCGAAATTCAATATGTGAGGCGTAGAAAGGACTTTCTGCAGGGGCTGAAAGGGTCCATCCCCACACCTCTGATCTCGGAGGCACTTCAGCAAGGGACTCGAGTGGTGGATTGTACCCACCAGAGACAAGAGGGGCTGGCATCCCAGCTGCGTGGTAGGGGAAAATAGGTTTGTAAGGCGCAATTTTGCCCCGGCCAAGAGGAGATGCCAGCCATGTACAGCATACAGCCTCCGCTTCCCGGCGAGGACTTCTTCGCCCTCCCTGACAACGACCGTCTGGTCATGGTTCTCAGCACTCTGGAGCTCGGCCCTCTGCTCAGCTGTCTCGGCGAGGGGCGGGTGGGAGCCGGTCGCCGGGGGTTCGGGGCGCGGCCGCTGCTCTACGCCCTGATTGCGGCCTGGGTGTACGAGCTGCACTCGATCGCTCATCTTCGCCGTGAGCTGCTGCGCAATCCCAGCCTTCGGGTGCTGTGTGGCCTTTCCGGAAAGGCGGTCCCCAGCGAGGATGCATTCGGCCGTCTCATCGCTCGTCTGGCCAAGAATGTGGGGGCGGTGGAGACGGTATTCGCCCGCCTGCGGGAGCGGATCTGCGCGCTGGACCCGGAGTTGGGCGCGCACCTCGCCATTGACTCCACCG
>Ga0080006_1145521_pt1 | contig 19314 bp, 11 predicted proteins | sample RS3BMetagenome_FD_69209 | JGI IMG/M metagenome (GOLD analysis project Ga0080006, IMG submission 69209) | Ferric oxide microbial mat and aquatic microbial communities from Rainbow Spring, Yellowstone National Park, USA - RS3B (SPADES... ... | reverse complement strand
ACTGCCCACGCTCGATTGAGTCCATCGCGGTCCCTCCAGGAAGGACCGCAAGGCTAGCAAATTGGCAAGACGGATTCAGGCACGCTTGCCGGAAGGACACCCGAGGAGTCAGGATCAGCGGCTCGCCCGAGATCCCCCGAGAGGTCCGGATGGTCGATGGGGACCGGCTCGAAGGCTGGGCCTGCGGCTTCTATGCCGAGACCCAGCCCCCCCGGCGGACCATCGGCCAGGTTTTCACCGGGTTTGTCGGCGGGGGATCACCCCGACAAACAGAGCAGACCGTTGCCGTGGGCAACCTCAATCAATATGACTGGCACGCCGAAGCGGGCACGATCATCGGCCGACGCGATACCGAAGTCTCCACCAAGGACGAACCCAGGGAGAGCCGGCTCTATTACTTCCGACCGCTCCTTGACGGCGATTCGGTTGCCTATGAGTTTCTTTATGAGCCAGGCCAGACCATCGCCCATCCCTCGCTCGAACGCCTCGCCTTCCAGCTCGAACCTTCAGGAGTCAAGCTTCACTGGCTGACCGACGCGACCGAGGATGACCGGGCCGGTCTCAAGCCTGACAACGCGGTCGAGGCTCCCGAATTCTCCAGAATCGCTGGACCCTTGCCCCTCAAGCCCGGCACCTGGAACCAGGCGACACTCCGGCTTGAAAAGGGGATCGTCCAACTCGATCTGAACGGGGTCCGGATCTACGAATATCCGCTCGAAGCCGCCAATCAGCGGATTTTCGGCTTCTATCACGATCCCTCGAAGACGACCGCGAAGATCCGCGATGTCGTCCTTCGAGGTCACTGGCCCGACGCGGTTCCTTCAAAAATATTCGAGCGTCGCGAGGCCAACCCGACCCAGGCCGACCGTCGGGCTCGCAACGCGATGATCGAGGAACGGTTCCAGCAACTGGCTTCGACGGCGATCCTGGCGGAATCTCGCCACCTTCCTCTCGCCGAAAAGTATGACCTTCTCTTTGCCTACGTCGTTCGCAACTCCGATCACATCCCGTTCCGGCTCCGGGGCGAGCTCTCGCCGACCGATCCCGCACCTCCCGTCGCCCGGGGTCCCGGCGGCGAGATCGAATCACCAGCGATCGAATTGATCGCGACGGCGAAGGCTCTCGGTCGGCTCGACGAGCTGGCCGACCGGGTCGAGAAAGGAGCGTCGCCGATCGACAGGATCGGCCGGCCCAACCTGGCGATGCTCGCTCTGGTCCGGATCGCGCAGGGAAAGGACATCGAGGCGAAAGACGCTCTCGACCGCCTCAATCCGCTCCTCGAAAAACTGGCGGACGACGCGCCCGAGTGGATGCGATGGCCCGAACTGGTCGCGGCCTCGGCGGCTCTGGAACGGCCCGAGCTTCGAGCGTTGGCCCTGACCTTGCTCGAAATCCTCGACAAGAAATCGAAAAACAAGGGTCAGCTTGACTGGGGAAAAATCGTCCAGCCGGTCCTGGCAAGGGGTCGTCGGTTGGCGATCGAGGACGCCGCGCGACCGATGATCCTGACAACCCGGAACGGCTCGGGCTGGTCGCCGGTCTCGATCGGTAACGCCGACAGCCGAGGCAAGGGGTTACCCTCGGCCCTCTGGACCTTCGCGGATCAGACCTGGATGCACACGTCGGGTCATTTCTCGGACCATATTTATTTCAACTCGCCACTACGAGGCAATTTTGAGGTGGAATGCGAGTTGACCTCATTTGAGGACCGGGAAGTCCAGCTTTCGTATGCAGGCTTGACCGTTGCGCTTCAGTCCGACCTCAAGAATTATCAGCTCTGGCATCATGGCCGGACCTTCGGTCAGGGTTCGATCAGACCGCCGATCAAGTCAGTCGGACCCTGGTACGCGTACAAGCTCACGGTGAAGGACGGCACCTGTTCCGCGTTTGTTGATGGCCGGAAGATCCATGAATCGAAGCTGGGGGAGGACGCCGACCCCTGGCTCGCGATGGTCTCGCAAGCCGACAGGAATGGCGGCGTCCGGAACCTCAAGATCAGCGGCCAACCGGTCATCCCGGAGACCTTGAATCTCTCTCGACGACCTGACCTCGATGGCTGGCTGACCGACTACTATGGCGATGCCAACCTCTGGAAAAAGCAGGGAGACGAAATCATCGGTCTCAAGTATCGCGATGCCAGGGAGCCGGTCCCACCTAAACCCGAAACGCAGACCGAATCCCTGCCCGACGCCGCCACACCCGGTTCCCGGTGCGAGAGCGTTCTCAAATACAACCGGCCGATGCTCGAGGATGGCGAGATCAGTTATGAATTTTTCCAGGAACCTGGCAAGGTGGGCGTCCACCCCTCGCTCGACCGCCTGACGTTCCTGATCGAGCCCGACGGCCTCAAGATTCACTGGATGACCGATGCCGAGCACGACCGGACCGGGCTCTTGCCCGACAATGTCGCGATCGAGCCCGACTGTCGCCGAGGGCCCAACAAATCCCCGCTACGACCCGGTGAATGGAACCGGCTCAAGCTGGCGACGGTCGGGGACGAGGTCACAATCACGCTCAATGACGTGTTGGTCTATCAACGACGTCTCGAACCGACCAATCATCGCGACTTCGGGCTGTTCCACTTCGCCGATGAGACCGAGGTCAAGGTCCGGAATGTGACCTACAAGGGGCAATGGCCGAAGACTCTCCCTCGAAGTCCGAGGTAGTCATCTCCGGCTATTCGAGCAGGAGATACATCGTGTCGGTTGGCGGTGTCAGGGTGATCCCGGTCCTGGCTCGGGTGATCGGGACATTGCCGTCGGGCTGACCCGCGGGGTCGAGGATCGTGGCCTTGGTGAGGCCCGTGTTCTTGATCGACAGCCCGAATTCGGATTCGGCGATGCGCCAGGGGGGCTTCCCGGTGTTGACGACCTCGAGGCCAGGCGTGGTCGTCTTGCCATTCTCGCTCTTGACCTGGACATCCTTGGTGGCCCAGTCGGTGGGCCTGGCGGCGGTCCCGATCTGGATCAGAATTTGCTTCGAAGTGGCCAGAGGCAGGTCGTCGAGCGGCACGGCCAGGATCGTGGCATAAGTGTTGGCGGATCGAATCGAGAGGTCCTTGAGCTGGATCAAGCCGGCCTTGGCGAGAAAGCCGCAAGCCCCCTGGGCCTTCGGGGCGTCGACCGTGCAAAGTCCGACGTTGTAGTCGAGCAGGATCTCACCGGTGATACTCCGGATCTGCTTTTTCTTCGGGTCGATGTATCGGGAAAGGTCGGCCACCCGACTCTTCGCCGGATCACCGTCGTACTTGACCTCGACCGGACCGACAAGGAACGCCAGCGGGTCAACAACCGTGGCCTTCTCGCCGGGTCTGGCAGCGATCGGCGGGGCCTTGTCGCGGTTGGGATCAAACGAGGGGTCCTCGGCGATCAAGGGGGTCGAGCGATCCCAGAGCGCTTGAAGCGTTCTTTCCTCATGAACGACCGGCTCGCCCGGCTTGACGAACCCCTTGCGGAAGAGGAGGGCCGAGGCCGGAAATCCGCCCAGGATGCTCGGGATCGACGCCGACCACTTGAGCAAGGGTTGCTGACCCTTCACCTGCTGGAATGAGAAATAGGGAGAGGCGTTGTAGTCGACCGCGTCGACCGTGAACCAGTAAAACGCATCCACACCGGTCAACGACTGATAGACCGAGGCCAGAAACGGTCCCTCGGCCTGATAAACCAGGGGACTGACCCAGGTGCTTTCGGTAATCAGCATCGGGTGGCCGACCACCTGCTTGAGGTTCGTGGGCAACTCTCTCGGATTGAGCAGGGCCGACTTCTGGGTGAACTGATCGCCGGGTTCGATCCGCCATCCCTCATTCGGACCCACATGCCTTCCGCCGTTGTAATAGCGATTGACGGCGATCACATCCAGTGCCGAGTACGACCAGCGTTCGGCGTCGTCCATGGTCGACTGGTTGGCCGACCGCCAGTTGCTCGCATTGAGCAGCGACTTGCAGCCCAGATCGTCACGATAGAACTTGCCGATCTCGTCATAGAACCGGCGCTGGGTCGAAGCGTAGAAAGCGAACTGATCGGCGGCGCGTCGGGCGTTCCCGCCCGACTGCGGGATGGTCAGATTGTAGATATCGAACAGCGCGACCTTGCCGCCGGCGAAGTCGTCGCCGGGCCGGGTCGACCCGCTCCAGGCTTTCTTCGCTCCGTCCAGCGAGCCGTATTTCTCCTTGAGCCAGGCGGCGAACTTCCGGGCGAGCGCGGCCTGCTGCGCGGGCTTGAGCGTGCCGGTCGTCCAGAAGAGCAGGCTGTCCTCGTTCTGAACCTGAATGATGGCGACGCTCGAATCCTTGGCCAGTGGGACGCCGGTATAAGGATTGGATCGGGTGTAGAGGGCCGAGGCCCAGGCCTTGTATCCCTTTTGCAAGGTCTCATCGAAGAAGAGAAGTCCCCAGAGCGCCCCCGGCGCGTCGTGACCGGCGATCCCCCATCGGGCAGCGTCGGCCGAATTCGCCCAGTAAGGGGAGATGGTGACGTAGATCCCTTGTTTCCTGGCCTCGGAGACGAACCGCCAGATCCCGTCGATTTCTTTTTCGTTGACGTCGGTCAGCTTCGAGTTCGGTCCGGGCGGGCTGATCTGAGCATGGAGCCGGACCATGTTCACGCCCATCCGGGCGAGGAACCGGACGTGTCGGCGAACTTCCTCGACGTTGGGATTCTGGAAGACTCCCGAGCCCACCGCCCAGAACCGCGCGGGGGTTCCGTCGCCGAGGACGAACGAGTTTCCGTCTTTCGAGAGCCGAACAAACCCCGACTGACCGGCCAGTGGCTCGTTGAGCGAGCGAAGGTCGATCGGGCTTCTGGCGTCTCGCTCCTTGTACTGAAAGACCCAGCCATCATCGAGCGGAGGCTCGGCCCGAGACTCCTCGATCGGCCCCGCGCACGATGAGAGCAGAATCGCAAGGAGGGGCGAAATTCGGGCAAGCTTCATCGTCGCGACTCCAGGTCTTTCCCGAGATGGGCGGTGGCCAGTGGTTCACAAGAACTAATTCAGGTTTTGATGACTGACCACCGACCACCGAACACCGACCACTACTTCGATCAGAATCTCCGGCCCTTGCTGGTCGTCCTGAGCCGGCCGAGGTACATGTCGGCGGTGATATAGAGAGTCGAGCCGTCGTCACCCCAGCCGACGTTGGCGGTGGCCTCGCCGGTGTTGAGCGTGCCAAGGTGGGTGCCGTCGGGGGCGAAGATCAGGACGCCGCCGGGCCCGGTTGCCCAGAGGTTGCCCGACTGGTCGACCTTCAAGCCGTCGGGCAGCCCTTTGAGGGTCTTGACTCCCCGGGTCGCGTCGAAAAAAACCTTCCCGGCGCCAATCGTGCCGTCGGACTTGACGGGGAAGGCCATCCAGATCGCCTTCTCGGGATCGGAGTTGGCGACGTAGAGGGTTTTCTCGTCGGGCGAGAGACCGATGCCGTTGGGGTAGGTCATCTCCTTCGTCAGGAGGGTCAGCTTGCCATCGGGGGCGAGCCGGTAGACTCCGTTGAAGGGAAGCTCTTTCTTGGGGTCGTCATTCTTGCCGAGCAGGCCATAAGGCGGGTCGGTGAAGTAGAGCGAGCCGTCCGAGTGATAAACCGCGTCATTCGGGCTGTTGAGCTTCTTGCCCTCGTAATTGTCGACGAGGGTCTTGAACGAGCCGTCCGGCTCGAGCCGGGCGATCCGACGATCCCCATGCTGGCAGAGGACCAGTCGGCCTTGTGCGTCCATGACCAGACCGTTGGAGCCGGGCTCGCCGCCCCGGGGCGTCTTGCCGGTGTAGCCGCTCGGCTTGAGGAAGACTTCGGGGGCCGACATTCCCGGCTTCCACTTGAAGACCGTGTTCATCGGCACGTCGGAGAAGAGCAGGAAGTTCCCTTTGCGGTCCCAGAGCGGGCCTTCGGACCAGTCGTAGCCGCTAGCGAGCTTCTCGACCTTCGCGCCGGGCGGGATGAGCTTGTCGAGCCTCGGGTCATTGCGCTCGATGGTTCCCAGAGTGGCAGTCGATTCCTGGGCGGAAGCTTGGCCGAAGATCAGGGCGACGGCCGAGCAGGCCGCGAGGATCAAACGAGGCGAGCACAGAGTCATGATGGTTTGTTCCCTGGGATCGGAATGGTGGGAGGGACCGCCCTCGATCGAGCCTCGATGCTCGACAGCCGGGCCGATTGGCTCCAGGGTAGTCGTCGCGGCCTCAAGGGGCAATGCCCGGGTCGTCCTGACGCGACGGGACTCGATCGGGTCATTTCCGAAGATCAATTCGACGAGGGTCCTAGGGTCCGTTAGAAAGAGGTATCGCGCCGAGCCGAGGAGAGGGCGCGACCGTCGGTAATCCTCTCGGATCGATTGTTGAGGAAATCGCCATGCTGGGTTCGACCGTACTCGAAGTCGTGATCGCTCTGGTCTTCCTCTATCTGGCGTTGAGCCTGGTCTGTTCGGCCTTGAATGAATATTACTCAGCGCTGATGTCACGGCGAGCGACGCATCTCCGCGATTCGCTTTCCATTCTCTTCAACAAGGACCATCCCAGAGGACTCCGTTTCCTGATCGATTTCTTCGAGAACCCACTCATCAGCGGACTGGCCCGGTCGAATCCGGGACGGGTCGCGGCACCCACTTCCCCCCCGACCGCGATCGCTGATCGGACGGCCGGTCTGAACCTGTTCCGAAGAGCGGTTTTTCATCTCGCCCGGTTCGTCCGAAAAACCATCAACAGCCTGACCAACGGTTGGGGCTGGATCGCCGGTGGTTTCCAGTGGGTCGCCGACGTCTTCCACGACCCGGACGGCATGGAGCAGGAATCCGCCGAACTCCGCAAGCAACTGGCCATTGCGAGCCGATCGACACCCAGCTACATCCCGGATCGAGCCTTCAGCGGCGCGATCTTCGCGATCCTCGCCAGCGATCTCGATGCGATCCGCCGGATCGATCAGGAGTGGACGATTCAGCTCGGAGCCATCCAAGAGGTTCTCGGACCCTTGCTCGGGACTGCGCCGGACAAAAACCTCGCGAAGACTCTCAGCGAGGTCAAGCAGACCCTGAAGGAGGTCGCCCAGAAAGCCCGATCCTCCGAAGAGGTGATCACCGCGGCGAAATCGGGAATCCAGAAGCTTCTCGAAGCCTTGCCCGCCGACGATCCGGCGAGCCCGGCCGCCCGGGAGCGGCTCAATCAGGCGATGGCGGCGCTGATCGCGGCCGGACCGAGAATTCCCTCGCCCAATCAGGTCCGTGACCATGTCTGGGCCAGCTTCGAGGCGGCGATGGGCCGACTCGCCGGGTCGTTCGGCCAGCTTCCGGCCGGATCGCCGCGCGACACGCTCCTGGCCAAGGTCGATGAGATCGTCCGGGGGATTGCTCCCGCGAAGGCCGAGGCTCCGATGTCGCTGCAACAGGCCCGGGACGCGGCCACTCGAGGATTCGAGGCGATCCGTCAGACAATCACCAGCCTGGGGACTCAGGTCGACGCCTCTCAGGCGGATGAATGGCTCGAACGCGAGATGACCGCCCTGGCCACGTCGCAGGACGACCTGATCACGATCGCCAAGCTCCGGGACGCCGTGGCCTCGTTGCCCACCAGCGAGATCCGATCCGCCTTGCTCTCGATGATGGACGAGGCCGGGGATGATCTCAACAAGGTCCGGCAAAACATCCAGGTCTGGTACAACGACTCGATGGAACGGGTTAGCGGCTGGTACAAGAGGAACACGCAGGTGATCCTGGCGGGGGTCGCCCTGGCGGTCTGTGTGCTCATGAACGCCGACACCATCGCGGTCGCCGAACGGCTCTGGCGCGACTCGACCCTCCGGGCCAACGTCAACGCCCTCGCGCGGTCGGCCGATCCCCAGACCCTCTCCAGCAACACGCCTGCCGACTGGACCAACGCCACCGATCATCTGCTCAAGGAAACAAACCTTCCCCTGGGATGGACCCAGACCGAGTTCAACGGGCTTGGATTCAACTCGAAGATCACCATCGCTCCCGAGGAACTCAAGAAAACCTGGTTCCGGAAGGTGCTCGGGTTGATTCTCTCGGCCATCGCCGTGTCCATAGGTGCGCCGTTCTGGTTCGATATCCTCAACAAGCTGGTCAACATCCGGACCTCGGGGCTCCAGCCCAGAAAAAGCAGCGACGCGCCGGCCGGATCGCCCCCGGCGAGATGAGGTGGCCAGAAACTCGAACTCGGCGATGGTGGCTTTGATTCCGATTTTTGCAAATTCAAACCCACCGAGAAAAAACAAACCCAACCGATCGCCCGATCCTGGACTCAAAGTTTTCCTGGTCCGCAAACTCGGTGTTGTCTTCGACCCGATCATGCCTCGGGCGCAACGCCTTCCGGGCGTCCGCGAGCCCGGTTCGATTGGAGATCGGCATCGTGGTACGCCACTGGTTCATCGGGAAAACGAGACAACTCGTGCTATTCGTATATTCCTAAAAATGATGGGACGGCAAACCGTGTTTCCTTGCGAAACCTCGATCCGACGAGGAACCGCCAAGGATCGACCGGGCAACCTCCTGTCGGATCAAGCCCCTCGATTGCCCGAGACCGACCCCCGGCTTATCATCGATCCAATGAGCCAGATCACCCGGATCCTGTCGGCAATCGAAGACGACGACCCGCAAGCCGCGGCTCGTCTCCTCCCGCTGATCTATGACGAGCTGCGACGTGTGGCCGGTCGGCTCATGGCCCAGGAAAAGCCGGGACAGACGCTCGAACCGACGGCCCTCGTCCATGAGGTCTACCTCCGGCTGGTTGGCCCGGGGGGCGATCGGCCATGGCAAGGCCGCCATCACTTCTTCAAGGCCGCCGCCGAGGCGATGCGGCGGATGCTGGTCGACAACGCCCGACGCAAGCGAGGCCCGAAACGGGGAGGGCATCTCCGGAGGGTCGACGCCGACCTCGACCGCGTGGCCTTCGATGATGCCAACGTCGATCTCCTGGCTCTCGATGAAGCCCTGGGGCGTCTGGCTGAAGAATCGCCGATCCGCGCCGAACTGGTCAAGCTCCGGTTCTTCGCCGGTCTGACGGTTCCCGAAGCGGCCGAGGTCCTGGGCATCTCGGTCGCCACGGCCGAGCGGTACTGGACGTTTGCCCGGACCCGGCTCTATGCGGACCTGAACCCGGGCGGATCGATTGAAGAAAATCCGGCCAAGCTTTGAGGGGTTTCGCCGCGATTCCTCGCCTTGTAGGGTAGACCCCGAAACCGAGGAGCCGCTCATGAGCGACCTGTCCCGCGTCGAAGCGATCTTCCTGGGCGCACTCGAAAAAGGCGACCCCAACGATTGCGCCGCGTATCTCGACAACGCCTGCCGCGACGACGAGGAAACCCGCCGTCAGGTCGAACGGCTCTTGCAGGCCCACCCGAAGGCCCGACGCTACCTCGAAATCTCGGACGCCAACGCCGACCCCACGCGGTCGATCGACCTCGGGCCGACCTCCGAGCTGGCCGGAACCGTGATCGGCGGCCGTTACAAGCTCCTCGAACCGATCGGCGAGGGCGGGATGGGGTCGGTCTGGATGGCCCAGCAGACCGAGCCGGTCCGTCGGGTGGTCGCCCTGAAGCTGATCAAGGCGGGCATGGACACGAAGGCCGTCCTCACCCGGTTCGAGGCCGAGCGTCAGGCTCTCGCGCTGATGGACCATCCCAACATCGCCCGGGTTCTCGACGCCGGGGCCTCCGACGAGGGCCGCCCGTTCTTCGTCATGGAGCTGGTCAAAGGCGTGCCGATCACCAGGTATTGTGACGACCGCAAGCTCAACCTCCGGCAGAGGCTCGACCTCTTCATCCCGGTCTGTCAGGCGGTCCAGCACGCCCACCAGAAAGGGGTGATCCACCGCGACCTGAAGCCCTCCAACATCCTCGTCGCGCGGTATGACGACAAGCCCGTCCCCAAGGTCATCGATTTCGGGGTCGCCAAGGCCGCCGGCCAGCCCCTGACCGACCGGACGCTCGTCACCGGCTTCGGCGCGGTGGTCGGCACGCCCGAATACATGAGTCCCGAGCAAGCCCAGTTCAACCAGCTCGACGTCGACACCCGATCCGACATCTACGCCCTGGGAGTTCTCCTCTACGAGCTACTGACCGGCTCGACGCCAGTCACCCGCAACCAGCTCGAAAAAGCCGGCCTGCTCGAAGTCCTGAGGATGATCCGCGAGACCGAACCGCCGAGGCCGAGCACCCGCCTGAGCACCGCGCAAGGCCTCCCCCTGATCGCCGCCAATCGAGGTAGCGAGGCCAAGACCCTCGCCGGCCTGCTCCGCAATGATCTCGACTGGATCGTGATGAAGTCGCTCGAAAAGGACCGCAACCGCCGCTACGAGACCGCGACCGGCTTCGCCGCCGACATCCAGCGCTATCTCTCCGGCGAGGCCGTGCAGGCCCACCCGCCCAGCGCGGCGTATCGGATGAAGAAGTTGGCTCGCAAGCATCAGATGGCGATCGCCACGGCGTCGGCATTCGTAGGCTTGCTGATCGCGGGCATTGGGATCAGCACCGCGATGACGGTGAGGGCCAAGCGCGCCGAGGTGGAGGCGGCGAAGAATATGGAAACCGCCGAGAAAAAAACCATCGAGGCCGAGGCGAGTGCAAAGGAGGCCCGACGAATCTCAGATCTCTACGCCGGAAGCCTCGGCAAGCAAGCGGAGGCTCATTTCGAGGCCGAGCTCACGGCGGCCTCGCTTCAGATGGACCTGGACCTGGCCGAGATCCAGACCGACCCGCGTCAGGGCCTTCTCCGAATGGCCAAGACTCTCAAGAAAGTGCCTGAGGAGGTCGTGTATCCTTACGAGTTTTCTTATGCCAAAGGCACCATGAAGTTCGGGATGAGGGACCATCCCAGACAGACCGCTCTCCGCGAGTTCGCCACGCTCGCGGTCCTCGCCAGGGGCCAGGAATTTGCCCCGCTCCTGCCGCCCTTATCCAACGGCGGAGAAGTCAAGGCTTATGACGTCGGATTGAACGGCCGGCGTGTCCTCACCATCGAAGACGACCGTTTGGCCCGTCTCTGGGACCCCTACACAGCCCGCTTGATCGCGATCCTTCGATGGGGAGATTCGAAGGTCATCGAGGTCGGCATCAGCCCCGATGGAGTCACCGCGTTCACGCATTCCCTCGACGGAGTCGTGCGACTCTGGGACGCCGAGACCGGCGCCTTTCGCGCCGAGACCGACGCACGCCCGGCCCGGGTCAAGCTGATCCAGCCCGATGACGCGCCCACCGATCCGGTGGGGGGGCTTTATCCCTGGGCGATCAATTCGACTTCGCTGTCGAACGATCGCATTTTGTCATTCTCGATGAACTGCACCGTCTCTCTGAACCCGGCGGGCTATCGAGATTACAGTGCCCCCTCAAGCACAGGCCCCGTCGAACTCTGGAACGCCTCGACAGGCCAGTGGATTGCCCGCCTGGAGATCCCGGCGAACACGACCAGCGGGACCGACTTCTCCAAGGATGGAAGATGGATCGTGGTATCAGACCCGGATTACGTGCATGTTTGGTCGGCCTCGGATGGGAAAATCGCCGCGAAGCTGCCTCTTGACGGCGATTCTTCACGATTGTTGCGACGAAGTTTCTTGAGTCCAAGCGGGAGGACGATGGCGACTTTCCTGAAAGTCCGCAAAGGACCAGAGGACGTCACTGCCTTCATGCATCTTTGGGATACATCCTCCTGGAAACGGCTGTCGATCACCGGACCCTTTGCCTCCACCGAGGCATCTTCCCTGAATTTCTCGCTGATCGACGACGACCGAATCCTCGCCGATCGTGGCACCACAACGTGGATTTGTCGGGCCGGAAGCACGACGCCGATCGCCGAGGTCCCGGGTTCGCCGAATCGTATCGCCGGCAATCGAGCCTGGTTCTCTCCTGAAATCGTCTTCGACGCCTCGACCTGGCAGCGACTCCGCCCCCCGCCGGGGAGGAAGTATCATCCCGACCTCGCTCGGTTCTCGGCGGATGGCCGGTTTCTTCAAATCTTCACAGGCCTGGACGAGGAAGATTTTATCGACACCGTGACCGAAAAGAAAATCCATTTACCGTCTCGTAACGGCTTTTGGAACTATCAGACGGGACTCGGCTGGTTTGCCTGGCTGTCCAGTGAAATGTCGACTCCGCTCCGACTGCCCCCCACCGATCGCCTCAATCTACCTCCCGAGCTCCTCGAACTCTGGGTCCAGGTCGCCGTCCGGGGCGAACTCGATGGGGATGGGACGTTCGTCCCGTGGAAAGAGCCGACCTGGGAGAAGAAGCGACAGGAACTCGCCGCGAAGCCCGCGCCTTACCCCGACTTCCCGTTTCCCGGCCGCGTCGCCCAGGACCGATCGCACTGGCTCCGGCAAGAGTACGAGACGACCGGCAAGCCCCTCACGCTGGCTAGGCAACTCCTCGACCGGGCCGTTGCCAATGGCGACCAAGCCGAAGCGAACCACTGGCGGCGGATCATCGCCCAGTCAGTGGACCCGAACACTCCAACGCCAGCTAAATGAGACCGGATTACCACCTGAATTTCGACTATACTGGGAACGGAATTTCACCAGATTCAACCGTCCGCGAAACGAGCCCCGCTCATGGCCAGACAGGAGACCCGGAGCTTTTTTGATGAACCGGACGAAGACGCCCTTGATCCGACCCCAGCCGCCGACGCCCCGCTGGCCGATCGAATGCGTCCGAGGACCCTGGCGGAGTTTGTGGGTCAGGGACACCTGATCGGCGAGGGGCGGCTGGTCCGGAAGCTGGTCGAGGGGGGTGGGACATTGCCGTCCTTGATCCTCTGGGGTCCGCCGGGGACGGGCAAGACGACCCTGGCCCGTCTGATTTCGGGGAAGTCCGATGCGCGATTCGTGCCGCTCTCGGCCGTGCTTTCCGGGGTCAAGGAGCTGCGCGAGGCGATCTCCGAGGCCCGCGAGTCCCGGCGTCGAGGGCGTCGAACCGTTCTCTTTGTTGATGAGATCCACCGGTTCAACAAGAGCCAGCAGGACGCCTTGCTGCCGGCGGTCGAGGACGGCACCGTCACCCTGATCGGCGCAACGACCGAGAACCCGTCGTTCGAGGTCAACGCCGCGCTCCTGTCGAGGACGCGGGTCTTGACGCTTCAGCCCCTCCTCGAATCGGATCTCCGGGCGATTCTTCAGAGGGCGCTGGAGGATCCGGAGCGAGGTCTGGCCAATTTTCGGCCTGTCTTGACCGACGAGGAGTTGGCCCGACTGGCGACAGCGGCGACGGGTGATGCTCGGGTGGCTCTGACCGCCCTGGAATCGGCCACGATGGCGACCGAACCGGGTGAGGACGGGGTTCGCCGGATCAGTGCTGAAACCTTGATCGAGTCGGTCGGCCGGGCTCGATACGCCTACGACAAAGGGGGCGAGGAGCATTACAACCTGGCCTCGGCGTTGATCAAGAGCGTCCGGAACTCGGACGCCGACGCCGCTCTCTACTGGCTGGCCCGGCTGATCGAGGGGGGGGCCGACCCGGTCTTCATTGCGCGGCGGCTCTGCATTCTGGCCTCGGAAGATGTTGGACTGGCTGACCCTCAGGCGATCGTTCAGGCCGCGGCCGCCGCGCAGATCGTCCAGTTGATCGGCCTGCCCGAGGGGCTTTATCCGCTCTCTCAGGCGACGATTTACCTGGCGAGAGCGCCCAAGTCGAACGCGATCAAGCGGGCTTATTTCGCGGCCGCGAGCGACGCGGCGGCGACGGCCCGGGAACCGGTCCCGCTTCACCTTCGCAACGCTGTCACCTCTTTGATGAAGGCCGAGGGGTATGGCCAGGGCTATCGGTACGCCCACGACGACCCGGCCGCGAGTCGGGAGATGGCCTGTCGGCCCGAGTCGCTCGAAGGAAGAGTCTATCTTGATCCGCCGACTGAAGCCGCCGGGTCGAGCTGAGCCGTGCTCTGGCCATCTCAATCTGGTAAAAGAGGAAGCGGGACGGTCCGAGGGGGAGCATCCGATAAACTGGCAGGCTTGGCGTCTCGAAGCGTCGGCGCGAACTCGTTGTAAGCCAGCGTCAGGCAGATCGTGAACAGACCGGCGATCAGACCGAGCAAGGCGTTGTAGGGCGCGGGAGCGGTCAGGGCCAGCCGGATCAGGACGGTCGCCAGCGCGAAGGCGGAGTTCCGGAAGACACTCCGGTACGACGCGCTGTAGCGGAGCGAGATCAGGACAATCAAGACGTCGCTGAAGATCAGGAGGGAAAAGACCTCCTCGAAGAAGAGCGACGACTTGCCGCCGATCCGAAGATAGTCGACCGCCCCTCTGGCCGTGACGATCGTCAGGCCCACCAGCAAGACCAGAGCGACCACCTTCTTGGAATCGATGAAGCCGGCCTGGTCGCGCGAATCTTGCGAGATTGGTTGCTTGTGCTGGATCCTGTCGTAATAGCCGACCATGACGAAGATCAGGAGCGCGGTGACAGCGTCGATGATCAGATAGGTCAACTGGCTGTTGGCCAGACCGCTCAGAATCTCTCCCCAGGGAATCGGCTCGTCGAACTCAGAGAGAGTCTCGAACGATCGGCGAAGAAGGATCAAGGAAAGGATCTCGACCTGCTTGCCGACCGACCGAGCGACCGAATCGGCCAGGCTGAAGATCAGGCCGACCAACTCCGCCAGAACCAGGAGGTAGAAGGCGATCCCGATGGACACAAAATGCGAGTTGGCGACGTAAGGGAAAAGCGGCGAGGGGAGCCAACCCGACCGCTTGGCCTCGATCACCGCGAATGACCCGACGTAAAAAACGATCAGGACCGTCGTCAAGGGGCCACGAACCCGGACCGAGTTCCGGAGTCGATTGAGTCGGTCGTAAAGCCGGATCAACCGACCCGGAGACCTTGACGTCGAGGACGGCTCTGAAGCCGTGCCCTTCGGAGTTTGCTCATCCATCCAGGCGCATCCTGCTCGCTCCGGGCGGGAGAGGGTGCTTGATCGGGGAAATCGAAGGAGAAAATGACCCCGGCGCGATTACTGGTCACGCCGGGGCTTGAAACAGGACATTTCATCTCGGGCCGAGAAGCCCGATTCAGGCGATCGCGGCGGCCCGGTTGGTGGCCGGGGCGGAATCGACGTGATCCGGGCTGTAACCTTCGGACTCGGACTTGACCCGGGCGATGTTGTAAATCAAGAGGCCGAAACCAGCCTTGGCGGTGATGTCGGCGATTGTGTAGCCGATCTGCAAGGCCACCTGGCCTGTGGCGCTCCTGGTGCCGGTGACGGTGATGATCGCGTAGGCGATCGGGTAAAACGACCAGGTCGTCAGGAGGACCAGGCGAGCGAAGCTGACCAGACCCCGGACCGCCTGCGGCTGGGTCTGGAGCGAGCTGGTGAGCTGGGTATAGAGAATCGCCAGGATGTACAGGAACGGGAGCATGCTCGCGCCCCAGAAGATCCATCGGGTCGTGGTGTCGCCCGAAACCTCGCCAGGATAGCCGAGCCCGATCATCAGGGCGGCGGCGATGACCAGCTTGGTTAGCAGGCTCCGGCTCTCGCCCTTGGGCAGAGCCAGCACGGCAATCAGTTCCACCATCAGCAAGGGAACGGTCAGGATCCAGTCAGCGTAGCGATACGCGTCATTGAACGTGAGAGCGGTCGCCTTGAAGACGCCGTCGGCCAGCGCGTAGGCTTCATGCCAGCTCTGGTAGATCCGGACGTAGTGGTAGCAAGCAATCGAGACGACCAGGCCCGAGACCATCAAGGCGGGCCGATACTTGGGGGCGACGGAGGTTCGCGAAAGGAAGAAGAAGAGCGCGGCGGCGCCCATCGACGCAATCGTGAACGAGAACATGTTGGAGACGATGCCGAACTGAGCCACCGAGAGTTCCACGGACAGTCCTCCAGAATGCGAGACTTGGCAGAAAGTCCAGACGCGATGAACACCCCCAGCGAGAACGACCTCAGTTCGCGATTCCGGATCGATGCGCGGACGACGATCAGACCTCTCCGCGGCGGTGAGAAATCTCCCGGATCGAAAGCCACCGGTACGTCTTGCCGAAGGATCTGACATTTCGTGTATGCGGGGTCATCGAGAGATTCAAGAGCCGATCTCGGACATCGAAAAATCGATCCGAACTTCCGCCGAGACCTCGCCGATCGGGCTCGAAAAAAATACCTTAAATCGTATTCCATCACGAACCCTTCGGCAGGAGCCCTTGTGATGACCGCCCGACGGCTGGTCCATTTCGTGGTCTGCGCCGGCTGGATCGCTTGCCTCGGCGTGGTCGCCTTGACATGGGCCCGGCCCGACCTCGCCGGGTTGTCGGTCGTCCAGTGGTCGCCCTGGCTCGTCGGACTGTTTCTCCTTGGCGTACCTCATGGCGCGTTCGACCATCGCGTTGATGCGGAACTCCGATCGGCCGAGGACGGTGGCTCGGGTCCGCGACGCAACGCGGGACCCGGCTTCTATGCGGCGTACCTCACGGCGGCGGCGGCGGTCCTGGCGGCCTGGTTCGTCTCGCCTCTGGCGGCCTCGGCGGGTTTTCTGATCATCGCGGCGGCCCACTTCGGCCAGGGGGATGTTTACTGGAGCCGACGGTTTGGTCTGGCGGCCCGGTCGACCTCGGTCGGCTATCGGGTCGTGCTCTGGGCGGTCCGCTCCGCCCTGCCGATCGCCTTGCCTTTACTGGCACACCCCGAGGAACTCTCGGCCGCGTCCGACACCCTGGCGACCCGGCTCTTCGGCCGGTCGAGCTGGTCGGTCCCCCCCCGGGCGATCGGCGTCGGTCTGGTCCTGATCCTCTCGATGATGATCATCCAGATCCTCTGGGCAGGCTGGCTGGCCTGGAAGGGGGATCGAGAAACGAGGCGGAGGGCGATCGCGGACGTGGCCGAGACCCTGCTTCTGGCCTCGACGTTCGCAGTCGTGCCCCCGGTTCTGGCGCTTGGTGTTTATTTCAACGCCTGGCATTCGCTCCGCCACGTCGCCCGGCTGCTTCTCATCGCCAGGGCGACTCGCGACCTGGTGGCCTCGGATCGGTTGCTCTCCGCGTTCGGTCAGTTTCAGCGAGCGGCCTTGCCGATGACGACGGGAGCCCTGGCTCTGGCCTTGGCTCTTGGCCTGGTCGTCGGCCGTTCGCTCGTGTCGGTCGTCGACCTCGGGCTCGTGGCCCTGGTTGCGCTCAGTGCCTTGACGCTACCTCATGTGCTGGTCGTCGCCTGGATGGACGCCCGCCAGGGCGTCTGGTCACCTCGGCCAGACCGAGGCCTTTGAGGAGACCGCCATGTTTGCGCCCGGACGATTGAAGACCAGGCGAGTCACCGACCGCCGCCCGGCTTTTCGCTGCGAGACGATCTATGGGTCCATGATCCTCGGCGCCGGTTGCGCGGGCTTGAGCCTCGCCTGGAATCTGGTCGAGCGAGGCGTCAAGCATCCGATCCTGCTGGTCGACCGTCGGGAGCGATTCGAGAATGACCGGACCTGGTGCTTCTGGGACGTGGAGCCAACGCCCTTTTCCAATCTCGCCACTCACGCCTGGACGCGCTGGATGGTCCACGACGGTCGCCGTGAAAAGGTGGTCGATTGCCCGGAATACCCTTACTTGCGAATTCGCTCGGCTGACGTTTACCGCCGGGTCCTCGATCGACTGGCCGGAGTGCCCGGCGTCGACCTGGCGCTCGGTCGATCGATCCTGGGCGTCGACGAGTCGCGCGAGGGCGTGAAGGTCGCCACGACGATCGGCGATTTTTCCGGACTTCGGGCCTTCGATAGCTCGGGACGGCCCCCCGGCTCGGTGGTCCGAGGCCTCCGACCCGAGTTGCTCCAACACTTTTTCGGCCGAACGATCCGGGTCAGTCGCCCGGTCTTTGATCCGTCCTGCCCGACCCTGATGGACTTCCGGACCTCGCAGAAGGACGGCCCCCACTTCGTCTACCTCCTGCCTCTTTCCGAGACCGAGGCACTGGTCGAGAACACGTACCTCTTTCCCTTCGCCATCTCCGTTGCTCGCCACCGGGCCGAGATCGCCGATTATCTCGCAAAGCGGTACGGGGTGGCCCCGAAGGATTGCACGCTGATCGAGGAAGAATCCGGCGCGATCCCGATGACCATGGCGCTCCCGACCGCGTCTGGTGGTGGCTCGCGAATCATCCCGATCGGCCTGGCCGGGGGCGCCGCCCGGCCTTCGAGCGGTTACGCGTTCCTGAGAATCCAGCGACAAACCGCGGCTCTGGCAGCACAGGTCGCCTCGGGCTCCCGGTTCGAGCCCGGGCAGGCGCTCCGACCGCTCGGAAGTCCGAAATATCGTTTCTTCGACGCCATCTTTCTCCGGACCCTGGCGGATCGGCCCGACCTTGCCCCGAGCATCTTCTCCCGGATGTTCGAGCGGGCTGCTCCTGCGTCCGTCGTCCGCTTTCTGGGAGAGCGAAGCACCGCACTCGACGATCTCAAGATCGTCGCCGCGTTGCCCAAGCTACCGTTCGTCGCTTCGGCGATCCGGTCCGCGACCAGTCGGCCCCCACGACCGCTCGGTTGAAACAGTTTTGATCGCTCCGGGCTCCACTGGCTCGTTTACGGCCCGATAATTGCTTCTGTCTATTTCCTCGGTAACTGTTTCCGATGTTGAGTCGGATGCAGCACTTCTCCAAAAACAAAATCTGGTGATTGATGACCTCACTGACTGGAACGGACGATCCTCAAAAGGATCGAGCCGGTCGAGGTTCCGTTCGACGACGAACCAGCTCAATCGAGGTGATTTCGTTAAAGGTGTTCCCATGGGTAAGCCAGTCCCGCCGAACGGGTCAGACGTTCTCAAGCCGAGACCAAGAAACGCTTTCCTCTCCGCATCCGGAGCCTCTCGCAATCGGCTGGAAATCGTGATTCGAATCGAGACGTCAAGGACGCAATCTGAAAATCAGGAATGAGGTGCTGCGTCAAGATCGCCAATAATCTACTTTGGATGTTGTGAATTAAGCTGTTTGCGGCAGAACCAACCGCCTTGAAAGACTTGAGCTCTGATCCAGGAAGAGGCGATCCTCATGAATCACCAGGGCGCGGTCAGCGAATCGGCGAGCCAGGCCGATCGACCATTAATGAGTGATGACGCGACCGAGCCCCGGTTTCAGGCGATGATCGAAGCCACTCCGGATTGTGTCAAGATCGTCTCGCCGGAGGGGGTCTTGCTGGAGATGAATGATGCCGGACTTCGGATGATCGAGGCGGCTCGGCCCGAGGATGTGCTTGGTCGGTCCGTCTTTGCCCTGATCGCTCCGGAGGACCGGGACTCCTTTCGCGAGTTCCATCGTCGGGTCTGCCTGGGCGAGCGGCTGGACCTCTGCTTTGAGATCATCGGTCTAAATGGAACGCATCGGCGTCTGGGGGGGAATTCCGTTCCCCAGACTGGACCGGCTGGGGGCTTATTGC
>Ga0080006_1213025_pt1 | contig 19337 bp, 19 predicted proteins | sample RS3BMetagenome_FD_69209 | JGI IMG/M metagenome (GOLD analysis project Ga0080006, IMG submission 69209) | Ferric oxide microbial mat and aquatic microbial communities from Rainbow Spring, Yellowstone National Park, USA - RS3B (SPADES... ... | reverse complement strand
GTTTTCACCGGTGAACTCCTCCCTGCTGACATCGAACTCCGGGCTGATCTCTCTCATGATCCCGTAAAGGACGCCGGAGTCGATTGCCACAAAATGTGACTTGATGTTGCACAACGGAACGACGTTGAAGCGCTTACCCATTAGGAAAGCCTCCCGTCTCTCCGACTTTTCATTTTTTGCCCGACTCAGCTGCTCTTCGGCGTTGCGTTCGAGTTCTCGGTTCCGAAACAAGAAATAGCTTAGGATGACGGGATAACATCTTTTTTTTTTCATTTCTGATACATTTTCTACGGGATTGACTGGCCCAAAACTGCACGGTGCTCCTGTATAGCCGCACGGATTCCAGAAGCTTCATTTGTGCTGCTGTGTGACGTCTTCTTGTCGACGAATTCGATCTCCTGTCCACTCTGGCGATCGTTCGTGGTACAATTGATGATGGCCCACATCCCTTTGCGCGAGATGCCCGGGTAGAGCGCAAAGATAGAGCGTACCACGAAGCGTTCGCGGTTCACGGTAAGATGGCTCTTCAGGTTCGTGGGGTACTTCATGGGCACTTAGAACTAAATATTCGAGTCATGCCTGTATCGAGTACCGTTGAAGCGGTACTTGGGGCATTTTTCGTGGCGGGCATGTACTCGCGCATTTCGCCTCTACGCTTCCCCCGTGCCAAACATCAAGTGACGAATAAAGGTCTTGTCGAAAAATTCTTCCGGAACCTCTTCTGTTTCCATGCCCGTCACGTCGCGATACATATCCCTCGCGATATGCATCAGTCCTGCGACAGCGTCTCATACACTCATAGAGTGCGCCTCGAAACGGGTTCTGATGGCCTCTTGGGGCTTTTCCCTGTGCGGTTCTTTGATGTGTTTCAGAAGACAGGCTTTCACCAGCATCTCGTAATATGATCGTCTTTCTCGCATCCATTGACGTCGGGCATCCCGCTGTCGCTTCTTCGACTTGTCTCGTTCCGCTTTGCTCGGCTCTGGTTTTCATTTTTCTCCGGCAGCCGGCGACGCCGGGCCTCCAGCATCCTCCACTTCCATTTCCATTACTTTCCATTGCTATGATAAGAATGCACTTTGGAAGCGTCTACTGTAAACTACGAAAAATCACTTGACTAGAGTACTGTAAGGGCTGAAACACGAATGAATCGCAAGACTATACTTTGCTATGACGTCAACGCAAATACGACTTGAACCTAAAGTACAACAACAAGTTAGCGAATGATCAGGATCGCAATTCCCTTCAAAAGCGAGATACGCGTCGAGTCTGATGCCTTCCAGACACAGACGTGAGCGTAACGACAGCATTAAATGGAACAAAGAATAGAAACTCGCTACTAACTAGCAATCCGATAGGAATTTCGTTTCCCACTACGATCGACATTAAAAGGGGGAAAAGCTTGCCGTATCTTCGAAGGTTGATCTTCGAGGTGGAAAGTCTCGCGAGCCGGACGAATCCCCAGTGCTTGTGCTTCGTGCTCCACCCAGAGTCAGGTGATTTGGCGAGATCTGAGCAACTCGTCCACAACGCAGTTTATTCTCGAACTAGGGGCAGTTGATGTGCCTCTGGGCGTCGCCCTGGTCGCAGTGGACTCTTAGTATATTGCTGCGCGCTGCCGCAGACAGACGTACTGTCTGCGCAGCTTGCGGACTCCCAGAATGATGATGTACGCCGACTCCGTGTCGATTGCACCACATCTCGAGCCGAAGCCCTCAGTGGTACGGAAAAGCCGTTCTGTCTCCGTGCAGCACCTGCTTCAGCGGTATAAGCGCTACGGCGAGTGCTCACGGCAGGCAGTCGTCGCACGATAGAACATACGAAACGACCAGCGTATCCCAGAGGAATTGTAAGTAATGGAACCTGGAAGTAGGGTGCAGCATGGTGGACGATCACATGAATCTTAAAGCCCATCCCGGATTTCGGACTCCTTGGTCCATGGAAACGTTTTGTCATCAAAAGAGCAGGAAATCGCTGACAGCGTTGACGTGGCAGGCGCCACGCACGTGCAATGCCGCTCGAGCGCGCCTGCAGCGCTTCTCCCGGTGCACAGGATGCGCTGGCGGATGCTCCAGCTCGTGTGCGACTAGCTGGGAACGCTGCAGGTACGTCTAGACAGGCTCTTCTGCGAAGAGTTATGCCAGAGACTACCCGTTTATTTCGCGTAAAGCAGAGGTCTTGTGGTGCGAATTCGCTACCTTGTGTCTTGCGCTCGTCCCCGATAACGTTTGTTTTTCTACAGAGCGGCGGCGCTTTAACACAGGGAACTGCTCGCTCTGCGGGCGCTCGTGTAGCGTTCCGGCTCAGAGCGCGTGCCGCTCTGTCATCGCTTGCACAACCAGCGCGCCTTGCATGGACGTGCGCTGGGCGAAAACAGGTCCAGTTTCAAGCTACGTGCTCGCGAGTCGGGTTTCTGGGTCGGTTTCCGTCACGCAAGGCGATCTCGCAAGCAGCGCGTCGGTGCAGCAGGTTACGTATGGCGGGCGTTAGCGCTGACGGCCAAGCGCGCTTGCAGAGTCGACGCGAGCGTGCCATAGCCCTGCTCAAGCGGCTCAAAGAACTCGCGGTTCCGTTCTGGACCGAGCCGAGCAGTCGCAACGCCGCGTGGCGGTGGACACTGGGAACACTGGCGCTGGCGTTCGTCTGCACCCTCTATGCCGTTTCGTTGTCGTTCATTCAGCGCTTCTTCTGGAACGCGTTGAACGCGAAGGATGCGGTGAAGTATCAAAAATTCTTGGTTCTCTACGTTGCGGCACTCATCGCAGGGCCCCCGTTTCTGACGCTGTTCGAGTGGATGAGACAACGAACCGCCCTGGTGTGGCGTCGCTTCCTCACCGAGCGCCTTCTCGGCGGATACTTCCATGACCGCAAGTATTATACAATCAATATTCTGCGATTACAGAACAATGAGACCGTTCATGCAACGCCAGCGACGTCCGCAGGCGGCGTTCGTGTCGTGCAAGATGCTCTCGATAACGTCGACCAGCGAATTAGCGAGGACATTCGCGCGTTTACGGAACGTGCCGTTGGATTCGGATGCACCGTGGTGATCGCATTATTTGACTTTTTACTGTTCAGCGTGATTTTGTTCCGCATCCGCGCACAGCTGTTTCTGCTGCTTGTGCTGTACTCGACCATTGGGACGGCGGTGACGTTGTGGCTAGGCGGCCGACTCGTGCACCTGAATTTCGCCCAGCTCCGACGAGAAGCAGATTTTCGGTACGCGCTTGTTCGCGTTAGAGAGAATGCCGAGTCGATCGCGTTCTACGGCGGCGAGGAACAGGAGCAGCGCGCAGTCTCGCGTCGGTTCCGGGCCCTCTTCGACAATATGATCCAACTGCTGCGATGGCAACGGAACGTGACCTTTGCAACGACCTGGTATCGCTATCTGATCCAGGTGGTGCCCGCTCTGGTCGTCAGTAGGGACTACTTTTCTGGTCGCATACCGCTAGGTGCATTGAGCCAAGCGTTTTTCAGCTACAATCATGTGCTGAACGACTTGTCCCTGGTTGTGAATGAATTCGTCGGCCTTTCTGCGCTCGCTGCCGCAGTGAATCGGCTCTATGAATTGCACTGCGCTGTGGAGCCGCGGCTGCTCGCTGGTCAGCGCCACGAGCGAGACGCCGGGTCACAGGCCGACACGGAAGGCATCGTGACGCTGACAGGGAACGGCACGGCTGCCGGCGTCAAGCCAGCAGCCTTGCGTCTGGAGAAGCTGACGATCTACACACCCGAAGGCCGACGGCGGCTCGTTGACCAGCTGGATCTCATGCTTGAGGATGGCGCACGCATCTTGCTCATGGGTGAGAGCGGCGTGGGCAAGTCGTCCACGGTGCGGGCAATCGCCGGCCTCTGGAAACGGGGCAGCGGCGTCGTGTACCGGCGCCCGCATCCGCGGAATACGCTTTTCGTTCCCCAGCGGCCGTATTTGATGTTGGGCACCCTCCGCGAGAATCTCTTTTATCCGCTGCATGGAGAGGATGCGGCCAACGTTGATGAGAAGACGATTCGGAACGTTCTGGTGCGCGTCAACCTGCCCGACCTTGTAGATCGATTAGGCGGACTCGACGTCGAAGCCGACTTTGCCGCCATTCTTTCGCTTGGCGAGCAACAACGGCTTGCATTTGCGCGCCTTTTACTGCAGCCGGAGCCTGTGCAGCTTGCGATTTTGGATGAATCAACCAGTGGCTTGGATGTCGAAAACGAACGCCGTCTCTATGAGCTCTTGCGGGAGATGGGTATTAGCGTGTTGAGTGTTGGGAATCGGCCGACGCTCATCCGGTACCACAATCAAGTTATCCGGCTTTTTGCCAATGGCAGTTGGCAAATCGAATCGCCATCAGAGGCGGTAGAGCACCTCCTCGGCAGCAGTTTGCTTGATTAGAGCCAACACCGGCTCGCCTTACTTTTGCGAGTGTTTCTGGAGCGTATGCCGCAGCACGAACTGCGCTGTCGTGTGAGCGTTGAAGCCGTAACGCACGAAGGCTAGCCGTGCGCGTCTCGGCCTGGACGCTGGGTTCGTTCGGCGCAAAGCTCTAAGGATGCTTTGCGCAAGACCAAGCGAGTTTTCGTTATATGAACGCGGGTCGTCAGCTGTGCACACCAGTTACACCCGTGCTTCGTACCCAGTGACATAAAGCTATCGCTGGCGCCGCGCGGAGCGAAGAAAATTACCAGACGCGATGGCTCGTTGGTTGCAAACCAAGGCGCCCCGCACGCAGTTCCGATGCTCTTACCAGCAGGCTATGTGGCACCCGCGCAGTTCGTGTGAACGCCGCTCGGGCAGGTTGCGCTGGGCGCCGAGCGCTGGCCACACCATGGGACGCAAGGCAGCTGCTGCGGTAGCGAGGCATCACCCACCGGCTATGGAGCAACCGTACATGATCCCGCAGAATACAGATCTTTTGGCGCGCTTTTTTTCGCTCACTTCGGCGCACACTGATCAAATCAGGAACCGTAAATGATCCCGCAGAATACAGATCTTTTGGCGCGCTTTTTTTCGCTCACTTCGGCGCACACTGATCAAATCAGGAACCGTACATGATCCCGCAGAATACAGATCTTTTGGCGCGCTTTTTTTCGCTCACTTCGGCGCACACTGATCCACTTTGCTGCCGTCAAAAGCTTCGGAATGCCTCACAGAGCTACAGTCGTGCGCTTCCAACTGGATCAGCGTAGTCCGCACCCGTTGCCCCGTTACCGCTAGCGTTCGCGGACTGCTCGGTTTTCCATCCGTGACGTCTCTGGCGCGGCAATAGAATCCTCGAAGGCTGGCTGGCAGTCGTGTGTGCCAGGTCCGAGCGTGCTTGAGCGCCCGTTCCTGCTTGCCGAAACGGGTGCATACCGCGACAACGGCGAGCAGCGTGCGGAAAGGCGATGCGAGCGCTGGTGCTCGAGCTCGAATGGCACGAGCAGCAGCGCGGTGTGTTTAGTGTCGACATCGCTGCAGATGGAACGATTGCGACAGGCGGCCAGGACAAGCGGGTATCTCTCTGGCGTCTGGAGCCAGACTGGGAGCAGCTGCGTGCGCTCGCTGCCCAGCCACACGAGCCATCGAAGAAACAGCGGTACGCACTGGCGCAGGCGGCAGCTCAGTCGGTGCGTTTCCTGGACACACTGGAGGGACACGCCGCTGCCGTCTCCGTGGTACGCTTTGATCCCGTCGACTCGGGCCGACTAGTCTCAGGGGCGGACGACGGATACGCTGTCTTGTGGAAGTTCGACGCAGTGCAGGGCAAGTGGCGACTCGAAGCGACACTGCATGAGCACAACGACATGATCATGGACGTATCTTGGAGCGCGGATGGCAAGCTTCTGGCAACGGCGTCCGTCGATAATACGGTGGCTATCTGGAACACCACGGACTCGACTCGACCGCAGTTGTTGTTGTCGCTGCGCGAACATACGAATTATGTGCAGGGGGTATCCTGGGACCCGCTAGGGACCTACTTGTGCTCCATGGGCGCTGATCGCCTTCTACGGGTACATGAGTGGTCGCCTGATCGCCGCCGGGTGATACGTTCGACAGCGGTTGGGAGCATGGTGCACAGTGATGCAACTGCGCATCCCTGCATGACCGCGGACGCCTCATGTCCGCCAAGCCATTCGGAAACGCAACAGATAACGCCTGTGCCATCCCATCCATTGGAGTCAGAACCGAGAAAACCTTCGTCCCGTCGTCTTTTTGAGAGCGAAGGGCTCATGCACTTCTTTCGGAGGCTCGCGTGGAGCCCCGACGGCAGCTTCCTCGTCTGCCCGGCGGGCATCGTCCCGGAGCCACGCGATGCTGCCCCGACTTGTTCGAGCAGAGACGCAGCGTCGCATCGGACCAAGGGCGCGCATGTGTTTGCGCGCTCGAACCTGTCGACACCGCTACTGCACCTCGGTGGACATGAAGAGTCGATTCTCGGGGCTCGCTTCTGTTCGCAGCGCTTCGCTCGTCGCCAGGATCCCACATTGGATGAGGACCTTGGTTGCTGGCGTTCGCGATTGCCATACCGACTCGTTTTCGCCATTTACAGCGCGCGAGGTCTTTACATGTACGACTCGGAAACACCACATTCTTTTGCAGCGGTGCAAGGCCTCCACTACGGTGCCGTGACTGACGTGGCGTGGTCCCCGGATGCATCATTTCTCTTGATGTCGTCGCTAGACGGCTTCCTCAGTCTGGTGTGGTTTGAGCGGGAAACAGAACTTGGCAAGTTTTTTGAGGAATCGGGCGAGCTGCAGACTGGCAGCAGATCATCGCCTAGCACACCGTTGACAACTGGTTCTTGCAGCCTGGACGGGGGCCAGGGGTCCCATCGCAGCGCGGACCCAGTCATGCGATGCAACCGGGAACAGCCCATCGCCTCGACACTGGTATCGAGCGACGCCGACAATGGCCATGGTCGGAACACCGACCATTCGACGAAAGTCGGGGAACATGCTGTCAGCAGCACGACCTGAAGCGCATATTTCGTGCCCGTACGTACACCGTGCACGTTTTTTGCCGCTGAATGCACAGCACTGGGCACGTACATGCGCCGACGCTGTCGTGGCGTCTGTTTTGGGCTAGGCGGTGGCGCCTTCCAGCTGTCACGGCACGCTGCACACAATCCCGCAGGCAGATACAGCGTGCTGCGTACGACCGCTTGACACCGGCACCATAACCAGCAGCAACAGCAGCAGCAGTAGTAGTACCAAAAAGCGCGACGGCGAGCATGCGCGGATAGAGCCATTCACGCAAAGACCGGGTGCTGCGCATCCCTTCGCCAAGCAAGCTGCCCGGGAAATCGTGCTCAAATTGGGATTCCCGGATCCTCAGGACCTGAACTGCTGCGTGTTCGTGTTATGCAAGAACAGCATGATTGAACGGTGCGTCACATCGTCGAAGTGCAAATGCCAGCGTCTGCGTCGAGTACAACTGCAGCGCATATCGTCGATGCAGAAGCACGGGAATCAGCGCACAGTACCCGGAGTGTGCCACTCTGAAATGACCATTCGAGGGCCGCCTCGCTATGGTGTTTTCTACCGACGCATGGGACAAGCGAGGAGAGGTTCACACCGATGCCGCGCTCGCAGTAGCTCTCGGGATTGCAGGCACTTGCTCCCGCAACGATGCGATGATGACTGCCCCGGAAGTACGCGCCTTGTCACTTTCATCGCTGTGCCAGGGCTGCGTCCGACGACCGATACTGGAACCCCGAGCAAATCCGCTGCAGAACTTTTTGCCTCGAGGACGACATGGACGACCGGGGTTCTGCATCATGCGCCTCTGCTCGCATCGGGTGACAGACGGTTCATGGAACCTATCGGATCTGGTGCGCCATGAAGGCTGCTTACCCAGATGCTGATAGCAACTGCACTCTTGCTGATCCCCAGTTCGTTTCAACGATCTTGCCCCGTGGAATAAACCGGACTCCATGTCACTGGTGTCTTGAATGCGATGGCGGAGTCGCTTGCAAGGCGGGTTCCGTATCCGGGTTCCCGATTTCTGGAACGTTCACTGCATTGAGAGAGAAAGCCTGCCGCGTCGGAACACGCTGATAGAGTCCGCGCCTCTGACTGGTGGTCGAAGCCTGTCGAGCACCACGCAGCTCCGATACGCATCGACAGCATAACGGAGATAATTCGCACTTCTGATGCAGCGTAGGCCGATCTCGCGGCTACGCTGCATTCCCCAGGCGCATAAGCGACAATCTATGGAGTAAGCAATTCGTTCGTATCAACCAGGGACTAGCGCTGCCAGTTCCACGGCAATTTTCAACCCATTCCTCCGGAGGCGCAAGCGGCATCCAGTGCGTGCGTTCAGGAGTATCTGCGGACTCCCGCCCGGCTGCCTCGTCATCTCTTACCGAAATCCAGACCTCGAATGCGCCCTAGTATCGTCAGCAAGCGTTCCTGCGGCCCTAATGCCAATCCCTGACATGTCTGATGTGGATGTTCCCCGGAAACTCCCACAGAGATACGGTAATCACTTGTCTGGTTTCCGCCTAGAGTCGCGTATCCAGCAGATACTCGGTAGGCAGCTCGGTCTCTCAACATCGAAGACTTGATCAATGTGCGCTCACTACCATTCATTATGGGGAAAGTGTCAGCTCCAATGCAGCAAGTATCCACGTGTCACTGAAAACTGCTTCTCGTTCCCTCGTCTGTAAACGCTTTCATGCCTTGTTCTCCAAACCGACTGGAGCAACGAATCCAACGCGAGTCGAGCGTCTTCGTGAACGTGGCAGAGTCACGGAACGAGTACGGGCGTCCGTAATCGACACGCAGCAACTGAGCGATTTTTCATTTGACAAAACGATTTCGTAGACCGGCGTTCCTCGAGTGGGCGCTGACAACAGGGCGCTGCCGCCGAAGATGGCGCGCATCGCTCGTGACACGCGGAGCGTGACATCCGTGAGCCATGCCTGCGCCTGCACGCGTTCGTGCGTACGCCCACCAGCAGCAGCAGCAGCAGCGCTGTTTCGAACCTCAACCCTACCGTCGGAAGGATGCTTCGACTCCCGTCAAACCTGAAAAATGCAAAGGTTGTTGACTTAGTGGAGCGTGCGCGGGTCCAACTGGAGCAATTGGTACCGACGAGAGAACGGCTGGGAGCGCTGTCAGAGTGGTACTACCGCAAGTACTTCCTTCCGGGGAAGGCTACGCCCCTGGTGCACATTATGATTGTGGTTGGAACCATCGGATATTTGATTGAATACCCACACCTTCGAAAGGAGCTTGAGCACGCGAACCACTGAGCATGCAAGATCGCTTGTGCAGGAGGCACGACGAGCCGCGCATGCGCACCAAACGAGGACGCTGACCGAGACACGCACCGTTTCCGCGGGAGGTGGTGCTGCCCGCTGTACCAAGCTTGGAACGATTCCGATACCAGAGGGTCGTACGCATTTTCAATTGAGGTATCGTGTAGCGATCGCTTGTTGATAGACGCGCGGTTGTGTGGTCGAAAGGCCGGCTGGCTGGGGCGCCCCGAGCACCAAGCGCGCAACGCATCCTGTTGGCGGCGCCTGTTCTATGAACGAACGTCGTTCGACTTTACGGAATAAACTGTGGAAAGTGACACGCTATCGACTCTGATCCTGAGCAAGCATAAGATACCAGAAACTAGAGGCACCCGTAGGCGTGTCGAGGCTCCTGTTCTGTGCACAGCGTAGCGAGTGCACGGACCGGGCGCGTCGCAGGCCTCGGCAGGTCGTGGTGACCCTCAGTACGCCGCATGCTGTGCGGTGATGTGCTGGGTACGTACCGCCGTCGCTGCCGTTTTCACAATAGGGCAGAGCGTAGCCACTGGTGACATATCCATCCGATTGCAAATGGCACTGTATGCGCTCAGCCGCAAGTCCCTGTGCCTGGTCGTGCGACAGCCGCATGTCCGCTGCTGCATCGATGGCAGGCACACGCCTGCCAACGATACCTCTTCAATGCATACGACCCGCAAAGCGTATGCGCGCCGAGTCCGTCCGGTGCGGCGCATCGCCGGAATCGAGTGCAATGCCGCTACGTTCCAGCGGCAACGTGCCGGTCACCAGAGCCGCTGCTGATCGCGTGCGCTCCAAAAACAACTTCGAAACGATTCCGTGACTCTGGCACCGGATGCGGTGCAGTGCATGGAAACGCCCACTCGTCGTCTAACAGACAGTTCTAATGCTGTTGCATGCATCACCAGCGGCCGTCTGTGGACACTAGCGGTCTCGAACGCGCGCAGGCTGTCGGCGAGTTCGGCCCGGCAGTACAACGCCTCGCCAAATCCCATATCAGATGACGCGACGCTACGGTCGCTCAAGGTTTGTATTCGACGGTACGGAGCGGTGTCCCCGAGCCCGCCTCTTTTGCGCGCTGCTGGTTACGAAAGCGACACTGTACGTACCCCTGCAGCACCGCACCATAATCTCGGTGCTATTGCGACAGCAAAGCAGCCCCGGGGGTCAGAGTTGCCGTTCGCGAAGCGACACACACACATGCATGCATGCATGCATGCGGCACGCATTCCGGCACACGCAGACGCACGCACGCGATCGATCGCGATCGATCTCGTGCGTGCCCTGTGCGTCTCTGCGCTGGCGGAATCGTCTGCGCTGATTTCGGTACCATGCGCGCATCTGAGTCCAGTTGACGTAGACGCTTCGTTGAGCGGGCAAGCACAACCGCCACCGTCGAGCCATGCGTTCCATTTTACGCACTTTTCGAAAAACCAGTGTTTTCTGGAGGCAGTTCTGGGCGTTCGACTGTGAGAAAGCGCTGAACGCTTCGTATGGGACCTGGATGCAGTCGCAAGCTCGGTTGCTGCCGACGCTAGTGCCGGTGCGCCGTCGCTTTGCGTCAAGCAGCTGGGGCCAACAAGGTTCCGAGACAAGCTCAGCAACCAACAGCGCTGGTAGCGATAGCGCGGCTTCTGTCGCGTCACAAACGAAACGCGACTTTCGGCCGCGCACTATTCTTCGCTCGCAGACTCCCGTGGGCGAGCTCATCCGAGGTCGCGGCGAACGCGTCTACCAAATCGCTGCCAACGATACCATGCAGAACGCGCTGAAGAAAATGTTCATCCATAACATCGGTTGTTTGCTTGTTGTTGAGCAACCACAACAGAACGACGAGGCGTGCAAGCCGGTCGGAATCATATCCGAACGCGACCTGACGCGCTTGCTGATTAGCCGTGGTTCAAGTGGCGCCGCCTCAGCGGGCCGAACAACAGCTGACCTACTGTTGACCGTCAAAGTGCATGAGTTCATGACAAAGGCAAATGCGCTTATCTCCGTGACACCGGATACGGACCTGGCATCGGTGCTTGAGCTGATGGCGTCGCGTCGCCTGCGACACCTGCCGGTTGTGCGCGACGGCCAAGCTATCGGCATGGTCAGTATTGGGGATGTGGTTCGTCGGCTCATTGAGGAGTCACGAGAAGAAGCCGATGCACTCAAGGAATACATAGCGGGTACGTACTGATCGCGTAGCTGGTTGACGACGGCAGGATAGTGCTGATGCAGATCCCCGCGCAGCATCCAGACGCCGTGCTTTTCTAACGGTGCTCATGCGTGTCCACTGCGTTGCAACGTATGCACCATGCGTTATCCATCAGAACAGGTGACTATGCAAGAGAGATGCATCGGGTTTTGTTTGGCAGCTTGGGTCAGACACGCGCACGCGGGCACGTCCCAGCATGAATCCTATGGCCGCGCACGATTCGGTTGCATCCTGCAGCGGCTAACGCAGCAGCGCTTCTCGACGTCACGCAAGGCGTCGCCTGGCGGCGTATCGCCACGCGCACGATGTGATTGCATGCGACGGCTACCGCAGCTGCGATGCGCGATGCGCGTGCGTGTCACGTCCGTGCTTTGGTGGCGTTTTACGGAATCGCTGTAGGCGCTATCCTGGATGGTAAAGCAGTAGACCCGTTGCCGTGGAGCTGACGCCATGGACAACGCTCGAAGGCTAGCGCAGCATCATGTGATTACCTCAAGCGCAATTGCAGCTACAATGACGCACAGGGCGGTATCGACACCAGGCGTGTGCAACGGAACTGCACTGGGGTTGGTGGAGGTTCCGCTCCGCCCACGAGGATGCTTACTGGACGCTGGTAGTGAAGGCGGCGTTTGTCCCCAGTGGATCCCTTTACACTGTTCGAGCGCGAACAAGGCGACGCTCGGTCCGGCGGCCATTCAAAGATCGCTTGTCTGCTGGCCACGGCGGTCTTGTTCGACCAGCCAGAGCTCTCTCAAAAAGGTGCACATCTCTGCATTGACGCGCTCGGGTGCATCGTCATGGGGACAATGTCCACAATCCTCAATGCAAATAAGACGCAGCTGCGTTGGTACTGGAACCCAGTTCGGGAACGCCGTACCCGGATGAAGCCCTCGATCGAACGGAGTCCATGGATCGTCGCGGCCCCAGAGCACCAGCACTTGCTTCTCCGGCGATAGCTGTTGGAGGAGCTGTCGCGGCGTCGGGCTCGCGTCTCCGCGCAGGACGGCGGCGAAGACGTCACGAGCACCATCGTCATGTGCGGGCGCTCGCAGAATCTCTATGAGCTCTTCGGTGATGGCCTCGGCGTTTCGATAAATCTGGCGCAACGTCTGTCGTAAGGAAGCTGGTCTGCGAATACGCTCGAAGAGCCAGTAAACAAGCGGTGAACGGAAGAAAATGGTCGTGAAGAGCCACCATAAAGCCGCACCAATCGGCGATAGCTCGGAAAATCGAATACCCGTGAGACCGCCCGCGCAGTTCAAAAGCACGAGTCCAGCGAGGCGATCGCGCTGGCGCTCCTCTTTCGGGTAATGCTTCATCGTATCGATCGGGTTATCGGCGGCAACAATGGACGACGTGGTGACTTGGCGATGCTGAAGCATCACCCCGGTCATGAGCGCAATGAGACCGCCGATGCTATTGCCACAGATGACCCAGCGATGGGGTGAATCATCATAGCGCCGATCCATTTCCCGAATAAAGTCGAGACAGAGGTCACGCCACAGCTCCAGTGAATATCCCTTGCAGGTCGCATCGACATGCTCCGGCTCGTTCCTTCCATCGGACTTTAGGCTGGGCTTTTCGCTTGCCCCAAAGCCAAGCAGATCGAGAGCGAAGACTCGGTGACCCTCCTGCGCGAGCACCGGCTGATTTTTTCGAAAGTGCAACAGGTTTGCGCCGAACCCGTGGATCAATAAGACGTGAAACCGCGGCGCTTGCCCGTTATTAGCTTCTTCAACACGGTAGTTGATGCGATACGTTTCTCTTGTCGGAGCGTAGGTCCACCAGAACGTTTCGTAGTGCCGTTGAACGCGGACAGCACCGTCGCCGGAAGCCGCCGCCGTCGAGCACGCTGGGCTTGGGTCCTTGGTTCGCGACGGCTCCTGGGCCAGCGTCTGGACCAGTCTTCGGGTTAACGGTGGGGAATTCGATCGACGACGCCAGCGCACTTCGGAAGCCAGTCCAGAGTCGTCGCTCGGGGGCCTCACGCTGTGTGGCGCAAGCGCGTGCCGCGTCACTGGCGCAGACACCGGGCTGGTGCCGGGGCTGGTGCCGGGGCTGGTGCGGTGCGCCCCAGTGCGCGATGACCGCCCCCAGCAGGGCATTAGCCCAATAAACCCAGGTTCACGTCGCTGCATACGAGACATGTACTGAATCGAAAAGCCTCCCTAGACTTTTCCCGTAGACCAGTAGCGTCTGCTGCGAGCACGTTGCAGGTAACGGTGTCTGAGCGTGTCAGGTCTGGAGAGATAACGAGCTGCTGATAGGCAAACGGACACGCGCCATGCCGCGCGCAAAGCCCTGGGCATCTAATCGAGACGAGGGTGTTTTCCAGAATATGTCCAATAAGATCCCACTTTACTTTCCATGGACAGAACGTAGCTCCTGACGAGGGATTCTCGTGCCTGGCAGCGGCCGACGTCTCCATTCAATCGACAGAGCATTCGTACAGACCAGGAGTGCGTGCAGTTGCACGATGAGGATCGGCATCAGCGATAGCGTTCCACCAGACACCATCCATACTTGCGCTTGGAGAAACTGGTCGATGCGTATGATGCGCTGAGCGCCGTGCATGCTGTGAGTATGTAGAGCGCCAGTGCGCGCGCAGTATGGAGGCGGAACCGCCTTGCCGTGCCACCGAATGCATCGGCTCGGAGATCCCGATATCAGTGGGTTCAGAGTGCAACCATGCGCACTGGACTTGATGGCAGTCGTGCGATACCCGTGTCAGCATAAGGAGGAACATTGAACTGCTCGAGATATTGCTGCTTTTCGTTTTTTCTTCAATTTTTTAGGATGCATCGCCTCGGCATTCGGGGTGCAGCCTTAAGGCGTTGTGCATTCAAACGTAGGTTGAGGAATCTTGGTCGTTTTCTCGGAATGACGCATTGGAGTCAATGCCGATGGACATGATTACGTTACCGAAATCAACTTGATTCGCGACGCTCTCGACCGATCGTCCCTAAAATAACCGAGAACACTATCCAGTACACAGGAGCGAGCCTCCGCGATTCTCGATTCCTGATGCATAGCTAGTTCAAACGACCCGTACTTCAAGTTTTCGATATTTCTGTTTCATGGGAATTTGTGAGCACAGAGCTTTGCGTCGGCGGAACGGCTGGGGGAAATATTCGACGTCTTTGCTTCACGACGCGTTCACGAGCTCACGCCGAACGTTCACTGGACGCGTCACCTCAAATAATCGATGCCGTTCGAGAGACAAATCATGCTCGGTTTGCGGCCGGCGAGGATACTGCATTCGACAGCGACATGATACCGCTCTCTAAGTATGTCACTTGTGCTTCCCTGTATCTCTTCTTTTGTTGATGGAATAGGGTTTTGGACTCGGACTTGGGTAGTTGCAGCGATCGCTCCTAATGGAGCGTGCGTCGCCACGCTGGACAAGACGCGCGTGACTGCATCGGAATTTCTAGACTTTTGCAGATGCCTAGATTTTGCTTCCGATACATATTCAATCATGGACAGCATCGCATTCCACGAATCCTGCATCGAATGGAACAGCGTGCGCTTGCGCGTCCAGCGGTCAGCGTCTTCGCCGACGGGATCGCGGAGAAGATGCCCTTCATCCCCGGGTACGGGTACGGGTGCGGAAGCGGAGCAAGTCTTCAACTGGAGCTGTGTGTATCCGTCTAGTCTGCGTTCCAGGCGATGAAGCAAGCGTTCAAGCGCCACAGAATGGCGCGCGCTGAGATACAGGTATGATGGACAAACGGGAGCACCTGCGTATATTTCATGGACACCGCTGCAATGAGCGCACCAAAGCTCTCTACGAAGAACATGAAAACGGCAAGCAAAATGCAGATCGCTAGTTCCGCTCATGGAAGAACTTCGTTTATGACTGTTGAAAGCAGTAAAGTCGGAACTCTGTTGCCGCCATCATCATCCGTCGAGTGCCGACGCTGCAGCTGGAGGGACGACAGTGATCCGCGACTTTCAAGCCAAATACAAGCGGAAGCGAACGGGAACAGTTGCAGCAACATCCCGTCAAGGCTGCTGCTCATGGCTCTGGGACGAGATCCGACCATCATGGGTCTGAAAACCCGTGTGACCGAAGTGCACCCGTCCCATGTTTCGAACATGGCTGCCGTGCAACACTGCTGTTTGGGAGCGCAGTGTCTGCTTTTTTTGGTTAATGGCAGCAAGCGCACATTCGCGATAAACCATGCTGGGCTCGTTCATCAGACATCATACAGAATATTCGCCACTATCCGTTTGCGGAGGATTCGCCAGGATCGCAGAACTGCGGTTCATTGATGCCGACCGAGTCGTCTCTATACAAATCGCGGCATTCTAAAATGCTCTTTGTCGAGTATAGCTCCATTTCAGGATTTCATTCGTATGCTGGATCATGGCGGCATTCTAGCATGCTCTTTGCCGAGTATAGCTCCGTTTCAAGGTTACAGCAGTTTGCTGGATCATGGCGGCATTCTAGCATGCTCTTTGCCGAGTACAGCTCCGTTTCAGGATTTCATTAGTCTGCTGGATCATCGTCCGGATATATCATTCGGTCGTCAGCGTATTCCGCGGCTCCGTTCCGACTAGAGCAAGTGTGTGTCGCTGCGCTAGCGCAGCTGCTGCGCCGCACTCGTTGGCCCCCTTTTTCCTCATGCGCTTCCGAAAATCACGCATTGAGACGCTCAGAGAGTTTCAGTAGGATCTTTGCGCATTCGGGCTCAAAATGCTTCACTACTAGCCACTGCTCGCTTGCGATTCCCTCTACCGTCCGATGCTGGTGGCAGCGCCTTGCACCACGGGAGTACCCGCAGTCCGTCGTCGTGTGCGCCAACGGTGCACGTTTCATACTGAGACCCACTTTCGACGCGCTCGGAGAAGCAGGACGACGATGTCTGCGTTCAAGCCGAGCAACCACAGCTCTGCGCTAATGCCGAGAGCCGGGCCGGACGCCGCAGCATGCGGAACGACACCATGCTGCGTCGCGCAGCGGCAGCACGAGTGTAAGAGCCAGCAGACACCGGTCAGGGACCTCGAGATATGCCTCCAAAGTGGCTACCAGGACCCGCTTCGGGAAATATGACTCCGTATGCGGCCGGAGCTGCAGCACGGGAGAACCGTAGCCACATGACCGAACGATCGCTCGCTGTTTACAGGGGAAATTTGTTCGGAAGCCAACGAAGCAAACACGAGGTTTCAAATGAAAGGCGAACAAGCAATTGAAAAAGAAAACAGGTTACCGACTCCTTCCGCTGCCTTAGTCAACATGCCTGCACTTTGGAGCAGAAAACTGCAGATGATTCGGTGAAGCAGCGAGCGGCAACGTCGTCTCTACTCGCCCCGCGTATTCGACGTCGGCAGTGGCTACGGTTCGGATCCGTTCGGATTCAAACCGGCATCCATCAGCCGTTTACCTCCACGCTGCCGCATAGCGGACGACAAGCGCACTTTCGAGCATGCAGCTATTCACTGGCGCGCTGCGCTCACGGGCATCGGCGTGAAACGCATGCGGTGGCATCCATCGGCCACGAAGACGTGTACCTAAACCTCGCAGCAACTGGGATATGGGGCCGACAAGACGTTCCCTCACATGACTCCTTCGACTCGCAATGCAGAAACTTCACGCTGGGCTGGAGCAGGCCTGCAAAGCGTGCCTCACATGGCGCTTGCAGAGCGGGATGCATACGCTGCTGTTTCCGCTACCTGGCTCGCTTAACGCATTCACTTGGCCGCAACATCCCTGAAAGCCGAATGCGGCGCCATGACGTGCATGCGCTACAAGGAAGCACGCCATGGCCGAGCCTGCGCCCCCAGAAAACCCGAAACGGATTCCACTCGATTCACCGCGGCAGTTTGAAGCGAACGCTCCCCATGAGTTTCCGGGCGATGTCGCTGTCTAACGAACAGCGCCGTTGCATCCGCGTACACCCGTTCACGAGCGGTATCGCGACGAGCAGCCTCTAGCGGCCGCTGCAGCTGCAGTGCGCAGGTGTCCGTCGACTGGGCAAGTGCGCCAGCGTCCACGAGTCGTGACATGCCGTAGCACTTGCGCCGCGCCGGCTCCCTATCATGGACATAGGCCAACGCCAACACGTACGAGCCCAGTGGGACAATCTGCCGATAATTGACAACGAGCTGTGCCGTGACATACCCGTCCGGGTCCGAACGCGGGTTTGTCGCCATCCCGATGCTCGCGTCGAGGAGCGAGGCGATGGCGCCTCCGTGGACGCCTCCGCTCGGGCCCTGCAGGTTGCGACCCACGTACGCTGCGATAATCGCTCCGGGAACCGCCACTTTTGCCTCTGTTGAACTTTGATCCGATATGGAGCACAAGCGAGCCTCTTTCTGTGACAAGTCATCGCAGACCGCTGCTGGCAACAGGTACGCTACTCGCTGTTGCAGCGCATGCGACAAAAAGTCCGGGCGTTGTGCTCCTAACCAGCTGGCTCTCGGCACTTCGCGCAAACCATATCGCTCTTCCAGTCGACGGACAAAACATTTCCACGCCTCAAGCGAGGGCAGTGTATCCTCCGTGAACGCCATGGCGTCCAGTATGTCAGCTTCGAGAAGCGCAATGGCGCTGAATGAGTGTTTGCATCTGGAGCGTCGGGAACGCGGCGAGAACGTTCCGCGAACACACAGGGTAAATGGGTACCGACGTGCAGACGTCTCCCAGTTTTTTTTGACCGGCCATCTACTACTGCTTCCAACTTATTCTCATCTAGTTTGACTTTGAGAGGTTGTCCAACAAAGTAGGCTCTCGACAGCTCGGGAGGTCTTTTTTCTCCATCACCGCACATCTCCTGATATGGATAGCAGCATGAAAGTCACGATTCACAAACTCGATACATTTCTTGCCGCCGATGGTGGTTGTACTCAGTAATGGAAGGAGTCCTCGAACTTTCGCCCTCCATTCCATTTGCTCTGCAGTCAAGGCTCCGTACGTTTTTATATAACCTCAGGATTCCGCTGACACTTTTGCATCTCGACCCTCTGAAGTGTGCACCCCAGCTCTTGGTGTATAAACGATGCTCGGAACTCATCTATGGGTACTGTGACAAATCGCCTCGCACACTCCGGGTACGTTCTTGGCGTTGCAGCTGATGTGCTCTCTTTTTTCGACCCCCGAGCGCCCTGCTCCGTATGCTACGACCAGCCTCTGACTTTCATCTCCTTTGAGGGCGCTCAACTCATTGAAAGAGTTCGCGAATGCACGCTGCTTCCCACAGTACAAGTTCAGACGCGGACGAGCCCGACTGGGCATTGTATATTCTTTCCACAGCGCATTGCCATGAGCAACGCGAGTTTTGATGAATTCTCGAAAAGCTCGAAAGTCCGCTCCACGACTGGTAACATCGCGAATAGCTTCCAGGTGCTCTTTCGTGCCTGGATTCCATTTCTCAATTCTCTTCCTCGCACTCGTGAATCCCGATTCTCGATAGTATCTCGCCCTCGAGAACCTCAAAAGACGCATGTCTCTCTGAAAAAAGTTACCGTTGATACCATATTCCGCACGCTTGGGTACAGCGTTGGTTATTGTAGTCGCGTTCTCCGGGTCCGCGCCAACGACAAACTCGTTCTCCTGTACCTCCTGCGTCGCGGAATCCGCCTGATCGTTTTCTGCACGATTCGTCACGGGCGATATCGGAAACGGACCAGGAGGATCCGCTTTCAAGCGCCGATAGTGTACACACATGGCTACGCCATCGGCTTCGATCATCCCAGTGAATACCTTTTGCTTGCTGGCTTTGAGACGCTTGAAGTCGAAGATATTCATCCAGTGCGTCTCCCCGTTTTCACCGGTGAACTCCTCCCTGCTGACATCGAACTCCGGGCTGATCTCTCTCATGATCCCGTAAAGGACGCCGGAGTCGATTGCCACAAAATGTGACTTGATGTTGCACAACGGAACG
>Ga0080006_1176644_pt1 | contig 19352 bp, 13 predicted proteins | sample RS3BMetagenome_FD_69209 | JGI IMG/M metagenome (GOLD analysis project Ga0080006, IMG submission 69209) | Ferric oxide microbial mat and aquatic microbial communities from Rainbow Spring, Yellowstone National Park, USA - RS3B (SPADES... ... | reverse complement strand
CCCCTGTGTACAATCGGTGGGTGTTGGGGTGAGCCTTCCGCCAAACAGCCAGAGCCCCTCAACTGGCCACCGTCCCTTACCCTCGATTCGAGATCGCGGATTGAGGAGCCTGTGGTAAATCTTGCACCCAAGCTTCGTCCGGGTCTCTACCTCCTAGGCACCACCCACCGATTGTACACAGGGGGAAAGTGGGGTACCGGGGATGGGATTCGAACCCATACGCTCTTGCGAGCTGCGGTTTTTAAGATCGTTGCCGTCGAGATCGCTCCCGGATTTGGTCTGGAGAGCCAACTCAATCGAGTGGGCGGCCTCCTGGAGCGCCAAGCGGAGCTTGCCAGCTCGCCACTGGGTCTGGACTTCGCTCTTCCAGACCAGAGGGTGGAGGCTGGAGAGCGAGTAGGGGCCCCCGTAGAGCTCCTGCTCGATCAACCGCCGCTTGGCATATTTGAGGATGCGTAGGACTGGATCGCACGCAGCTAGTCGGTCGGCGGAGGTCCCAACCTGGATGGGGCGACGCAGGGGCGGTCTTATGCGGCGGCCATAACTCTCAAGGCGCAGGGCAAGGTCGTCGAGTCTGGCCGGCGTCAGAGCGATCATCCATGGATACTGATCAGGGATGCTCGTCTGAGCCAACATGGCCTTGGTCTCATCTGCTTCCCTGGCCACCTGCGCCCAGTCCAGGTCTGTCGCTTCGGAGGTGGCGGTCATCGGTCAGTGCTTTGGGGACCAGTCGGACGTTGCTTGGCGGTAGAGCCAGCTGAGTCTGTGCCGCAACCAGGGTCTCGCTGGATGCTCGCGACGAAGAACACGGAGCCGAGGCGGACCCAAGCGCATCTGAATGGAGCGGCCCAGCCGCCAAGCCACTAGGGAAGCCAACACCCAGATGACGAGAGCCCAAGCGAACGAGGAAGTCCGGGTGCCGGCCAGGAAGACGGCGAAGGGAAGGAGTGGTACTGGGAGGAGACGACCCAAGAGCCATCGCTCGTCCAAAACCTGGAGGGTCATGGTGGCACTGCTGGAACCGTGGGCTGATACCTGGGCGGAGAGCTGCGCGGATATCGAGCGAACAGCCATTCCCAATAGGGTAATCGGTGGTCAGCCCTCCGGACGGTAGAATAGGGGCGGTTAGCGGCCAGGTCTAAAATATCCAAGGAAGGGTTCTAAGAGCTCCGGAGGTCCAAAAGCCGGACTTGGGTTTGATCTCAAGCTGATCTCGCGGGAGTGGCGCAGTGGTAGCGCGTCTCCTTGCCAAGGAGAAGGTCGCGGGTTCGAATCCCGTCTCCCGCTCCGCTGAGATCGCTCGGAGTTTCGCTGGCCGCCAGGGCCGTGACCCGAGGCGCCGTCGCGCTGGTCACCATCGGCTCCGTCGCCCGCGATCAGGGGGCTGGACGACCGGCGGGCTGTCGGCTCAGGGGCGGCAGCGATCTCCCAACGCTGTACCGGTCCCGCATCCGTCCGAGGGTGTCATCCCACCCGGGTAAGATCGCGCTACATGAGTGGGCCCATCGACGCTGTGGTAGTGGGCAGCGGTCCCAACGGGCTCGCGGCAGCGGTCACGTTGGCGGCTGCGGGGTTGAAGGTCCTGGTGATAGAGGGCTCTTCCAGTCCCGGGGGCGGCTGTAGAACAGGGGAACTGACCATCCCTGGCTACCGCCACGATCTGTGCGCCACGGCGCATCCGCTGGCCATGGCCTCATCCTTCTTCAACAGATTCGATCTGCAGGGGAGGGGAGTGAGGGTCGTGCATCCCGGAACCGTCTTCGCCCATCCCCTCGACGGCGGACGGGCGGCGGTTGTCCGCCGGTCGGTGAACGATACAGCCGCCGGACTGGGCACGGATCAGGGGGCTTATCGTGACCTCCTCTGGCCTCTGGTGCGCCGCTCCTCGCATATCGCCGAGTGGGTGCTATCGGACCGTCGCCATCCCCCGCACAGGCCGATCACGGTGGCAGGCTACGCAGTGCGAGCGCTCCGCCCTGCCAGCGCCCTGGCAAGCAGGTTCAGCACCGAGGAAGCCAGGGCCCTGGTGGCGGGCGTGTCTGCCCACGCCGCCCGCCCGCTTGACACATCGCCAACCGCCGGTGTCGGGCTGCTCCTCACAATGCTGGCCCACGCGGTTGGTTGGCCGTTCATCGAGGGCGGTAGCGGGCAGCTGACCGGAGCCTTGGTGCAGGCCCTGGAGGCTGGCGGTGGACGCATCGAGAGCGGGTGGCGGGTGCGCTCACTCGATGAGCTTCCGGCGGCCAGGGCCGTGTTGCTGGACGTCGCGCCGCTAAGGCTCCTGGAGATCGCCGGGAGCAGACTGTCCGGAAGATATCGGCAAACCCTGCAGCGCTTTCGCTACGGCGCCGGTGTTTGCAAGGTCGACTTCGCACTATCGGGTCCGGTTCCCTGGAGCAACAGCGATTGCCGCGAGGCTGGGACCCTCCACCTGGGCGGTGCCTTCGAAGAGGTTGCCGCGTCAGAAGCAGCGGTGGCTGCCGGTCGGCATCCTGATTCGCCATATGTGCTGGCCGTGCAGGCGAGTGGTGCCGATCCGACCCGGGCCCCTCAGGGAGGGCACACACTCTGGACCTATTGCCACGTTCCCGCCGGCTCGCAGATCGACATGTCCGCTCGGATCGAGGCTCAGGTGGAACGGTTCGCGCCGGGGTTCAGGGATTTGATTCTGGCCAAGGCTCATCGCACGGCCGCAGATCAGGAGGAACACAATCCCAACTGTGTCGGCGGAGACATCGCCTCTGGGACTCAGGATCTCATTCAGACCTTCGCCAGGCCCTCTCTGCGATGGGATCCGCACCGCACCTCCCTTCCCGGGATCTACCTCTGCTCGTCATCGACCACGCCCGGTCCCGGAGTGCACGGCCGCTGCGGGGAGCTGGCGGCGCTGTCAGCTCTTCGCCACAGCTTCGGGATATCCGATCCGCCGGACCTGGGGAGGTTGCGCTCCCCTTCGACGACCAGCCCCGCAGCGGCGTGAGCAGCCACGACCCAGGGCGGCCCATCACCGCCGGATGCGGTGAGTAAGGTCAACCAGGACCCCGGCCGGGGGGCCGCAGTTCCGCGCCCGGTTGCGTCCGATCTTGCGGCTCGGCCAGGATGTCCACTCTGCCACCACACGAGGGAGCGCTTCGTGGCCCCGCCGACCACCGGCGCCCTGGAGCAGACGGCCTCGATCAATACGGAGGCAGCTTCGGATCGGGTCTGAGCGGCCCAGCCCACGACGGGGGCATGGGGCCGGAACCTGGGGCTGGCGCCTCGCGGGACGCTGCGGCTCAGAAGGTGCGGCCGCTCAGCCAGAGTTGCTCAAAGTCTGCGGAGGCGAGCGGACGAGCCATGAGATAGCCTTGGGCCACGTCGCAACCCAGTCGACGGAGGGCGCGCAGCTGCGCTTCGGTCTCGACCCCCTCCGCGATCGCGGTCAGCCCGATCGCATGCGCCAGCTGGATGAGGCCGGCTACTATGGCGGCATCTCTGGGATTGGTGTCCACCTCATCGACAAACGCCTTGTCGAGCTTGAGGTGATCAAGGTTGAACCGCTTGAGGTGCAGGACCGAGGAGTACCCGGTGCCGAAGTCATCGAGCGCCAGTTGGATTCCCATTGCGTGCAGGGCATCCAGCGCGACCACTGCGGCCGTGGAGTTGGCCAGCAGGGCGGTCTCGGTGATCTCCAGGCTGAGCAGTGCAGACGGCAGTCCCGTCTCCGCCAGGGCGTTGGCGACGGCGTCGACGATGCCCGTATCCAGCAACTGCCTGGTGGAGAGGTTCACGGAAATTATCGGTTGGCGCTCCGAGAGGAGCTTGCTCCACCGATAGCCCATGGCGCACGCCTCCCGCAGCACCCACGCCCCAATCTCCAGGATAAGGCCGGTCTCCTCCGCCAAGGGAATGAACGCGGCGGGGGACATGAGCCCACGCTCCGGGTGATTCCAGCGCACCAGCGCCTCGGCGCCGACCACAATCCCGCGCTCCAGCTCGACCAGCGGTTGGTACTGGACCGTCAGCTCATGATTTGAGATCGCGCGGTGAAGGTCGGCCTCCAACCGCACTCGGTCACCGAACAGGTTTCCCATCGCGGGTGTGAACGCGACCGCGCGTCGGCCCCCGGCCTGCTTGGCGTGGTACATGGCGATGTCGGCCTCCCTCAGAAGGTCGTCAGCATCGGTGCTCGTGCCGTCCGCGACCCTGACCCCGGCGCAGAGGGTCACCACGACATCCTGCCCCTGCACCTTGATCGGGGTCTCGACGGTCTCGACCAGCCGCTCGGCCATCACCATTGCCATCTCCAACGTGCCCAGCTCCTCGGCCACGACGACAAACTCGTCGCCACCCACCCGGGCCACAGTGTCGCTGGGCCGCACGACCATCTCCAGCCTGCGGGCGACCGTCTGTAGCACCACGTCACCAGCGGTGTGCCCCAGGCTGTCGTTGACAACCTTCAGGCGGTCTAGGTCGAGGAACATCACCGCCAAAGCCTGCTGACTGCGCAGGGCGCGGCTCATCGCGGCCGGTATGCGGTCCAGCAGCAGGGTTCGGTTGGGCAGCCCGGTCAAGGGGTCGTGCAGGGCTTGCTGCTGCAGATTGGCCTGCGTCTGCCGCCGCGCCAGGGCGGCCCCCAGGACATGCGCCAGTCCCAGCGCGAAATGGATGTCGTCAGGGGGGAACCGGTGATGCTCGGCGGTGAAAGCCTGGAGAACCCCTTAGGGCTGATCTCCGGCGATGATGGGCACGGCCATTCCGCAGCGCACGCCGTAGATCTCCCGCAGGGGGCCCTCGTCGAAACGGGTCTCCGAGTCAAAGTCCGACAGCACGGCCTCTGTAGACCTGACGGTGAAGCCGGCCAGGGACTGGCGGCCACCGGGGATGAGGGCGCCTCCAATGACGCTCGCGTCCCAGCCCACCCCGGCCACGAACCGGAATGAGTCGTGGCTGCGGTTCCAGCGCAGCACAGAGGCCTTGTCCACGCCCAGCTGGTCCCGCAGCATTTCGCTGGCCGTCTGCGTCAGTTGGTTGATGTCGTCGGTGGCCAGTGCGCTCTGGCCCAACTCGGCAACCGCCGCCTGCTGGGCGGATTTCCTGTTCGCCACTTCCTCGGCCAGGTGCTGTGCGGTGACGTCCTGGGCCTGCCACAGGATGACCCCCACCTCGGGATTCATCTCGGGAACCTTGGTGCCGGTGGCCACTACCCAGCGTCTCTCGCCCCTGGCGCCTACCAGTTCATGGTCCAGCCGGGCCAGAGTGCCCTTGGCACCGGCCACCAGCGTCCGGTACCGACGGCGCACCCGCCGACGCTGATCTGGGGGGACGAAGTCCAGCAACTTCGCCCCGACAAGACCCTTGGGATCTGTGCCCAAGAGTTCCCCCAGGGCCTGGTTGACCTGGGTGAACCGAAGGTCTGCGGTCATGGTGGCGGTGGCCATTCCGGTCCGCTCCACCACGTAATTCAGACGCCTCAGTTGGTTCTGGAGCAGAGCCGCCGCCCTTTCCCGGGAGGCTCGAGCCTCGAGCGCGAGAGTTGCGAACTCGACATTGGACGTCAGGCGCTCCAGCAGGGCAACTGACTCCTCATCAAAGAAGTTGACGGATTCGGAATAGACGGCCAGGACGCCCAGCACCTCGGGGCCGGCCTTGAGGGGGAAGCAGGCGGCACTGCACAAGGAGAATCTCTGAGCCACTTTCCGCCAAGGTTCAAAGCGGGCATCTGAGGCCATGTCCTGAACGATGGCGGGGCGGCCGCTTTGCACCACGAGCCCGAATGGTCCCCGGCCTTCGGCCCGCCCAGGGTCGCTGGATATGCGAACGTCTTTGAGGTAGGCGCCCCCATCGCCCACGCATGCCTGAGGTACGACCCAGCCATCCTCCCCCACAACTCCCAGCCATGCTATCCGCAGCCCCCCGGCCTCCACTGCGACTCGGCAGGTCTCGGCCCAGAGCTCCTCTTTGGACTGAGCCTTGAGCAATGCCCTGCCGTTCCCGTCCACAGCCTCCCGAAGACGGTCCAGCCGGCTCAGGCGCTGGCGCAGCTGCACCTGGGCGGAGATGTCCTGGGCTTGGACAAGGGTCCCCAGCTGGGCGCCATCCGCCGCCTGCAGTTTGGAGGTGGTCACCAGTACGAAGACCGCGTGCCCGTCGGCGTGCAAGTAGCGCTTGGCAAGCCCTGCCACGTCTCGGCCCCGCCTGATCATGCTCAGCAGAGCGCGGCTGGCGGCGCGGTCATCGGGGTGGGTCAGATCCAGGGTCCTGGTGCCAACCAGTTCCTCTTCCGATCTCCCGACCAAGGAGCAGAACGACCTGTTGGCTCTCAGGATTCGCTGGTCCAGCCCGAGGGCGGCGAGGGGAACTCCGACCTGTTGGAAGAGGTCGCCGAGGGTCCCGTCCAGCGCCGTCGGGCAGGGTGGATTCCGATTCCGTCGCTGGGTTGAGATGGCCTGAGTCTGCATCTTGGACCGACCGAGCTTAGGCTCGAAAGGGTGGTTGGGGGGCACCTTCTCTGAACTGTTACATGGGAGTCGAAGCGCGCGACGAGGGACTGCTGCGCCCCTCTTTGCCGTCCGCGGCGCAGGCCTCTATCCCACCGTGGCGGTCGGTGCTGCTCGGGGTCAAGCGGTCCGCCCACAGGTTGCCCCCCCCGCGCCTCTCCCTGGCCGGTGGCGACGCGCGCACGAGCGTTTTCTGCCAGAGGTGGAACGCGCGAGCAGGCCCGGCCGGCGGGACTGGCCAGGGATGGCGGCCCCTTTTCCCGGGGCAGGATCAGGTCATCCGCGGGCAGCCCCGGTGAGGGCGGCGATGGCGGCGTCCAGCAATCGCGCCAAGCCGATGGCCGCGGCATCGTGGTGAAACTGTGGGCGCCACTCGGGATCCGCCAGGGTGTCACTGATGGTGAAGGCGGTCGCGAACTCGAAGCCGCGGACCTGGCACACGGTTGCCAGCGCCGCCGCCTCCATCTCGACCGTCAAGACACCCTCTTGCTGATAGCGGCGCAGCTCTTCTACGGTCTCGCGGTAGGGGGTGTCGATCGTCCAGGTCGCCCCTGACCGATGCTCGAGACCGGCTGTCGCCATCGCCTCATGGAGGCGCGCCGTGAGAGTCGCGGAGGGGGTGGCGTACTTCGCCCAAGGCGCGTAGTGGTGGGAGACTCCCTCGTCTCTGATTGCCCGGTCACAGAGGACGACATCGCCCGCATGCAGCCCTGGCTGAAGCCCTCCGGCGAAGCCGATGGCCACAAAGCGAGTGCAACCGGAGGCCCCTATGTCCTCCAAACGGTTGGTGGCCGCGGGAGCGCCGACCCCGAAGCCGCCGCTGAGGCCAACCGCCCCGCCCGACGTCTGCATGATGTAGTAGTCGCCGAGCGCGGAGGTCGGTACCCTGAGGCGCTCCCAGCCCTGAGCTTTGACGACCTCGCGAAAGAACGAGGGCTGGAAGGTGAGGATGGTTCCCACCAGGGGTGGAAGGCCCGCCCAGCCAAAGTTGGCGCGCAGGTACTCCTGGTACTCCGACGGACTGATGAACGGAGCCAGAGCGTGCTTGCCCTCATAGGTGGGGTATCCCATGAGCCGAGGATAGACGCTCCTGCCGGCGACCCATCCGGGGGGAGGCCGGTGTTGGGGCGGTACCTCTGGCCGAGCTATTCGCCGGCGACGGCTTCCTCGTCGAACTCCCTGGCCCGCAGGGCTCGCTCCGCCTCCTCCAAGCCGTCCTGGAAGATTCGTCTCAGGTCTGGCTGGAGGTCGCCCCGGTCAAGCTGGCGCCGTAGGGCGGCAAGCAGGTCCGGGTGGGGTGGAAGAGAGGGCAGGAACCAGTAGGCAAGATCTCTTGTGAAGTCCGGTCCCCGGCGGGCTTCGACAGCACCCAGCTCGCTGAAGAACCGCGGAATGAAGGGAAGCAGCAAATCGTCTCGACGGATCCCGGAGAATCCCCGGCCGATCCAGATCGCGGCCTCCACTGTGGCGGAGTCATCACCGAACAGGTAGGAGAAGACCTCCTCCTTGGCCCTGGCCGAAGGCATCGCCGCCTGAGCGGCCAAGCCGCGCACGATACCGGTCGAGGTCGGGTCTGCCCGGCGCATCCCCTGGACCCCCTCTTGGCCCAGCCTCCCGCGGGCCGCAAGCGCGGTGACCAGGCGCCAGCGCAGCTCGAGGTCCAGAACGACTCCATCCGGGAGCCGTGACCCATCCAGCATCTCCTGGCAAAGCTGCAGCTGCGCGTCCGTGACCGCGGCCGCGATGAACGCTCGCAGCCAGGTGAGCTGCTCCGGGCTGCCCGCATCGGTACGGTTGAGGGCAGCAGAACAGGCTTCCGCGAGTTCGGCTTCCAAACTGTCCCCCACGGTCGGGGCCGCGTAGCGGGACAAGGCGCCGCGCGCTCCGCCCAGGACCGCAGGGACCAGGGAGCCGTCGGTCTCCGACGCCAGGTGGCGAGTCACCATCCGCACGTAGCGGCTCGCCGGCAGCTCGGCGTCCCGCACCATGTCCCACATGGAGTCCCAGACCAACGCTCTGGCGAGAGGGTCCTGGACCGATCCCAGGTGTTCCTCGACCGTCGCCTGCGACACCGGGTCGAGGCGAATCTTGGCGTAACTCAGGGCCCCGTCGTTCGGGAGCAGGAGAGGGGGCCGCCCCTCTCCCAGCAGCTCCGGAACCGGCGTGGTGGCTCCATCCACGTCGACCTCGAAGCCTCGCCTTCTCGCGAGCTTTCCCTCCAGCCAGTCGTACAGGCCTATGGCGATGCGATGAGCTCTCAGGGTTGGCTGCGCGGAGGTCGCGGACTGCTCCACGGCTGCGGACGTGATCGCATCTCCCACCCGGTCTGAGACGTTGCCCAGATCCATCCTCAGGGTGTTGATCCCGACCGTCTCCAGCCAGGAACGGCTCCACGCGAAGACATCGCGGCCGGAGGCCTCCTCCAGGGCCTGGAGCAGGTCCTGAAATTCGGCATTCCCGAAGCGATGCCGCTCCAGATGGTTGTGGATGGCGTTGAAGAAAGCCTCCTCGCCGACCCAGGCCGCCAGCTGCCGCAGCACGGCCGCACCCTTCTGGTAGGTGATGCGGTCGAAGTTGAGGTGCACCGCCTCAACATCCGGCACCGCGGTCACCACCGGATGGGAGGTTGTGTGCTGGTCCTCCTCCACAGCGACCTGCTTGAAGACGGTTGCCCAGTAGGTCCAGGCGTCGTCAAAGCTGGTCGCCCTGTCCTGAGCGACCGCGGCCATGAAGGTCGCGAAACTCTCGTTGAGCCAGAGGTCGTCCCACCAGCCCAGGGTGACCAGGTCACCGAACCACATGTGGGCCATCTCGTGGAGGATCACCTCGGCTCGCAGGGAGCTCTCCCGAGCGGAGGGTCGGCCCCGGTAGATCATCCGGTCGCTGATGGTGACGCAGCCGGGGGACTCCATCGCCCCGTTGACCTTCTCCAAGCAGAAGACCTGATCGTATTTGGAGAACGGGTAGGGAATCCGGTAGAGCTCTCGATAGAAATCCAGGCCCTGGCCGGTGACCTCAAGCACCTCGGGAGCCGCCTTCTCCAGGTCCTGCGCCAGGGAGAGGGGAGAGTAGAGGCCCAGGTCGATGCCGTGATGGTGCTTCCTGACCGCGTGCAGCCGCCCCGCCGCGATTCCGAGCACATATGGGGAGAGCGGTGGGGTTGCAGGAAAGTCCCACCAGCGGGCCCCCTCAGCGTCGGCCGCCTTGCCCGCCACTCCCGGCTCGGCCGAGACCACGGTCCAGTCCTGGGGCACCCTCATCCTGAGGGTGATCGGCCCCTTGAGATCCGGCTGATCGAAACAGGGAAACACGCGATGGGCCTCCGCGGGCTCAAAGTCGGAGTACAGGTAGCGCTCACCGTCGGCCGGATCCACGGCCAGGTGGAGCCCGAGGCCAGCCCTGTGATATGCGGAAACCCCCCTCACCTCCAGCACGTTGTGGGGGGCGAGGTCGTTGAGGTGAATTCGCTGGCCGCTGACGGCATCCCTGCCCAGCGGCTCACCCTGCCAGCGCATCTCTTCGATTCGGTCCACCTGAGCATCGACGAACGTCGAGCTCCCGGGCTCCGCTTGGAACTCGATCACCACCCTGAACCGGTACGAGTCGGGGTCCCCGACACAGTCCAGCTCCAGGAGGTATGAGCAGTTGTGAATCAGCGAGGCTCGGGTCCTCGCCTCCGACTGGGTGAGCGACACATTGATTTCAGGCACGACCCCGAGTCTAATGGGGGAACCCAGGGCGTGGCTTGCCGCTACTTCTCGGGGACGGCGTCCTGGCCGAGGTCGTAGGTGACGTCAGCGACGGCGAAATCGGAGTGGCCCAGGAGCGCTGACTTGATGTGGAAGGCGCGATGGTTGTGGAGGAGCTGGTTCCACCAGTGGCGGGTCACCAACTCCGGCAGCACCACTGTGAACAGCTGCCCTGGGTGGCTCTCACGGTACACCTGCAGGTAGCGCAGGACCGGCTGGACCACGGTCCTGTAGGGAGAGAGAACGGTTGCCAACTCCGGGAGCGGGGGGGCCTCTGGGCCGCCGAGGTTGTGCTCCACCCAGGATTGCCAGTTTGCCGCCAGAAGCTGAGCTTCTTCGCTGGGCTCCATGCCGATGTCCTCGGCGGCCTGCGGTCCGATCTCCCCTGCCAGTCCGCCGGGGTGGTCCTGGGGCTGGCCCGTAGCCACGTGGACGGCGATCACCTCGTCCGAGATCGACTGGGCGTAGCTCAGCGCTCGCTGCGCGAGGATGTCGAGTCCAGAGATCGGCACCAACGCCACCCGCCGGCGGGCGCCGGTGATGTCCTCGGTCTTGGTGTTGCCCTCGAAGGCCGTCGGGAAGCTGGCCACGACAACCCCCCGGCGCCGCAGGAGGGCCAGCTTGAGCCTCAGCGCCCCCGGCCGTCTCAGCAGATCCAGCAGTCCGGCGCTGGTGACATATTCAGGCACCATCACGGTCGTCACCGTGCGATGGGGAGGCAGCTGCACCTCGTCCAGCAGGCTGAGCAGGGCGCGCAGGCCGCGGCCCCTTGCGCCCCGCCTGATCTCCAGCTTCAGCGGCGGCCTGGGACCGGAGTCCCGGTAGGCTGAGGCCAGCACCCGCCGGATCGCCTCTTCCATCCCCGGGTCCGGGCTGAGGTTGAGGATCAGGACCTCCTGACCCATGGTCGCCGCATACAGCAGGGCCCGCTCGGTGGGGGAGTCGAGGACCCGAACCGGGACCACGGTTCGAGCCGCCGCGAGCCCGGTCGTGCTGTCGGGGGCGCGCTGGAGCTTGCTGCGCACCTTCTGGTAGTGGCGGCTGACCGACCAGAAGTACCAGACCAGGATCGGGACGATGATCACCACCGCCCAAGCTCCCAGCGGGAACTTCACCACCAACACGATGATGTCCACCAGCAGGGTGGCGGCTGCTCCCAGACCATTTATGAAGGCGTTGCGCCGCCAATTGGGCCCTCTGGTCCTGAGGCCGTGGCGGACCAGAGCCGCCTGGGCCAGGGTGAAGGCTGTGAAAACGCCGATCGCGTAGAGGTTGATCAGGTGGTCGGTGTTGGCGTTGAACAAGATGATGACCCCGACCGAGACCGCGGTCAGCACGAAGATGGCGGCGGAATAGACCAGGCGGTCCCCGAACGCGCCGAAGCGGTGGGGCAGGCGGTCGTCCCGGGCCAGGAAGGCGCAGAGCCTGGGGAAGCCATTGAAGCTGGCATTGGCGGCGAGGATCAGGACCAGCATGGTGGCGAACTGAATGATGTAGAAGAAGAAGCGTCCCGGGCCCGAGAATACGTCGGCGGCGATCTGGGCCAGGACGGTGGGGCTTCCGGAGGCGTGCGGTGACACCCCATAGATGATGTCCAGGACCGTCACTCCGAGAAAGAGGAAGACCAGGGAGCCCCCCAGGAGCACCAGGGTGCGGGCAGCGTTGACGCCCTGGGGCTGGCGGAATGTCCTCACGCTGTTGGAGACGGCCTCGATTCCGGTCATCGAAGAGCAGCCCGAGGCGAAGGCGGTCAGCACCAGGATGGGGGTGATCACCTCGGTCGGGTGGATGTAGCTGGGGTAGACCCCAAAGGCATGGTGGACAGCTCCGGTCAGCCCCCGCACCAGGCCGATCGCGATCAGGGCCAGCATGGCGAAGACAAAGGCGTAGGTGGGGAAGGAGAAGAGCGCGCCCGCCTCCCTGACTCCGCGAAGGTTTCCGGCACAGAGCAGGAGTGCCAGCGCCACCGCTAGGGGCATGCGCAGGTCGGTGATCACCGGAAACGCCGAGGCCAGCGCGTCCGCGCCCGAGGAGACGCTGACAGACACCGTCAGCACGTAATCGATCAGGAGTGCCGCCGCTGCCACCATGGCGGGCCATCGGCCCAGGTAGTCCCGCGCCACGGCGTAGGAGCCGCCATCAGCCTGTCGCGCCAGGACCAGCTGTCGGTAGGAGAGGACCACCAGGACCATCAGCACCGCGATTGCGATTGCGATCGGGAGTTCGAATGAAAAAGCTCCCACCCCGGCTAGGGCCAGGACCGTCAGGCCGGCCTCGGGGCCGTAGGCCACCGAGGAGAGCGCGTCGGATGCCAGGGTGGGAAGGGCCTTCCAGACCGGTAGGCGTTCGCTGTCCGCAGCTGTGGTGGGCAGGCGGCGCCCAACCACCGCGCGCTTCAGCAGGAAGGACCAGCGGGACAGCCCCGCCACGGGCTCGTCCGCGCGCTCGGTCGCCACCAGGACCCCGTGCGAGCCACGTCTGAAAGAGCCCAGATCCTCCCTGCGGATGACGACATAGCGATTGCCGGGGAGGCTGCCGGCCTGGGGTATGCGCTGTTCCAGGTCAGAAGCTGGTCCCGTCGGGGGGCCGGGCCGCGCTCCCTGGGACCTTGTCTCCGGTTGGTCCCCGGAGTCTGGGCTGCTCAAGTCTTGGAATGCCTCGCTCGGGTGGCTCGAACTCGGTTGTCGGCTGAGTCTGACCCCTCAGGCACCTTCCTCGCAACTCCCGACTTCCAGAGGCGGCCGTCGATGCCGGTCAGGACCACCCCTCCTGGGCCCCGGCGGGCGCTAAGGTGAACCGGTGGCACCCACGGTGGATGAGACCGGCTCCCTGGCTTCCTCTGCCTCGCAGGACAAGCCATTCCCGGCGCCGGCCCTGGGCAGATTCGTCTTCGTGATGGGAGCCGGGGTCATCAGCGTGGGCCTCTCGGCGGCCGGCCGGCCCCAGCTCTCCGACATCTTTCTCGTTGTCGCGGCCGCCGGCTATGTTGAACTCTGGCTGACCCAGGGCTACCGGATCCTGCTGCGGCCGGGCTCCCTGTTGACGGCCGCCGGTGATGTCCGGTATTCCCTTGGCTGCTTGACCCTGCCGGTATCGACCCTGGTCCTGGCCACCCGCTTCACCATCCTGGGGCTCCATCTTTTGGGAGTCCTGCTGTTCGTGGCCGGTGGAACGCTCGCTCTCGGCGGCGTGTATCTGGTGCCATCGGCCGTGATATTGGGGCCCTTCAAACCGGGCCGGCTAAAGGCCGGCGGGGGCCTCTGGCTGCTCTGGCCGGTCTCCCTCGACGCCCTGAGCGTGGCCTCCTCAACGGTTGTCTCCTCAGCCCATTTCGAGGCCGGCCCCCTCACCTTGCTCGCAGTCTCGACCTGGGCCCTGGCCCTGATGCTCTACCTACCCCTGCTGGCAGCTCTCGGTGGCCTGATCCTGTCGACCGACATCCGACTTGCCGACCTCGGGCCCTCCTACTGGGTGACCATGGGGGCGGCTGCGCTGTCGGCCCTGGCAGCGGCGCTGTTAGCGCAGGATGCCGGACTCAGCCTGATCGGGAACCCCGCCGAACTGGCCGGTATGGCGCTGCTCTTCGGCCTCGCGCTCTGGTTCCTGGCGACAGCCCTCCTGCCGCTGGTGGTCGGACTATCGCTGGCGCGCACCATGCGTCGGGATCGCCTCCAGGGGGCGCCGAAGGAGCTATGGGTGGCGGTCTTCCCCGCTGCCATGTACGGGCTTGCCGCCCAGGTGCTGGGGAGGGCTGGCGGCTACCCCTGGTTGACCGAGTTGGGCCGCACGGCCGTATGGCTTGGGGTGGCGGTGTTCCTGATCGAGGTGGGGCGGGGAGTCCTGCTGCGCCTCCTGCCCGATGGCTGAGCCTGCGACGTGCCGACGGACACGGGCGGGGTCCGAGTCTGCCCCAAGCAACGGCGCCAGGTTGGATGCCTCCGGGGTCTTCTGTGGGGAGTCCCGCTCTCCGGAGCAGCAGGGAGGTCCTCCCGCAGCGGGCTAAGCCGCCCCGAGTCGCCTCCCGTCGGCGCGACTCGGGACGGCATGCCGCCAGCCTTGCGCTCAGTAGCCTCCGGAACTGCTGCTGGGAGACGAGGTTGGAGTCGGGGAGGCTGCCGCCGCCGGCGCCAGGTTGGGGGTGGCCACAAACCACTCACCCAGCACGCCCTCACCATGGCTCTGATCTGGGCCGGTGTCCTCCGAGTAGATGTAAAGGGGATGGCCGTTGTATTCCACCTGCCGTCCATTGGCTCCGTCATAGATCGTGAAGGTCCCGCTGACGCCGGAGGGTGCGGACACCTTGGTGGCAGACGTGGTGAACGGCGGCCAGATGCCCGCGCACGTTCCGGAGCAGGCGATCTTGGTCGGAGAGTCCTTGGTGAAGTAATAGAGGGTTCTGCCGGCGGAGTTGGTCAGGACGGTCTCGGTCTTGCCGTTCACGCTGACGCTGGCGGTCTGAACCGAAACGGAAGTGGCCTTCGGGCTCGCGGTCGGGGTTGGGGTCTTGCTCGGAGCGGGGGTAGATGACCCGCCGCAGCCAGCCAGCAGCAGCGCCAGAGCCAGAGATGGAGCCGCCAGCATGACTCGTCTCCTGCCGCCGCCGCCCAGCCTGCTGATGAGTGTTCGTCCACCCATGGTGGGGACCGATCGGACCTTCTGGATCAAGGCAGTGACCTCCGTGAACAGCGGCTCGTCCCAAAGCCCTCAACCAAAGGAACCCGTGGTGGTCGGTGATCGGTTCACCGCCGGCCCAAAAAGGCCGCCGCCCATCTAGCGAGCCGAGGAAGTCGTCAGGGCCGAGCCCACTCAGGCCGAGATCATCTGGCAGCCGGCGGGATCACTGGCCGATCCTGGGACCATGACCCTCCTCCGGCTCAGCCCTCACTGGCGCCCGTCAGAGACGGTGGGCCGCACCACTCCCAGGCGCCTTTCCGGCGGGGCGGTCATCCAGCCACTGCGGCTGGCGGGCATCAGGCCAGTGAGCCAGCGGCGGCGGCCGGGCCCGCGGCAAATCCATTTCGCCACCACACCCACCCTCTGGCCGGAGCCGCCATCAGTCGCGTTGCTGGTGATGGCACCACTCCTTCAAGCGCCGGCGCCGCTTGGTCGAAAGCGGCAGCCGCCGCCCCGTCCCGCGGGTCAGCCTCGCCGTGGAAGCTCCCTGGAACCAGGCCTGTGGCTACGACCTGAAGCCGTTCAGGTGGGCGGCCTGCAAGTAGCCCGCCAAGCGCCTGAACTCCCCCGGAGGAATGCCGACAACCTTGACCACCTGCTCTGCGGGTGCGGACCTGTACCTGGTGGTCAGCGCCGCCGCCGCCAGGTCTCGGGCCCTGGCCTGCTCTCCGCCCTTGATGCCGGCGGGGTAGCCCAATCCCACGATCAGCAAAGTCAGCACCCCAACCGCCAGCGCCATGCCGACCCAGCCAGGCGCGTGCGGCCGCAAGCCCGCCATCTCAGCGGCCGCCAACCACACCCCGGCTGCCAGCCACAGGTTGACCCAGATGTAGCGCGGGCTCTCCGCATAGAGGAAACCATGGTGGGCGCGTCCCACGGTCACCAGGACGTCGACGGCCACCCCAAAGCCGACAAGCGCCAGGGGCAGTGCAAGCTGGCGCGCGTCGCTCCGGTGTCGAAACCACCAGCCCCCGGCAACCAGCGCAACGAGAAGGAGGAGGGCGCCGAGCACCGCCAGCACTTCAGGGGTCAACCCGATGCGGGATGCCCTGGGAATTGCCGCCCCCACCAGCAGAGCGAAGAAGGCCACCGATTGACCTGGGTGGTGCAGCAGGGTGGTCCCCTGTCCGTGGAGGCCGGCAGACCCCAGGTTGATTACATATATGACGACCACCACCACGGCCGCTGACGTCCACTGGGCTAGGCGACGCCAGTCCCGCAGGCCGATCAGGATGAAGACGAGCCCCGCCGCCCAGATGCCGAGTCCTTGTGCGGAAGAGTAGGAGGCGACGACGGCGACCGCAACCGCTGCCCAGAAGGCGGCCGGTCGCCGCTGGGATACGGACAGCAGCGCCAGCGCTACCGCCAGGCACAGGAGCACCAGATACAGCGCGACCGCGAATCCGGACAGGGTGGTGGCGAATTGATTCAGGGATAGGACGGCGAACGCCGCGGGTAAGACGACCCACTTGTCCGCCTTGGTGGTGCGGCCGTGAGTCCACATGAGGATCGCCAAAGCGAGGAGCAGAAGGCAGGCGGACGCTAGGAGGTCGACGCGCACCTCCACGTGGTCGGCAAGGTTCAGGGCGATCATGAGGAGATTCGAGAACAGCATCCGGTTCTCGTTGTGGGGGGCCCACAGGGCGGCAAGGGTCAGGCTTCCATGACTGGTGAGGTGCAGGAGCGAGACCACCGCCCATTGGTCCAGCACCACAGCGTTGACGCCGTAACGAAGGATGAAGGCCAGATAGGCTCCTGCCGGAAGCAGGGCCAGCCACCGCCAGCCAATCGCTCGCAACCAGCTCACCTTCGCGCCCGGGCTTGGCGATCATTGGTGGTTGTCGTGGCCGCCATGGGCAGCCAGGGCTCAGCTGGCGTTGTGAGCCGTAGAGGCGCAACGCCGGATGGGGTTGACCGAGGCCAGAGCGGAATACCTAGGGCCCCGGGGCAGCCGTCTGCCATCATGACGGCTGCCGTCGCTCTGCACCGGGCATCTGACCTGGGTTCAACTCCTCTCCCCTGCCCGAGTCGGCTGGCCCTTGGAATGACTCGGTGGCGACTTCCGGGGGCACACCCCGCGGCGGCCGGTCGCCCCACGGATCCTGACGGAGACGGTACCATCCCGAGCGGCATGGGACTCCCCAGCCGATGGTTGCGACGAGCTGAGTGGCAACAGTCTCCAAGGGCGCGCACCTGCGTGTTATGGTGCGGATCTTGAATCTGACCGAGTGGCCGCGCCGGCCGCGCGTTGACCGGGAGCTCCCATTCCGGCGGTTTGAGAGCGGCCCCCTCCCGGTGCCCGCAGGGCAGGTGGGGTCGTGCCCCATTCTGGTGGAAATTGGCGCGGCCACCACAGCCCCCTTTGGTCCCCAGGCGCGAGTCTTCTCTCAGGCCTGCGGCGTGACCTCAAGGGTCAGGTGGCAAGGCCCACCCACCTGGCTGCTGGGACCAGCCAGCCGATCGTCCAGGGCTCCGGACAAGCTGAGGGGCGACCGGGCGAGCGCCTCTTCCATCTCCTCCGCCCTCGCTCAGAACATTCGGGCCTCGAAGCCACTTCGCTACTGTCCCCGCCAGCCTCTGCCAGGCTTCCTCTTTGACGCCGCCACGCGCAGTCTGGAGGGGGAGCACAACTATGGCCTCCTCTCCCGTCCACTGCTCGGACTCGCCAAAGACCAGGGCGTCCGGCCGGATCCCCAGCAACCTCGGCATCGACCGTCATCCGGAGCGCGGCGGCAGCGCTCGGTGGCAGGGCGATCGGGGCCAGGCCCGGGGTGGGGCGAGTGCCGGAGGCGCGAGGTGGGCCACCCGGGTGGCCCGAGACCAGAGACGGGGAGGGCAACCTCCAGCAGCGGCCAGGTAGGCAGAGATCACCCGGGTCGACCGGGTCTCGCCCGCCGGCGCTCAGCAGCTATGGTGGAGCATGCCCCGTAGCGGCAAGGCGGGTCAGAAGGATCCGAAGGCGCGTGCCGACGTGGCCGCCATGGGGCTGTTGGCCGTGCCACCGGCGATCCTGCTCTATCTGATCTGGCTCGACGGAGTCAACGTGCCCTACACAGATGACTGGCACCTGGCTTCCTTGCTCCAGGCCTTGGCGCTGGGAAAGCTGACCTTTGGCGCGCTCTGGGCTCAGCATCTGGAGAACCGGATGTTCTTCTCGAATCTGGCCATGATCGCGATCGCCCGCGCCACCCACTTCGACACCAAGTTCGCGATGTATGCCAGTTGGGCGGTGCTGACTGTCGCGGGCGCGATCACGGCAATCGTTTGGCGCCGGACGACAGCACTGGGATGGGTATGGCTCCTGCCGCCTGCTGTGCTGATCTTCAGCCTCCTGCAGTACCATCCGATCCTGCACGGCTTTGACCTCTCCATCTATCTCGTGCTTCTGTGCCTGGCCGGGATCTGCTGGCTGTTGACCACCGCGGGCGGGTGGGGCCGCCTGGCCCTGGCGATTGGGGTGGGGCTCTTGGGCACGTACTGTGCGGTGCAGGGCCTCGCCCTCTGGCCAGCTGGACTGGTCCTGCTGGTGGTGTCCGGGCAGAGCCCTCGTCGCGTTGGCGTCTGGTGCGGGGCCGGCGTGATTGCCGCCGCAGTCTATCTGTTCGACTTCACCACGATCGGCACGGGCGCCGACTTCGGATGGATGGTCGGCCACCCGGTGAAGGCTCTCCGGTTTCTCTTGGAGCTGACGGGAGCCCCAGTTCCGCTCACCTCAAAGTTGGGCATTGGGGCATCCGAGCTCCAGGTCTTGGGAGGTTTGCTGCTGCTTGTTGCCCTGGCGCTGGTTGCCATCGGGGTGGCCCACAGATCGGAGCACACGAATCTGGCGCTGCCATTGACCCTGATCTCCTTCGCGTTGGCCGTCAACCTGCTGGCCACTTTGGGAAGATCACAGTTCGGGCCCGGCTATGCCTTGGAACCTCGCTACGACATCTTCAGCCTCTGGCTCCTGGCCGGCGTCTGGTTGGCTCTCGCCGCCCTCCGATCTACCGACCCCCACCGGCTTGGGGCCCTGGCCTTGGGCCTGACCGCAACGCTGGTCGCCTTGCAGATGGCCCTGTCCCTTCACAGCGGGCTCAGCTCCGGCCACGAGCTGCGCTTGGAGCGCGAGCGAGCGGTGAACTTGGTGGCCAACTTCAGGGGTGCGCCGACAGCTGAGGTGCAGGTGTACGTGTATGGCGATGTGCCCGCGTTCCGGGCCCTGGCCAGGTTTCTCCAGCAGGACCATATGAGCGTCTTTGCCAACCCTGGCCCGAAAATTGCGGCCGGCGAGCAGCATCCCTGAAGGTCACCTGCCCAGAACTTCAGCCCAGGCCCTTCCATCGGACCGTGAGGCGGCGGGCCCGCAAGATTCAGACGTCTGGACATGGGGGTTAAAGTGATGGTGCATGGGGATCCTGCCCAACGGCCTCTGAGACTGTTGGCCTGAGTTCACGAGCCCGGGCGCGCC
>Ga0080006_1186704_pt1 | contig 19374 bp, 8 predicted proteins | sample RS3BMetagenome_FD_69209 | JGI IMG/M metagenome (GOLD analysis project Ga0080006, IMG submission 69209) | Ferric oxide microbial mat and aquatic microbial communities from Rainbow Spring, Yellowstone National Park, USA - RS3B (SPADES... ... | reverse complement strand
CCATGGTAGCCTAAAATGAGGAATTGAAAGTGTAAAATAGGTTGGAACAATTGGGCGAACCCCTGCAGTATCCTAAAATGAGGAATTGAAAGGTTTCTACTACTGTGACACAAGCAAGGCGTGTAACGATAGTATCCTAAAATGAGGAATTGAAAGTAAGATTATCCCCTCCTTATGTAACCGTTCTTTCGCTTCCTGTATCCTAAAATGAGGAATTGAAAGAGATATGAGGAAAAGGCCTATGCAGTCCACAAAGGGATGGTATCCTAAAATGAGGAATTGAAAGGTTCATGCTCAACCTCGCCGCACTCGCCCCACTCGTCTTGTATCCTAAAATGAGGAATTGAAAGTGCGTCTCGCGGCGCTCCTAGTTTTCATCATGGCCGGTATCCTAAAATGAGGAATTGAAAGACTTTTGGAGGGTGTTAGTAAGTGTATGGAAGGGTTGTGTATCCTAAAATGAGGAATTGAAAGTCAAAGAAAAGGCTGGGTGCAAGGGTTGTTCGAGCGTTTGTATCCTAAAATGAGGAATTGAAAGTCAAGCCATCCACCTTCATCTGTGTCAAAGAATTCTCGTATCCTAAAATGAGGAATTGAAAGTGTGGAAGACGGGGCGCACCTTAGCCTTGCAGGCCAAGTATCCTAAAATGAGGAATTGAAAGCTGTAGAGTGTGTAGGAGACCGGTATACATGGATACCGGTATCCTAAAATGAGGAATTGAAAGTCGCTAGTTGCTTCTCTAGAAAGTCGTGGCTAGCCAAGTATCCTAAAATGAGGAATTGAAAGATACCGTGCCGGGCTACGTTGTATATGTGCTTCACGGGTATCCTAAAATGAGGAATTGAAAGGTAAGTGCAGACTGTGAAGCGGGTGCAGGTTTTCGACGGTATCCTAAAATGAGGAATTGAAAGGTGAGTTCAAGCGCCCTGTCGAGAACGCTACTGATTTCAGTATCCTAAAATGAGGAATTGAAAGCTATTTGCTGTGCGGTAAGGTTTGTCTGCGGCACGGTATCCTAAAATGAGGAATTGAAAGCGAGTACAACGCTCGTGATGGCGGGGTACGGGCAAACTTTGTATCCTAAAATGAGGAATTGAAAGCTGTTGGTGTGCTCATACTACAAACACACACGTTTATGTATCCTAAAATGAGGAATTGAAAGGCGGCGGTACGCCGTCGTCGACCCCCGAGTGGGTACCACCCGGTATCCTAAAATGAGGAATTGAAAGGGTGTGAATGCATTCATACAAGGCTTCGAGTCGTGTATCCTAAAATGAGGAATTGAAAGATGCTCGGCACAGCATTCGTGCAGGGGCTGTTTGCAACATGTATCCTAAAATGAGGAATTGAAAGCGTTAGGTGGATATAGATGGCAGCTGAAGCAGCACCAACAGTATCCTAAAATGAGGAATTGAAAGTTTCAGTCACAGATCAAACAAGTTATATATACGTATTAGTATCCTAAAATGAGGAATTGAAAGATCCAGTCCGGGACGCCGTGCATACCGATGGCGAACCAGGTATCCTAAAATGAGGAATTGAAAGGTAGGAAGTGTTTGAACGCTGAAGGCGAACTCCTGGTATCCTAAAATGAGGAATTGAAAGCTTTGAGACCAAGCTTCTTTCGTACGTACTCATTCAGTATCCTAAAATGAGGAATTGAAAGTGACCTACCCTTATTAGGATAAATTTCGGGTTCTGTATCCTAAAATGAGGAATTGAAAGACAGGAACAAATCCCTGTCGGGTTCTCCTACAAATAGTATCCTAAAATGAGGAATTGAAAGCAGCACTCATTAGCTTTCACAGATATAGCGAAAATAGTTTGTATCCTAAAATGAGGAATTGAAAGGTGGCGCTTACGCTCCGCTTGTTTTTCTTGGCTTACTTCTGTATCCTAAAATGAGGAATTGAAAGGTATCGTTAGACCTCTACTGTCCTGGAAACCCTCGAGCGGTATCCTAAAATGAGGAATTGAAAGGGGTGAGCTTCACCCAGCTGGTGTTCGCGGCCGCGGCATTTAGTATCCTAAAATGAGGAATTGAAAGTTAACACGGTTAACAATCTTTACTATTCGCTTGTTAAGTATCCTAAAATGAGGAATTGAAAGGTATCGCTTATAGGCCTCTTGTAGTGCACGATAAGGTATCCTAAAATGAGGAATTGAAAGTGTGTGGTGTCAAGTGTAAAGGCGTTACCTAGGTCACGGTCTGTATCCTAAAATGAGGAATTGAAAGGTGAGCCACTGAAATGTAATTATTATGTCACCCTCAGCAAGTATCCTAAAATGAGGAATTGAAAGTTAGCATATTTTGCTTGACACGGTTAAGCTCTTCAACCAGTATCCTAAAATGAGGAATTGAAAGTGTTTGTTTAATAGGTCATCAATAAAAATACCCTTAGTATCCTAAAATGAGGAATTGAAAGATTGTGCTGAAGCCGTGCGCCTTGCCAATTCGTCGTATCCTAAAATGAGGAATTGAAAGACCCTAATCAACACGAACTTTGGGTTTTTGGTGTCTGTATCCTAAAATGAGGAATTGAAAGAGCATTATTGATGCGAGACTATCATCATTAATTCCAAGTATCCTAAAATGAGGAATTGAAAGTTTAAACTGCGATATTCACGCATGAGCATAAGAACTTGTATCCTAAAATGAGGAATTGAAAGTATGTCCGCACATAGCTATTTAGAAGCAAAGTGTCCAGTATCCTAAAATGAGGAATTGAAAGATTATAGACGTTATCGAAGTAGAAGTTTTGTTATGTATCCTAAAATGAGGAATTGAAAGTAAGATTATTCCTTCCGAATTCAGTCGATTTTTCGCTTCCGTATCCTAAAATGAGGAATTGAAAGCTTCAGCCACTTATCTGTCAGATGGACTGTACTACGCCTGTATCCTAAAATGAGGAATTGAAAGTGCCGAACTGCTCAATCCCTTTTTGCACGGTTGATAAGAGTATCCTAAAATGAGGAATTGAAAGCGATAGTTTGTAGTAACGAAGAAAAGAAGTTCTCAGTATCCTAAAATGAGGAATTGAAAGTACATGTCGTGCCTCCTCGGGTGTGAGTGGCTCAGCTTCGTATCCTAAAATGAGGAATTGAAAGCCTGAGTACCTGCGAGTGCACTGTTAGCGGCTGGTGTATCCTAAAATGAGGAATTGAAAGGCATCGCAGTGGCGTAGTTAGCTTCGCTAGTGTTCGACGGTATCCTAAAATGAGGAATTGAAAGGCATACCCACTATGCCTTTCCGCTTCGCGTAGTCTTTCTTGTATCCTAAAATGAGGAATTGAAAGTAGCACAGTAGTGTATTGTCTCTTGCTGCCACACGTCAGCGTATCCTAAAATGAGGAATTGAAAGACGTGTTTAAGCCAAACCACCAAGTGTCGTTAAAAGTATCCTAAAATGAGGAATTGAAAGTATTACACCTGTGTTGTTACTATCAGCAAGTATAGTGTATCCTAAAATGAGGAATTGAAAGTGGGCGTATTTCAACGATTCGCCTGTTTATGCCGCTTGGCGCTGGTATCCTAAAATGAGGAATTGAAAGTCGCTCATGCTACTCACCTTCGAATTCGTTTAAAATTTGTATCCTAAAATGAGGAATTGAAAGAAACACATCTTAACGCATGATGAAAACAAAAATGAGTATCCTAAAATGAGGAATTGAAAGACACAGACAGAAGTTGAATCAGTATTAAGCGGAGCGTATCCTAAAATGAGGAATTGAAAGGTTTTTTCTTTCCGCACGAGCGGCGGGGGCGACATATATGGTATCCTAAAATGAGGAATTGAAAGGAAATATCTCGGAGTAATCACGCTCGGTTCACTTTCGTATCCTAAAATGAGGAATTGAAAGGTTTGCCAATTCCACTTTTCGCTTAAACGTAGAAACAGGTATCCTAAAATGAGGAATTGAAAGTTTAGCGGGCAATGAGATACACACCTACTAAGGCAAGTATCCTAAAATGAGGAATTGAAAGAGCTTCTTAAGCCTCTCCTTGTGGCCATCATCCAAGAAGTATCCTAAAATGAGGAATTGAAAGATAAAGTTTGATGCTAACGGTAACGTTTTAGCAAACAGTATCCTAAAATGAGGAATTGAAAGGTTCTCCTGAATATCAAAAACTAGAGAAACAATTTCAGGTATCCTAAAATGAGGAATTGAAAGCACCTTTTCACCTTTGCCATTGCACTTGGGAACACGTATCCTAAAATGAGGAATTGAAAGATTGTTTGTAGCCGTCTCAGGGCTACGTATGGTTTTTGCCAGTATCCTAAAATGAGGAATTGAAAGTTGATTTAGCCGAAAGCTATACCAATTCTGAAATCTGTATCCTAAAATGAGGAATTGAAAGTAGCTACGGTAGCTACTTCGCGCATACTTTTCAAGTATCCTAAAATGAGGAATTGAAAGTACTCATCCCGCCCGGCAAAAATAAGTTGGTGTGCTCTGGTATCCTAAAATGAGGAATTGAAAGTGGTGTAAATCGTCGTCCCCACGGCTCGAGTCAGCGGTTCGGTATCCTAAAATGAGGAATTGAAAGGTTGCGAAGAACAAATCTTGAAACAACTATCACCGTATCCTAAAATGAGGAATTGAAAGTGGAGAGAAGCGAAGTGGAAAACGATTCGAAGCCTTGGTATCCTAAAATGAGGAATTGAAAGGTTTTTTGTGGTGTAAAAGTTTGTCCGTAGCCTGCCAGTATCCTAAAATGAGGAATTGAAAGCTGTCAAGCGTGCTACTAACAGTATTAAATACGTTTAGTGTATCCTAAAATGAGGAATTGAAAGACGTCAGCACCTTATTGAAGCCCTGCGCCGAAATGTATCCTAAAATGAGGAATTGAAAGTGAGTACTCTGTGAAGTTCGTGCCGCTACTCGTGTAGGTATCCTAAAATGAGGAATTGAAAGGTCCCGCGCTCAACGTTATGTAAAAGCGAAATATGTATCCTAAAATGAGGAATTGAAAGATGAATGAAGACGCAGTAGCCCGTACTCGTATTAGCGCTAGTATCCTAAAATGAGGAATTGAAAGCGGCTCCCTCCTCGGCGATAAGGCAATCGAAACAATGCCAGTATCCTAAAATGAGGAATTGAAAGAAAAAACGGTTGGGCGCGAGAATAGTGAGAGCTTGTATCCTAAAATGAGGAATTGAAAGTGGATGATTGGTTGAAACAGCTGCGCGAACCCCTGTAGTATCCTAAAATGAGGAATTGAAAGTAGTGTACGGCTTAGTTGTAGAGTTCTGAGCGCGTTCGGTATCCTAAAATGAGGAATTGAAAGTTATGGCGGAATATGCTACGTCAAGCCAGTAGCTTGTGTATCCTAAAATGAGGAATTGAAAGCTTCTGGGCGCAACTGCGGCACCCACAATACCCGTTGGTATCCTAAAATGAGGAATTGAAAGCTGAAAGCTGTGTGTAAACACTGTTCAAAGCTGTGAGTACGGTATCCTAAAATGAGGAATTGAAAGTTGGAACACTCATTACACAACACTTCTTCTGCTTTTCACTAGTATCCTAAAATGAGGAATTGAAAGGCGTTTAAGTGAAAAATGGGACTGGCAAACAGGTACAGTTGGTATCCTAAAATGAGGAATTGAAAGACGCTTGAAGATAAATACGTGAATCTGACAAACATGTAGTATCCTAAAATGAGGAATTGAAAGTTGTTTGTAATAACTATTGAATATTGGTGTGTACCGGTATCCTAAAATGAGGAATTGAAAGTTATAAAGGGCATATATAAGCTTATCTTGATTGACGTATCCTAAAATGAGGAATTGAAAGTACCACTGTACGGCTACGCTGATGTGAGCGTGGGCACGGTATCCTAAAATGAGGAATTGAAAGTGGTACTCGAAGGGCTGCGTGCCCCACGGTCGTATCTCCAGTATCCTAAAATGAGGAATTGAAAGTAGGCTTAGTGAGAAGTGGGACTGGCAGACAGGCACAGGTATCCTAAAATGAGGAATTGAAAGGTCCTTAAGGTAGATACCACCTTTCAAATATCCACGTGTATCCTAAAATGAGGAATTGAAAGTGACAATATTGTGCCGATATGCACAAACAAACACAGTATCCTAAAATGAGGAATTGAAAGTGTATGTGCCTTCAGTCAACGCAGAACCTATATCTTCGGTATCCTAAAATGAGGAATTGAAAGTTAATTTTGGAGAACAAGCTCATAAGTTACTGAGAGTGGTATCCTAAAATGAGGAATTGAAAGATTTCGCCTTCTAACATTAGCCTATAAGCTAAATCAAATAGGTATCCTAAAATGAGGAATTGAAAGACAACTACAAGGGTAGTTATAGCTTTATCTGGGTCTCTAGTATCCTAAAATGAGGAATTGAAAGATATAGTTCCCGCGAAAGTCTAAGGTTCTTTAACCACAAGTATCCTAAAATGAGGAATTGAAAGAGGGAACGTTTTGCGGATTCTCGTCAAGAGAGAATTCCAGTATCCTAAAATGAGGAATTGAAAGTCAATTAACCTATCTAGTAGCCAATTGAGAGCATTAAGTATCCTAAAATGAGGAATTGAAAGTTTTTTAGGTGGCTCTTCTAAGAAGAATAATGAAGGGTATCCTAAAATGAGGAATTGAAAGACTTACGTTTAGCGATGTTGGGAAAATAAAACTAGGTATCCTAAAATGAGGAATTGAAAGAGGAGTCGCTCACCCTTCCCGCCGGCTCGAGGGGCGTATCCTAAAATGAGGAATTGAAAGGGTATTCAAAACTCTGCGTACCCCATGGGCGTATCTCTAGTATCCTAAAATGGGGAATTGAAAGCAATAGAACCCCATGCTACATAGTTGTCGTCTATCACCAGTATCCTAAAATGAGGAATTGAAAGAAAATGGAGTAATCAAAGTTCTTTATGGCATCAGCTATTGTATCCTAAAATGAGGAATTGAAAGTGACACGCCCGTTGGCGTCGAGCAGACCGAGCCCAGTCGGGTATCCTAAAATGAGGAATTGAAAGGAAATAGTGGAATCGGTGGGGCTTCTAACAGTGTGCGTATCCTAAAATGAGGAATTGAAAGAGAACTTTTTTAACTTTCAATTCAGATATCCGGTGTGTATCCTAAAATGAGGAATTGAAAGTCGCCGTAAACTGGGTGCTACTAGCTGGCGGATGACGCCGGTATCCTAAAATGAGGAATTGAAAGAACTTTGGCTTTTTTGTGATGGCCGTGCGTGATGTAGCGTATCCTAAAATGAGGAATTGAAAGTCTATTGCAACACCACCACTAACAACAGACAATTAAGACAGTATCCTAAAATGAGGAATTGAAAGTGACATTATCCACGTGAATTGCATGTCACACTTTGTATCCTAAAATGAGGAATTGAAAGTTTTCAGCGCGTCGTACAACTCAGCGCCGAACTCCTTCAGTATCCTAAAATGAGGAATTGAAAGTCGTTTCTTCCACAACCCTGAGGAGAGTAACAGGCAGCTCGAGTATCCTAAAATGAGGAATTGAAAGAAATACACCCGCAAACACAACAATCACACGCTCCCGTATCCTAAAATGAGGAATTGAAAGTCACCTTGCGTTAATATTGGTGTAGTGACGGTGAAGTATCCTAAAATGAGGAATTGAAAGATATTTGTTCGCCTCCTGTGGCTACATTGTCCGGTATCCTAAAATGAGGAATTGAAAGTGTTTGGCTTATATACTGTCACGAGCGTGGGTTACCGTATCCTAAAATGAGGAATTGAAAGCTGTAAGCACCTGATTAGGTGATAGTGTAATTGGTGGTATCCTAAAATGAGGAATTGAAAGACTTTATTCTTCTCATGCTTCACTCACCTTCATTCGTATCCTAAAATGAGGAATTGAAAGAAATAGAAGACAACGGGTTGGCCTGAGTACTGAAAGACCAGTATCCTAAAATGAGGAATTGAAAGTTATTTTGTCAACCATGGGTCGTGAAGGGGACCCCGTATCCTAAAATGAGGAATTGAAAGAAACTCTCACTCGGGACTCACGGCTTCCACGTAGGTATCCTAAAATGAGGAATTGAAAGGAGGGCTTAGCACTGTAACACTACTTAAACTGTTAAGTATCCTAAAATGAGGAATTGAAAGCCTCAGGGGTCATCCTCTGTCCGCGAGCATAGGCGTATCCTAAAATGAGGAATTGAAAGATCATTTTATTCAGTTCATCGAACTTTTCTTCGACTAAGTATCCTAAAATGAGGAATTGAAAGTCGCAGCCGCTGCCTGCCTCCCACCTGGGGTGACCACGGTATCCTAAAATGAGGAATTGAAAGACCATAGCGACAGTCATAACGGATGTGTTCAATTCAAGTATCCTAAAATGAGGAATTGAAAGTTGATGTCGAGGGCAACGTAGTGAGGGCGGTGATACGGTATCCTAAAATGAGGAATTGAAAGTTTTGTAATACGTATATATAACTTGTTTGATCTGGTGTATCCTAAAATGAGGAATTGAAAGAAATGCATTTTTTTAAAATCCAAAAAGTTTAAAAATAAGTATCCTAAAATGAGGAATTGAAAGGTCATTTTTGACCAAGCACTTTTTACGTGAAACTCAGTATCCTAAAATGAGGAATTGAAAGCTCGCCCCGTTGTTCGCCTGCCCCGCGCTCAACGTTATGTAGTATCCTAAAATGAGGAATTGAAAGGTACACGATGTAGCCCGGGAGCTCCTGGGCTACACGCTCGTATCCTAAAATGAGGAATTGAAAGGTGCCGTACGAGAGCACAGCTTGAACCGCATCGGTATCCTAAAATGAGGAATTGAAAGTTATCTGTGAGACCCGAAAATTCCTCTTCAGCACTAGTATCCTAAAATGAGGAATTGAAAGACGTGCGAGGCGAGGACGGCTCAGTCACGGACACACTGATCAGTATCCTAAAATGAGGAATTGAAAGTTATAATATCCATAGCTCGCAATACCACCCCATGCTGTATCCTAAAATGAGGAATTGAAAGATCAGCGCCACCCGAAGTGTTGACCCTGTGCCTGTGACCGGTATCCTAAAATGAGGAATTGAAAGGGGTGCTTTTTTACAAGGTCCGGGTGAACATGCAGTGGAGTATCCTAAAATGAGGAATTGAAAGTTTTGTTTCCATGTTGTTCACCATCAATAAGTTCTGTATCCTAAAATGAGGAATTGAAAGAAAGCTAGTATAAGTGTTGTTTCCCTCTTTCATCACGTATCCTAAAATGAGGAATTGAAAGTTACTAAGCGTCATAGCTACGTATAAAACGCCTGCTGTATCCTAAAATGAGGAATTGAAAGTGTCCCCAACAATCGTGGTAGTCGTTTGCACGTGTCTTGTATCCTAAAATGAGGAATTGAAAGTTGTTATCGGTACCGGTGAGCCATGCGATTATAACTGTATCCTAAAATGAGGAATTGAAAGCCCCTTGAGCTTGCTCTGGAGGTCTACGACCGCATTCGTATCCTAAAATGAGGAATTGAAAGTCACTTGTCGCACTGTTTCCTTTTCTTCTTTTGTAACGGTATCCTAAAATGAGGAATTGAAAGCGGAGCGTAGGGCGTTAAACAGTGAGCACAAAATACACTTGTATCCTAAAATGAGGAATTGAAAGTCTCTTGGTCGATAGTATGGAACACCTCCACGCTCTCGAGTATCCTAAAATGAGGAATTGAAAGAGCTCTGCTTGTGCACTTGCCAATTGGCTGTCTATTTTCCTGTATCCTAAAATGAGGAATTGAAAGTCAATTAACCTATCTAGTAGCCAATTGAGAGCATTAATTAAGTATCCTAAAATGAGGAATTGAAAGTTGTGCCTGCAATCATTCGCCGCACCTGAAGCCTTTCGTATCCTAAAATGAGGAATTGAAAGTTTTAGACGAAATAGCGCAGGTAGCCGAGCGGCTACGTATCCTAAAATGAGGAATTGAAAGAGTATCGCTTATAGGCCTCTTGTAGTGCACGATAAGCTAGTATCCTAAAATGAGGAATTGAAAGTGATAACAACGGGAGAGTGAAGGCGACTACACAATTCGTATCCTAAAATGAGGAATTGAAAGACACTACTGCAAAAAGTCCTAAAAACATATCTTGACACAAGTATCCTAAAATGAGGAATTGAAAGCTTAGCTCCTGAACGGACACCGTGGTCGTGGGGTCTATGGTATCCTAAAATGAGGAATTGAAGGTGGGAAGTTTTTTGCGCATGTATTGCGCCTTGCACTATGCCTTAAACTGAGGAATTGGAGGAAAATATCTAATTGTGTCTGACTATTTTTAACGGCGTGGTAGGTGTGAGGAAGGCTGTTTGGGATTCTTCTTCAACTGAGATAGCTATTTAGTCTGGGATCAATATTGGAGAGGTCGAATAGTTTCTTTTCCAAGTGAAAGGTACGCATCGCTGGCTACTCTCCCTTACCAAGAATGTCGATTCTCGTTTGCCTTATAACCTCTACGACTTGTCGAATGGTTTTATTTGGCGTTTTCTAGGGGTATGGGTATTACTGTGCCGTATCCGATGTTTCGGAAGAGCCCTAGCCCCTCTGTGTAGAGTTCGTGGTACTCCTGTGTTGTGTATGGTGCGCTACGTGTGAGCTCGATTATCGAGCCGGGTTGAAGTGTGGCGTAGATCGGTTTTCGAGCGGGTTTGGCTAGACTGAATCCCCCCAGTATGCCAGTAGTTCCTTCTATCTTTATTGAGTCGGCTTTTAGTGTGGGCATGTTGAGTTGTTCGTCTAGTTTGTGTTTTAGGGTGTGGGTTAAAGATTGCGTGTTGTCAAGCTTTGTTTTTTCCTTGGTTAGTAGTTTGGGCGTTGCCTCGAAGAGCATGGGTGATGCCACGTATAGTCTGAGGGTGTTTGTTTCTTGTTTTAAGGTGTTTAATTGCTCGGTTAGCGGGTGGGCTTCGTTCGCCAATACTTGGATGAGTCGTCCTTCACCTCCAAGCCTGATTATTTTGGGTTTCTGGAGGGTTTTCTGTAGTGGTTCCGTGGTTCTGTGGACTTCGAGCAGTATTCTTGCTCCTGGCCCCACGCGTTTGCCCAGTTTGGAGTAGTCCACCATTGCGGCGCTGTATATTAGACCCGTGAGTGTCGTCTTGGTTTCATCTTTTATCGTGATGCCCACTGCGTTCACATAACTCAGTGTGTGTTCTTTTGCAGCTTTGCTGAGCCTCTCTGTGGATTCACACAACCCGCCATTTCGGAGGATTTCGAGCAGCTCTCTGAATGCTACAATCCCCTTCTTGTATTGGAGATAGATGTTTCCCTGTTTGTCTAGGAATGGTCCTCTGAGTAGCGGGTTTCCGCCTAATATGTCGACCACCTCCTCATACCATTTGGAGGGGTCTCCTACTGGGGGATTTCTTCCTGTATATTCGAGGACGAGGGTGGCTAGGGCGCCGGCTAACGTTGATGGTGGAGGTAAGGGCATGCTCCATGCGCCCGCCTGTGGGCCGCGTGATGTTGGAGCAAACTCTGAGGCGCCCCTGAACATCATCGGCTCAACTACTCTGAAGAGAATGCTCTTCAAGACTCTACACCTCTTCTAGCTCCCATCTCAGCTTGTAGGGCGACAACAAACTCCTTGAGAAGCGGTTTGGAAGACTGTTTATGTTCACTCATATGAAATGTGTCTTCGTAAGAGCTACTACGCGAGGTTGATTCGCCTGCCCGCTCTCTTTTCTCGCTGCCTTGAGCGTGCACTTCTGTTTCGTGAGCTTCATACCTGTAGCACCAAGTTGAACTCATCGTCTCGCTGAATAATAGCTCTGATTTGTCTTTTTTTGAATCGTCGCATTTCTCTGAAGCATTCCTGTTTACAACGTACCTGATAATTTTGGTCGCAAGGCTTGTATCCTTCGTATACGCCTGAATTATTCTGTTCATCCACTCATCCATATCTTTAACGAGGCTAGCGGAGAAATCTCCGCCATCTATCATTTTCAGCATTGGGCCCACATCTTCAATCAGCTTCCCAAGCTGTTTTCCTCCTAGATCGAATGGGAGTCTTGCCTGTACCCTGTCTCCTCCTCTTGGCGCATAGGTAACCGCTAAGGAGTTCTTTCTGGATTGCGTTACGCCTTGTCTACACCACACGGTTTCTTTAGCCTCCTCTTCGAGAGCGCCCACACTGACCTCCAGAGTTTGGGCGAATGGTTCCCTGTAGTGGGCATACGTCAAGGCGAAGGACTCGCCGAGGTCGCCGAGGGCTGGAACGAGGGTTTTTGACCCGATTTTAGAGAACTCGAGAAAGCCCACGGTTGGGGTACCTGTATACAGCCTTCGAACCCTTAACGCTGTTTGCAGAGCGAACTCGACGGGGCTCACGGCTAAGAGGTCGTCGCCACCTGAGTAAACGACAAATCCCCCAACGCTCGATATTTCTTCCGAAGCTTTTACGGCGAGCGTCATAAGGCATCGGCTGATGACTGCGTGGTACGCTGGGGAGACGGGAAGCCTCTTCTTCCACTCATCCTTGGGTTCAGATGGGTATTTGAGGTTTTTCTCAAGTAGCTCCAATAGCTCTTCTAGCTCCTTAGCGTTGTATTCTCTCTTGAGATCCTCTTTGAGAAGTTGTGCCGCCTCCTCTAATTTTCCATCTCCAATCACGTCGAGCACTCCGCTAAGCCTTTGGTTGGGTGTCAGATTGGAGAAGTAATTGAAGATGTTTTTTAATAGTCGTAGCGCTTCGACCCGTCCTAGGTCGCCAGTTATAACTTTACCCACATCGTCTCCGTCACCCTTGATGAGTGCGTAATAAGTGTTGAGTGACGTGTTGGACTTCAACACTTGTCCTAAGGCTTGAGTGAGTCTGCTCACAAAAGCCCTCTGTTCCCCTACTAGTAGGAGGTCCTCTGCGTCTGCGAGCACAAAGGTGCCTAAGACATCGATTTTTGCGTTGTCCCCACCAAACTCCTCCTCGGTTTCTTCGAGTAGCTCCCGCTCAGGTCCGTAGGCCACATGAGAGGTCAGCGTCTCTTTAATGTTTTCACTGGAGCTTATGACATCTTTCAGGATTTGAAGAATTTTTTCTGGCTGCTTTTTGGCCGCATTCACCACGGCCTTCTTATAGTTGATCACCGCAACCGAGGTGACGCTTGGGAAACGCAGAGGTTTAATCTTCGAGTATTTCCCAATCAGTACTTCTAAGACTTTTTCGAAGACTGTCCTGGTTGTTGTAAGCCTCTTTAGGAGGCAGTAGGGGCACAGGCGCTCACCCGTGAGCCGTCCATTGATCTCTTCGACTTTGATTAAGTTCGCTTCTCCCACCGCCGAGTTGATTTCCCTCGCCGCCTCTAGGAATCTCGGGATGGCGGGGAGCTCACCGCACATGGAACAGGTATAGAACCTGGGCTCGTCGAGCGCGTGTTTATACGCACCGTAGTTTGAGGTGTATTGTGTTAAGTTTAGAGTGGCGTATGGGGTGAACTTAAGGGCGGCTGCCTCTTTCAGCGCGCCTGAAACGCTCTGGAAGGCCTTGTGGTAGGCTAAGTATGCGTCCTTCGAGGAGGTTGAGTTTGCCTTTATTTCGGCCACGGCCACCCTGAGCGGTAGTGGGGGAGTGTCGTAAACAGCCAAATCTCGGAATACCTCACCTAAAAATCCGAGTTTTTCGTTTTGTGTAAGTGTTTCGAGCACTCTTTCAACCAGCATTCTCCATTTTTTATGGTACAGTCGCTCTATACAGTCGATGATACTCTCTCCGCTTGAGAGTTCGAGTTCTTCGCCGTCCACTTGTAGCTTGGTTTCTTGCGGTTTGGAGATTGTGCTTGGAAGAATGAATGTGAATGTGGCGGGCACCACCGCGAATTCGGGATATCCACGGTCAAAGTAGTATCCAGCGGATTTGGCCACATCTTCAATGGTCTTTTTAATGGCGTCCGCGCTGTTTGGATCCAGTTTTCTATTAAGTATTGATGCGAGAGTGTGATAGTAGAAGGGGTTTCCCCTTGCGGTGGGTAGAATGAGTATATCTGGACCGAAGTTTTCTATGAATGGGGCCGCTATGGACCAAGCTAGCGCGGAGGTGAGCCAGCTGGACGCCCATAGGTCGCGTAACTTTCGTGAGGCGGAGATATAGCTTTGCACACCTCCGAGGTCTACGGAAACCATGAAGCCGTGCGCCCTCTTCCCACCTATAATGTTGAGCGTTGTTGCCGTGGCGTATGTGTGGTCGAAGACGGTGTGTGTGGGCATCCTTGTGTCTGCGGGCCCAGGCGTTCCAAAGCGTTTACACCACAGGTACTCGTAGGCGGCGTAGAACACGTTGTAGACAAGCCTCCACCTATCCTTGACTGGCGCTTTTTCGAACACGGTTTTTAGTGTTGATCCTAACTCGTCCTCGAACTTCTTCAGTTGCTGTTTGTACTCCTCGTCCTGCGGCTGATGTAGGTCTACTTCGTATGGCCTGTCGCGGTAGAATATGTTGTACAGTTTGACTTCGCGGGTTAGATATGCGCCTCTCTGGTAATCACCGCCAAGCAGTGTCGATAGCACCCATCTGTCGAAGGATGAGGCAAATATATCAGCGGCCTTTACTTCGTCGTCCTCCAAGACGGCTACGATGTCTTTCTCAAAATCAAAAATGGCTTCCGTGAGCTCCTTAGCCTCTTCTTCATGGTTACTACCCAGCTTGAGTTTCGATGTTATTATCCAAGGCTTGCTTGGCGGGTCATGCAGGAGCGCTGCTATCTTTTTCTTGAAGAATTCGTCACTTGGCATTTCCCACACCCATATCGACCGAGGGTTCCTTGGTGAGCTCGAACACGCCGTAGCCCAAACTCGTTTTGGCGCCTATACCACACTCCAAAGCCAGCTTAAAGACCTTAACCACGGTTTTGAAAAACTCATCATCGGGTCTTACGCCCCCGACCCCAACCATAAACCTATACACCGAGTCTGGGGCAAGCGACAAATAGGGCACAGGCACAGGCACGGCCTCGTCCTCACGCAAAACGTCTTTTCCACCCTTAGTATAGTGCGGCGTAAGCACATCTGGGACAAGCAGGTAGCCTTTGAGTCCATGATCAACCGGGTAAGCGTCTGAGAAGTCTAGCTTCCTGACAGACTCGTCACCAAGAAGTTTCGCCGCATCATTCGCCGCCTTAAAAGCTCCCTTAACACTCGAAGAGGGAATATAAGGAACATTCAAAATGGGGTCGAAGGATAAGCCCACATCGAAAGCCGGGCGGCCGAAGCTTGACGAGGACCCAACAAGTCCCCTGTAGGTAAGCTTTGCATCCAGCTCGAGTACCGCAAAGCCCATGGATAGGTAGGCGATTTTAAACTCGTTTAGGTGCTTTCTAGTAGCGGCTAGTCCACCCTCGTTACTATACCTTTTGCTATATCTGGCAATGCTGTGCAAGAGCGAACGCTTAATTTTCTCCTTTTCATCGCTGGTGTTCACTTTGATTGATGAAATGTTGATTAGGCTGAAGAGATTCAGTGTGTTAGTGTCCGAATACCTATTTACAACTGTATCATACACGTAATCCACCCATAACGTCTGAGTTGAATTTTTAGCGCTGGATGCCTCCATAATCTATCACCCCTTGAGGTACCCCTCGATTAAATCAAATATACTGTTAAAACTTTGTTTAATCTTCTCGTTTGTGTCGATCACTTTTTCCCGTCCTCTGCCTCCAACCCAGCTTATTTGACGCGGCCAGTCGCTTGAAAGGTAACCGTAGACTGCCACCAACCAGTCGTAGTCGGTGAGTTTTTTAAGTGGAGCAACCGATATTGAACTAGGTCTTCTTCCAGCGTCGTGTTGCCCTTGGTTGGCCGTTAAAAAGTAGCCTGTTTTTTTAACGTAGGCGCGGGGTAGTCCGAGAACCCATGTATGGGGTTCGCCACTGGAGACGCTTGTACACATTTTACGGAGCTCGCTTTTCATAGTGGCTCTTCCTAATTTGATAAGTAGCTTGAGCTGGGCTTCGTCTTCGGTTTTAAGACCTAGACATCTCAATAATTTCCAGGATTCTCGCTCCTGCCGGCTTTTATCCCAAACATTCACCCTCACGACACTTAGCCTAAAAGCTTGCTCAGATGTAAGTGAAGGTGTGGAAGGTAATTCGTTGGTCAACCCTTTGGAACTTGACCCTTCATTGATGAGCCTCTTGGCACTATCGGTCGCCGTCTGAATGAGTTTTCTGAGCGCTTCTTCTTCCGTTTTCTCGTTGACCGCTTGGTTAATTTGCGTGACGAATTCCTCGTATATCTTAACGGCATTTTCAAAACATTTTAGGTTCCTTATCTGAAAGTGTCCAAAACCCCTCTTGGTCATTGAGCCTACACCATGGAGAATCATCGCGAGTAGGAGCGCGCCATACGCCACCCTTAACTCATCCTCACTGAGTTTATCTCTACTTCTAAGCTGGATGTGTACCTTCAGCGACCCTGGCTTATACACTTGGAGCTTTTCGTTTAACTCTTTTTCATTCATATCTTTATCTCTCATAAGGAGCCCTAGTCTCGGTGGGAGTGTGTCGCTGATAAAACTATTCCTTTTTAACTCTCTCACCTTTGAGCTGTTTATCTTCGACTCGCACTTCCTTAAAGTATTCTCGTCTATCTTTAGATACTCATCGGAGTTAGCCAAAATAGTGATTGCTTCTTTAGGCAAGACAGTCTCTGTGTCTGACGGAGTGAGGGTGAGTTTTAGAATCAGCCTAGATGCCCGCTTGGTGGAACCCATTATTCTTTCGGTGATTTCAACCACTTTTTTGGAGTTTCCCGCGCCCATTTCCCATGCCGCTCCAGATAGGATCGCTCTTACCCACCACCGCCAAACACCTTTGATGCTCTGGGTTCTGAAGAGCTCGGCGAGCTCAAGCTCACTCGAATAAGCTTCGGCGTTATACCCCCCAAGCCTTGTGAGCGTGGAGTTGGTCAAGCTGATTTCCGATATTAGGTTCTTTCTTGTTATTTCTTCTACTTCGGAATTGATTTTGCTCAATTCTATTTTCATGCTACTTCCTTCTCAGCCTTCAGGGTTGCTTCCGCTAGGTGTTTGAGTTCTATTAGGAACGGTTTAAGTAGCGACTCGGCTATAGATAGCCTGTCAGGGGTCTCTGCTAACACCTTTATAAGCTGGAGGGGTTCATCCTGCGGTTTTAGCTCGTCTTCTAATTTTAGTTTGTCTTTGATGTAGTCTGTGAGGTGTTTGAGGTATATTGCATAGGCGAGTTTCTCGTCGTCTTGTTTTGAAAGAGTCTGCTCATTTATTTCGCCTGTCGAAGAATTATATATTTTTGTAGCATTTTGGAACACCACTTTGGTCGCCTTGGCGTAGAGGTAGCTTAGGGCGCTGAGCAATCCTATTTCGTATACCATGGAAGGCATGCTGCGTGCCCTCGCCCGGTAGGACTGACCGAACTTGTCTTTCTTTTCATCTATTTTTATAACTTCGTAAATACAATTGAGTGCTCTTGTGGTCACACTGTTTTTGGATTCTGAACTCACGCGCGTGTTCACCCCAGCTTCCTCAGCTTAACGATGCCTCTACCGACTGTCTCGTGGCCGCCGAAAACCATGTAGCCGTGATTGCTGAAGATATGGTTTTCGAATAGCCGTTTGACGCCCTCCCCGTTTTTCGAACTCAATTCTTCGCATTTATCGGTATTGGTTCTAGGGTCAGAGTAGAAGAATACTGTAAAGAGCAAGCTTTGGGGAGGCAGGTTCTCCTCCGTCCATAAAGCTCCACTCTTAACAGTCTTGGTATTAGGCTCTAGCGCCACGCGGGTCTGTCTGAGAAGGCTCCTATCTACAAGGGTGTTAACCATTAGGTCATCATGGATAATGGCGAGCCTCCAATCCTCTTCTAATCCGAGTCCCTTAGCGAGGTCGCCGACGCTTTGGGAGGGCTTGGGTGATAGTGTGAACTCGTCTGCTAGGACCGTGGTGTTCTTTCCGTTAATCGGTAAGCTGAGCTTTGCTTCTGTGCCTTGTTTCACGAGCATTTCTCCCTTCCTCTGGTCTTTCAAATCGTTTATTACTTTCTCCACTGCGTCTTTTACATTTACATCATGTTGAACTATACTTCCTGTATTAGATATCTCTAAGTATTCTAGAAATGTTTGAAGTAGTAGTGGTGATGTGCACAGGGTGTAGACGCCCGCTAGGCTTCTAACTGGCAGCAGTAGAAGTTTGGCGTCCAACGGGTTGAAAGCTGCCGCGTATGTGTCCTGGTCTCCCATTTTGCTTGATCCGAACACTGCGTCTACACACTCCCTTTTATTTATGAGCTTGGTGAATGTGGCCCTCAACGCCCCCTTAAGGCTGCTCGCATAGATTGTGGGCAAGCCGATCGAGTCGCGCTGGATCGGTAGGTCCACCACACCCGCGCCTTTTCCGGTTCCAACATGTAGCGGTGTTATTACTTGTAACAGTGTTATTGATGCTTGACTGAAAGATCCGAGTCTGAGAGACTGCATTAATCCGTCACCCACCTATTGGTTTCTAGTAAGTGTCCCCGTTTTTTTGCAGTGTGAGCTAGGTGATTCATATTGTCCATGTATCCAAGCCTTCTGGGTTTTGCGGTAATGGCATGTCCCGAAGTGTTAATAAGAGGTTGCTTTACCCGCTTTAAGATTCTCTTGGTTTCGAGGGGAGTTGCCATATGGTACGCCATGAGGAGGGCCCTAATAACACTATCGTCCGATCCTATGGGTGTCGCTGGATCCAGTACACTCTCCCCCCTATAGTTGGTGAGCTTATCCCCTTTATCACCGGCCTTTTTATCTCCACTCTGGTTAGCTCCAACTGCCTAGAAGTTTTCTGTAGTGATGCTACCAGGTGGTGGACACGATTCGTTCCGTTGAAATGGACCAAAAACGACGGGACTATGGGTCTCTCTCTTCTAACTTCAGGGAAGGGCGTAAGCACTTCACTCAACCTATGCTTTTCCCTCTGATCCCCCGTGATGTGCGTCGGCCCCCCGGTTGGCCCCATGGCTTTCTTCTGGGCATCTATGTAGCTGAAGGGTAACTCTGCTGTGTGCACTTTGATTTCGGGATATTGGTAAGCGACACCTGCTCTTACCATCACCAATCCCTCGTGTACATCAGGCACCTGCGAGAAATGATTCTTGATTCAGAGGTCTCTTGACCCATATCTCCTCTAATGTACTCAATGAACCTTATATTCAAAGACTGCTTCTTCTCGAGTAGAGCTATGATTGAATACCTATGCGTCAAGTTCGTCTCCACCCGGTTATGAGCACTTTCCGCGTCGCGCATAGTACAAATGTGTGTTGATGGAGGTGTTGAACATTTTTGGAGTAAAGGTTCAAATACTTGAAGTGTTATTCCAATATTTTGAGGTAGCATGGTTCTTGGCTCAGGTGACACGCCGCGCTATGACGTTGCGCTGAAGAACAAGAATAGGAG
>Ga0080006_1117271_pt1 | contig 19383 bp, 17 predicted proteins | sample RS3BMetagenome_FD_69209 | JGI IMG/M metagenome (GOLD analysis project Ga0080006, IMG submission 69209) | Ferric oxide microbial mat and aquatic microbial communities from Rainbow Spring, Yellowstone National Park, USA - RS3B (SPADES... ... | reverse complement strand
CGGGAGGTCTGCGGCGCCTGCGTGGCCGTGGTGTTGGCGGCCGTCGCCTTGGGGATCTTCGGCTCGCTCACGACGTCGAAGTCGGTCCCGCGCTCGCCGGGCCCCCGGGTCTTCTCCCCCGCGTGCTTGCCGCCCCCCCACTTACCGATCTGCCCGATATCGGTGGTGGCGTCGAGGACGCCGTGTCCTGCTAACCCGCACTCACCCCTGCAGTTTTGGCGCTCCCAACTGCCCTTTGGGTGCGGGTTGGCTATCGCCGGGGCCTTGCCGCGCAGCGGGAACACTCGCCAGTTGTGCCGCGCATACTCAATGGCGTGGCTGCCGATGTCGGTGGCACTAAGCACGCCGGCATCCAGTTCACCTATCGCGGTCACTTCACACTGGTGTAGGCGCGTGGATACACTTCGTTTGTTGGTCATGGCGTTGACCCAGACAGAGCGGCCCGGTTGGCGGAGAGCACCCCATGCACCGGGCCGTTCTGCTTTAGGCTCCGGTCCTTTCGTGGGTATGTCCGTCTAGGTAGGCGCTCACGTCACTCCACCTGTAGAGCACGCGACTGCCGCGCTTGATGAATTTGGGCCCGGTACCCCGGTACCGCATCTGGGCGAGTCCCATCAGAGACGTGTCGAGAGTGTCCGCGACCTGTTTCGGTGTTGCGATGTCATCGGCGACGGGGGGTTTGGTAGTCAAGGAAGGAATCCCTTTCACGTAGCGTGAAACTGCGCTACTACAACAGCACAGCCATGATTCCCTGTCAAGTAGCGCAGATCTGCGCTATAGTTCGTGTCGTGACGAGCAAACCAATTGCCGAAGTGCTGGGTGACAACTGCCGGCGCATCCGTACGGGCGCTGGGGTCACCCAAGACGAGTTGGCGAAGGCAGCAAGGCGGGTAGGCCTGAAATGGACAGCGTCTAAGGTCCGGGATTTCGAGAGCGGGCGCAGCGCCCCGACGTTCGCCACCGTGCTGGCTCTGACCGCGGCCCTGGACAACGTCACCAAGGTCAAAATCGAGGCGGCCTCCACGCCGACTGGCAACGAAATCGCCGTGTCGCTCAACCCGGCATACCATCCGGTGAGGCTGTCCGACCTCATCGGCGTCGATGGTGAGGTGACCGTCACCGAGGACTTTCAAGTGGCCAGCGCGCAAGTCGCCGACTATTGCAGTGGCGGAAGCTGGAGCACTGCGGCGGCGCCCTCCGTCGCCGACCCGGCGCTGGAATTGGATCGAGTTTGGTCAGAGGGCGCCAAGATCGCTGCCGACTGGACCGAGAGTGTCATCGACTGGCCAAAAGTGTTGGGCTTGACCGAGCTACGGGTCGCGGCCGCGCTCGGGATCACAACAGAACAGCTCGGCGCTGAATCGCTGCGGCTATGGGACACCATGTTCAGTAACGAACGAGACCGCCGAGCCGGACCAGGCGCCAATCGACAGAAGCGTGGCCACGTGACACGCCAACTCAAGGCCGAACTCCAGAAAGCGATCACCGATGGCGACGATTGAGGCCTACGAAACACGTCGCGGCGCAACACTTTACCGAGTTCGTTACCGGACACCGGACAACCGGCAGACCGACAAGCGCGGATTTAAGACCAAGCGGGACGCGCAGCGATGGGCCAACAACGTCGAAGTCAAGAAATTGACTGGCGAATACGTCGCTCCGTCGCTGGGCAGGATCACCGTCGATGAGCTGTCCGCCGACTGGTTGGCCCGCAAGAAGCAGGCCACCGCGCCCAGCCATTACCGCACACTGGAATCGTCCTACCGTGTGCACGTCAAACCAAAATGGGGATCGGTGAGTGTGGCTGATGTCGACGTGCTCGGTGTCGAAGCGTGGATCGCGGCCATGGGCACGAAGGGTGCTGGGGCCACCACCATCCTGCGGGCACAGGGCGTGCTGTCGGGCATCCTGGCCGCCGCAGTTAAAGGTAAGAGGCTCGCTAGCAACCCGTGCAAAGGCGTCGAGGGGCTGCCACGCAAGAACGGCAAACGGCGCGTCTATCTGTCCGCTGACGATGTGGCGCGGCTGGCCGACGAGTCAGGCGAGCATCGGCCCCTGGTGTTGCTGCTGGCCTACTGCGGTCTGCGGTGGGGTGAGGCAATCGGGTTGCGGGTGCGCGATGTCGAGTTCCTTCGCCGTCGGCTGGCGGTCTCGGAGAACGCGGTGCAGCTTGGCGTGTGGCACGCGGTGGGGCCCACCAAGGGACGCAAGGCACGTTCGGTGCCGGTGCCCGAATTCGTGCTCAACGAGCTGTCGGTTCAGTGCGCTGGCAAAGCTTCCGGGGATCTGGTTTTTCCCGGTCGCGACGGGGGCTATCTCCCGCGCCCGAAGTCGTCTAACGGATGGTTCAAGCGAGCAGTCACAGCGGCGCAGGTTCAGAGGGTCACTCCGCACGATCTGCGGCACACGTGCGCCAGCCTGGCGGTTGCGGCTGGAGTCAATGTGCTCGCGCTGCAACGTATGCTCGGGCACACCTCAGCGAAGATGACGTTGGACACCTACGCGGACCTGTTTGACGACGATCTTGACCAGGTCGCAGTCACGTTGCATGCCCGGTATTCACCGGAGAATGTGGGCAAAATGTGGGCACACCGAGGGCGCGGCAACGCACAGCAAACCGAAAAACCGGCGATAGCTGCACAAACAAACTCAGAGCCTTTGTGCGGGCGGAGGGACTCGAACCCACACGCTCTTTCGAGCACCGGCACCTAAAGCCGGCGCGTATACCATTTCGCCACGCCCGCGCGCCTAGCGATCGTAACGCCACGTCGCGGCCGAGTGCGTCAGTGGTGCTGATTGCGTTCACGGTCTGAACGACTGCGCGCAGACCGTCTTCCGCCTCGACGAATTCGTCGGGCCCAAGTCGTGAGCGGTACCGTCAAGGGGTGTCCACCACCCGCCGGCGCAGACCCGCGCTGATCGCTCTGGTAATCGTCGCCACGTGCGGCTGCCTGGCCCTGGGCTGGTGGCAGTGGACCAGGTTCCAGTCGGTGTCGGGCACGTTCCAGAACCTCGGCTACGCGCTGCAGTGGCCGCTGTTCGCCTGGTTCTGCGTCTACGCCTACCGGAAATTCGTCCGTTATGAAGAGGCGCCGCCCGAGCCGCGGACAAAGGGCGCTGCGACCGAGATACCCGCCGATCTGCTGCCCGAGCGTCCCCACGCTGCGCAGCAACCGCCCGACGATCCCGCGCTCCGGGAGTACAACGCCTACCTGGCCGAGCTCGCCAAGAACGATGCCGAAAAGCAGAACAGGACCACCGCATGACCACGCCCGAGACACCGGGAGCCTCAGCGTCCGCCGTTCCCGCCGACAAGATCCGCAGCGCGTTGCTCGGCTACCGGGTCATGGCCTGGACGACGGGCCTCTGGCTGATCGCGCTGTGCTACGAGATCGTCTCGCACCTGGTCTTTCACCACGAGATCCGGTGGATCGAGGTGGTGCACGGCTGGGTGTACTTCATCTACGTGCTCACCGCCTTCAACCTGGCGGTCAAGGTGCGCTGGCCCATCGGCAAGACGATCGGCGTGCTGCTGGCCGGCACCATCCCCCTGCTCGGCATCGTCGTCGAGCACTTCCAGACCAAGGACGTCAAGGCGCGCTTCGGCCTCTGACCCCGAGCGTGAAACTGGCTTCAGCCTCGTAGCCGAACGTGCAGCTGGTTTCACGGTCGGCGGGTGGACAGGTCGCGCAGGGCCGGCACCAACAGCGCCAGCGCGCGACCCCGGTGCGACACCGCGTCCTTCTCCGCCGGGCTGAGCTGCGCCGCGGTGCGGTCGTCACCCGCGGGAATGAAGACCGGGTCGTAGCCGAATCCGCCGTCGCCGCGCGGTTCCCTGGCGATGGCACCGGGCCACTCGCCGCGCACGACCACCTCACCGAAGGCGTTGACCAGCGCGCAAGCCGACACGAAGGCCGCACCGCGCCGTTCGTCGGGCACGTCGCGCAGTTGCGCCAGGAGCAACGCGATGTTGGCCGCGTCGTCGCCGTGGTTGCCCGACCAGCGCGCCGAGAGCACCCCCGGCATGCCGTTGAGGGCGGCCACCTGCAGGCCCGAGTCGTCGGCCACGCTTGGCAGACCCGTCGCGGCGAACGCGTCCCGCGCCTTGGCCAGTGCGTTGTCCTCGAACGTCGCACCGGATTCGGGCGCTTCGTCGAACGGCGCGACATCGTTCGGCGACACCAACGTCAGCTCTGACAGGCCGGCACCGTCCAGCACCCTCCGCAGTTCGGCCAGCTTCTTGGGGTTACGGCTGGCGACCAGCAGCTTCGTCACCACAGGAACCACCGCGGCGCGCTCCCCTTCACGAGTTGCCGGCTTCCAACGCGGGCAGTTGGCGAATCCTCGGCGTCGTCGTCACCGCCCAAGACCGGGCGGGCCGTGGCCCCGGGCCTACGCGCGACTTTCCTGCTTTATTGCCGAACTTTCCTGGAGTATTGCTGGTCCTGGTGCTATTTCCCTGACATAAGGGACTTCGCAGTCCTGACAACCCCAGATCAATCTGTGCATGTAACAGCCCACACAAAATCCCAGCGTGGCCTCCGACCACGTCAGGACGAAACAGACCGCAACAACAGCCGCCATCGCTACGGGCGACGCCCCGAACAGGCGCATGGCAAGACACGTCGCTGCCAAGCCGGCACCGAGCAACCATGCAAACCGCTTCGGCCGCGTTGCTTTCCAGACCGGACGAATGCCCATTGTCAACGCTGTGCCCAGAACGCCAGTGGGGCTGAATGGAGTTAATCCGGTAACCGCCGCAGCCAACATATCAAAAAGTACGAACGGACCAACAATTATCACCGGATCGGTTTCCGGACGCATAAGCAATAATGCGATCGTGATTGCCGAGATGATATTTAGCAAACCCGCCCTTGCGCGGGTCGCGGTTTCGTTGATGCGCGGTTCCGCATGAGCATGCGTCATCTGCCCCATCGCCCAGAATGGTCTGTTGAGAAAGGCATGTTCGAGTGGGACTCGTTGACTCACCATCAATTGATCCTAGAAACGTGGCGAAATATTTATTGTTCTCGGCGAAACCCGATCGGGCTTCATTGAGTTTACCATAACGGTATTGTGCACGCCTCTGGCCAGCCGCATTGCGTCGATCACAGTCGATCACAGTCGATCACAGTGGCAAGCGCCCGAGCGGCTGGACGGGGAGAAGGTTGCGACCGGCAAGGAACACTCAGAAGGAACACCCCGGGGCCATTGAGGCAGGGGGTGCCGGATACCGGGCGGGCAGTCAGGCTCCGAACGCCTTCGACGGCGGCGGGCCCTCAGGTAACGCACCGGGGTAGGGCAGCTCCAGCGCCTCCCGCTGCGCGGCGAACAATGTGTCGCAGGCGCCCATCGCCGCGTCGAGCAGCTTGTCCAACGTCGACCGCGGGAAAGTCGCACCCTCGCCGGTGCCCTGCACCTCCACGAACGTCCCGGTGTCGGTGGCGACCACGTTCATGTCGACCTCGGCGCGCGAATCTTCCTCGTAGGGCAGGTCCACGCGGATCCGGCCGTCGACGACACCGACGCTGACCGCCGCGATCGCGCACGACAACGGCCGGGGATCCGAGAGCCTGCCCGCCGCCGACAGGTAGGTCACCGCGTCAGCCAACGCCACATAGGCGCCCGTGATGGCGGCGGTGCGGGTGCCGCCATCGGCCTGCAACACATCGCAGTCGACAGCAATCGTGTTCTCCCCCAGCGCCGCCAAGTCGATGCACGCCCGCAGCGACCGTCCGACCAGCCGACTGATCTCCTGGGTGCGACCGGACAACCGGCCCTTCACCGCTTCGCGGTCCGAGCGAGTGTGGGTGGCCGACGGCAGCATCGCATACTCCGCAGTCAGCCATCCCAGGCCCGACCCCTTGCGCCACCGGGGCACTCCCTCGGTGACGCTGGCCGTGCACATGACCTTGGTGTGGCCGAATGCGATCAGTACCGAACCCGCCGGGTGGTCGGTGAAACCACGGGTGATGACGACGGGGCGAAGCTCGTCGTCAAGGCGGCCGTCTTCTCGTTTGGTCACCCCAGCAACACTAGCCGCTTTGGCTCAGACTCTTTCGGAATGGCGTACGTCGAACGTCTCACCGCAGACCACCGCGTGCACGGGACCGTCGAATTCGGCCTTGGCCTCGCTGATCACGTCCCCACGCGAGGTCCACGGCGGGATGTGGGTGAGCAGCAGCTCACGAACACCGGCCTCGGCCGCGGCCCTACCGGCCTCCGTGCCGGACAGGTGCAGGGCGGCCGGACGCGCTTCGGAATGCGTCCAGGAAGCCTCGCACAGAAAGACGTCGGCGTCGCGAGCCAACTCGACGAGTTGGTCGCAGACACCGGTGTCGCCGCTGAAGACGAACGAGGCCCCACTGGGATCCGTGATCCTCATGCCGTAGGACTCGGTGGGGTGGGCCACTATCCGCGGCACCACCGTGAGCGCACCGAATGTCACCGGCTCGTTGTCCGCCCAGTGCCGAACGTCGAAAATATCCGAGCAGTCGTCGATCTCACCACCGTATGGGGACGACGCCGCGCCCAGCCGCGACCAGGTATCGCTGGGGCCGTACAACAACGCCCTGCCGTCGGGCTTCGTCGGGTGGTAGCGGCGCCACACGAACAGCCCCGGCAGATCCAGGCAATGGTCGGCGTGCAGATGGGTGAGCAGGACGTGCACCGAACTGGGGTCCGCATAGCGCTGCAACGCTCCGAGCACGCCCCCGCCGAAGTCGAGGACGAGCGGCGGAGTGTCCGGCGCCCGAAGCAGATAACCCGACGCAGGCGAATCCGGGCCCACGACGCTGCCTGAGCACCCGAGCACGGTGATTCGCACGTCACCACTGTGCCATGCCCGATACCATCATGATGAAAACATCGCCGCATTGCCGTGATCAGAATCTCGCGGGCTTACTGGCCCCGGAAGTCCCCGTGGTGACGAGCGGTGTGGACACCGGTCACCGTGGGCCCCAGGAAGCGCGTCGCCAGTTTGGTGAACGACTCGGGGTCGCCGGTAGCTTCGAAGACCCGGGTGGCCGGTGCTGCGTCATGCGGGTGCAGCAGGTCCCGCTCGGTGAGCACCCGGAGCACTTCCTTGGCCGTTTCCTCGGCGCTCGAGACCAGCGTGACGTTGTCGCCCATCGCTAATTGGATGATCCCGGACAGCAGCGGATAGTGCGTGCACCCGAGCACCAGAGTGTCGACCTGCGCCCGCTGCAGCGGCTCGAGGTAACCCTCGGCCAGCCCGAGCACCTGGCGGCCGCTGGTGACACCGCGTTCGACGAAGTCGACGAACCGGGGGCAGGCCACCGCGGTGATCTCGGTGTCGCGCGCGGCGGCGAAAGCGTCCTGATAAGCATGCGAATCAACGGTCGCGCGCGTGCCGATGACGCCGATGCGGCCGTTGCGGGTGGTCGCGACCGCGCGGCGCACCGCCGGCAGGATCACCTCGACGACGGGAACGTCGTAGCGCTCCCGGGCATCCCGCAGGCACGCCGCCGACGCCGTGTTGCACGCGATCACCAGCGCCTTGACGCCCCGGCCGACGAGGTCGTCACCGATGGCGAGCGCGTGCGCGCGGACCTCGGAAATGCTGAGCGGCCCGTAGGGGCCATTGGCGGTGTCGCCGACGTAGATGATGTCTTCGTCGGGCAGCTGGTCGATGATGGCCCGCGCGACGGTCAGTCCCCCGACGCCGGAATCGAAGACCCCGACGGGCGCCAGACGCGGGCTCATGTCCCGGGACGCCGGGAGGAAGCGCCGCCCGCTGTGCGCGCCGCGCGGGCGTTGCGTTCCGGCGCCGACAACGCGTAGGCGGCCACGACGCCGGCGATAGCCCCGCACAGATGGCCCTGCCACGACACGCCACCACATTGGTGCAGGACCGGCATCGCTCCCAGCAGGACGCCGCCGTAGGCGAACAAGACCACCAGGCCGACGATGATGTCCCACGCCCGTCGGACAAAGAACCCGAACACCAGCAGGAAAGCCAGCCAACCGAAGATGAGACCGGAGGCCCCGATGTGGTCGGTCGGACCGCAACTGCTTCCCACGTTGCCGATGAGCCAGGTGCCGAAGCCGCCCAGGACCCACACGATCACGGTGGCCCAGACGAAGCGGGACAATCCGGCGAGCGTCATCAGGAAGCCGAGCACCAGCAGCGGGGCCGTATTGGCCGCCAGGTGCTGCCAGTTCGCGTGCAGAACCGGCGCGAAGATGATGCCCCAGAGGCCGTCGCCGGTCAGCGGCCTGATGCCATTGGAGTTCAGCCTGCCGCCCGCCAACTGATCGATCAGCTCCGCGAGGTAGAGCAGCGCCACGAAGGTGAGGATCGCGGCCCCGCCGGTGACCCACTCGGGCCGCTTCTTGGTCTGGGCCGACGTGGTTCGGGTCAACGATGCGCCGGGGCGTCTGCGCGGCGTGCTCCTACCCATTGGTGCCCTTCCAGAGCGTGCTTGGCCTCGTCCAGGCTACCGGGCCGGCCCTCACAGAAGCCCCTCGTCAACCGAATGCCCCGGGCAATACCTCGCGGTAGGTCGGTATTCCGGCCACCGATTCGGCGGCGAGCACACCGGCCACCACGGCGCGTGCAAGGCAGTCGGCGGCGGCGACACCTACCTCCGTGACCAGCGCCGTCTCGGGCGCGAACGCGGCGGGCACCGGTTTCCCACCGACTGGGGGCGCGATTTCGACGGCCCCGGTCGCCAGCGCGAACACCACGTCGCCGTCCAGTGGTGTATGCGCCGGCCGGATCGCGCGGGCCAGGCCGTCCTGGGCGGCGATGGCGATCCGCCGGCATGCCGCGGCGCCCACCGCGGCGTCGGTCGCCACGACCGCGATCGTGGTGTTCAGGGGGTTGTTCAGCGGGTTCAATCGGGAAGGTAACTGCGCAAACGCCTCGATCTGCTCGGCCGGCGGTGGTGTGAGCCCGAACTCCGCGATCAGGTCCGCCATCCACGGCAGGCCGGTACCGCGGTCGGCGACGTCGCCCGCGGAGTTCACCACGACGACCGTGCCGACCGTGACGCCGGACGGGAGGACCGTCGAGGCCGTTCCGACACCGCCCTTGAGCACCCCGGCGCGCGCGCCCACCCCGGCGCCGACGGTGCCCGCGGCCGTGGCTGCCCCGTCGTCCGCGGCGGCCTCGCAGGCCAGGTAGCCGAACTCGGCCGTCGGGCGGCGGTCCCAGCCGCCGATCGGGAGGTCGAAGATCACCGCACCGGGCACGATGGGCACCACGCCGCCCTCCATCGCCACCCCGCGTTCGTGTTCTTCCAGCCAGCGCATCACGCCGTCGGCCGCCGCCAGCCCGTACGCGCTGCCTCCGGCGAGCAGCACCGCGTCGACGAACCGCACGGTGTTGGCCGGGTCCAGCAGATCGGTTTCGCGGGTGCCGGGCGCACCGCCGCGGCAATCCACCGCCCCGACGGTGCCGGGCGGGGTCAGCACCACGGTCACACCGCAGGCCCAGCCGGCGCCCCGGGACGCATCCGGGTCCAGGCGGTGAAAGTGGCCGACGCGGATCCCCCCGACCTCGGTGATCACCGCGGCCCCATCAATACCAGCACCAGGTACTCCTGCAGGACGGTCAGCCACTGGTAGACGTCGAACTGCACTGCCAGCGGATGGTCGGCCGGCAGTCGTTCCGGTCCCTCCGGCCCGACCTCGAGCATGACTCCCAGTGTCAGTCGGATGTCGTTGACCGCCGCGACCCAGGCGCCCGCGTCGTCCTCGGTCAGCTCGAATCGGCCGCCGCTTTCCGGAACTGTATCCAATAAGCGCTGTGCCGCAACACGTTTAGCATCAATGATCTCCGGCTCGTGCAGGCTGCGCAGCGCGGCGTTGAGACTCTCGGAGACTTCGGGAGCCGAGGGGCCGTCGTCGGGTTTGACGAAGTCCGGCAGCAGCCGACGCAGCGTCGGATCCTTCGGCGGCGCGGCGTTTCCGGTTTTTATACCGGTGATCTCTTCGAGTTCATCTGGCGGCGAGGACGATTCACGCTCATCGAACAAACCGATCATGGCCCCGGCGAGGTTCTTCAGCAGGGCGGCCTCATGCGAGGCCAAAGCGGACCGAAAACGGGGGCCGTTCGCGGTCTCGACGCGCTTCCATTTGCGCACAGGGTATCGCCGGTGCCCCGACTCTCAGCGGTCCTGCTGCATCGTCGCCCACAGTCCGGCGGCGTGCAGCTTGGACACGTCGAGTTCCATGTTCTCTCGGCTGCCCGCCGACACCACGGCCTTTCCTTCGTTATGCACCTGCAGCATCAGCTTCGTGGCGTGCGGCTCGCTGTAGCCGAACAGTTTCTGGAACACATACGTCACGTACGTCATCAGGTTGACGGGATCGTCCCACACGATGGTGATCCACGGACCGGCCGTAGCGTCCACAGGAGCGGACTCTCGTTGGCCGGCCTGCCTGGACTTCGGCTTGGTGGGCGCTGCCGCAACAACCATGCCGAACAGGATACCGAGGCACCCACAGGTTGCCGAGAGCCGCTACCGTTGCGGAATGAACGAGCCGCTCCCGGCCGGGCTGCTTACCGACAAGTACGAGTTCACCATGTTGGCGGCGGCGTTGCGCGGCGGCACCGCGAATCGCCGGACCACCTTCGAACTGTTCGCCCGCGGACTGCCCAACGGCCGTCGTTACGGGGTGGTCGCGGGAACCGGCCGGTTTCTGGAAGCTCTGCCGCACTTCAGGTTCGACGACGACGCATGCCGGTTGCTGGCGGAGTTCCTCGACCAGGACACGGTGCGCTATCTGCGCGATTTCCGGTTCTGCGGCGACATCGACGGCTACGCCGAAGGCGAGCTGTATTTCCCGGGCTCCCCGGTGCTGTCGGCGACCGGCACCTTCGCCGAATGCGTGGTGCTCGAAACGCTTTCCCTGTCGATCTTCAACCACGACACCGCGATCGCGTCCGCGGCGGCGCGAATGGTCAGTGCCGCGAAGGGACGCCCGCTGATCGAGATGGGCTCACGACGCACCCACGAACGGGCGGCGGTCGCGGCGGCTCGCGCCGCCTATGTCGCCGGTTTCGCCGCAACCTCCAACCTGGAGGCCCAACGCCGGTACGGCATACCCGCTGAAGGAACCTCCGCCCACGCGTTCACGATGCTGTACACGCGGCAAGACGGACCTGACGAGTTGGCAGCGTTCCGCGCCCAGGTTGACGCGCTCGGCGCCGACACCACGCTGCTGGTCGACACCTACGACGTGACCGCCGGTGTCGTCAACGCCGTGGCCGCGGCCGGCACGGCCCTCGGTGCGGTCCGCATCGATTCCGGCGAACTCGGGGTGCTGGCCCGGCAGGTGCGTGACCAGCTCGACCGGCTGGGAGCCACCCGGACCCGCATCGTGGTGTCCAGCGATCTCGACGAGTTCTCCATCGCCGCGCTGAGTGCGCAGCCGGTGGACAGCTACGGCATCGGGACGTCTCTGGTCACCGGCTCCGGCGCGCCGACCGCGCACATGGTCTACAAACTGGTCGAAGTCGACGGCATACCGGTCCAGAAGCGCAGCAGCAACAAGGAATCCCGCGGCGGCCGCAAAGAGGCGCTGCGCCTGTCCCGTCCGACCGGGACCATCACCGAGGAGGTGGTCCACCCGGCTGGGCGCCGGCCGGCCACCACCGAACCGTTCCGGGTGCTCACCACGCCCCTGGTCCGCGGCGGAGAGGTGGTTGTCGAACCGAACCTGGCGGTGGCGCGCGAGCTCGTGGCGTCGGGGCTGCGCAGCCTGCCGTGGGAGGGTTTGAACCTGTCGCACGGCGACCCTGCAATCCCGACGACGCTGATCCCGGCCCGGCAGCCCCGGCCATAAGCGAAGAAGGTCGCCACGTCCGAGGTATCCGCATCCGTGCCCGAGCTGCTGGCCATCGCCGTCGCCGCGGTCGGCGGCAGCGAACGCCGCGGCCAGGTGGACATGGCCGTCGCGGTAGCGCACGCGTTCGATACCGGTGAGCACCTCGTCGTGCAGGCCGGCACGGGCACCGGCAAGTCGCTCGCCTACCTGGTTCCCGCGATCGTCCATTCCCTCAGCGACGACACCCCGGTCGTCGTCTCGACGGCCACCATCGCGCTGCAGCGCCAACTCGTCGAGCGTGACCTGCCCCGGCTGGCCGACTCGCTCGCCGAATCCCTGCCGCGTCGCCCGCGCTTCGCCCTCCTCAAAGGGCGCCGGAATTATCTGTGCCTGAATAAAATGCACAATGGTGCCGACGACGGCGACGACAGCGGCGACGGCAATCGACCGCAGGAAGAACTGTTCGACCCGATGGCGGTGACCGCCCTGGGCCGCGACGTGCAACGGCTCACGGCCTGGGCGGCCACGACCGAATCCGGTGACCGTGACGATCTGAAACCCGGCGTGGCCGAACGATCCTGGTTGCAGGTCAGCGTGTCCGCGCGCGAGTGCCTCGGCCCCGCGCGCTGTCCGTTTGGCGCCGAGTGCTTCTCCGAACGGGCCCGAGGCCTGGCGGGTCAGGCCGATGTTGTGGTGACCAATCACGCGCTGCTGGCCATCGATGCGGTGGCCGAATCGACGGTGCTGCCGGAACACGCGCTCCTGGTGGTCGACGAAGCGCACGAACTGGTCGACCGGGTGACGTCGGTGGCCACCGCGGAGTTGACGTCAGCCGCCCTCGGTGCCGCGTCCCGACGGATCACCCGCCTGGTGAGCCCGGAGCTGAACCAGCGACTGGAGGCGGCGACCGCCACCTTCGCCGCGGCGATCCACGACGCTGACATGATCAAACCGGGCCGAGTGGATTACCTCGACGACGAAATGGCGACCTACCTGCGCGCGCTGCGCGACGCAGCGAGCGCGGCGCGGTCGGCGATCGACACCACGAGCGACGCCCGGGCAGCCGCGGCACGCGCCGAAGCGGTTGCGGCGCTGAGCGAGATATCCGACACCGCATCGCGGATCCTCACGTCGTTCGCCCCCGCGATCGCCGACCGCACCGACGTCGTCTGGCTGGATCACGAAGACACCCGCGGCGCGGTGAGCGCGGTGCTGCGGGTGGCACCGCTGTCGGTGGCCGACCTGCTGCGTAACCGGGTGTTCTCCCGCGCGACCACCGTGCTGACGTCGGCGACGCTGACGATCGGCGGCTCCTTCGAGGCAATGGCCGCGGCGTGGGGCCTGACGACGGCCCCGGACGCCGGGTCCCGGCCGTGGCGGGGTCTCGACGTGGGCTCGCCGTTCCAGCACGCCAAGGCCGGAATCCTCTACGTGGCCGCGCACCTGGCCCCGCCCGGCCGCGACGGCACCGGCTCGGCCGAGCAGCTCACCGAAATGGCCGAACTCATCACCGCTGCCGGCGGGCGCACCCTGGGCCTGTTCTCGTCGATGCGGGCCGCCCGGGGCGCCGCCGAGGCCATGCGCGAACGGCTGGCGACACCCGTGCTGTGCCAGGGCGACGACAGCACCTCCGCGCTCGTCGAGCAGTTCAGCGCCGAGCCGGAGACCTCACTGTTCGGCACCCTGTCCCTGTGGCAGGGCGTCGACGTGCCCGGTTCCTCGTTGTCGCTGGTGCTCATCGACCGCATCCCGTTCCCCCGGCCCGACGATCCGCTGCTGGGCGCGCGGCAGCGTGCGGTGGCCGCTCGCGGCGGCAACGGCTTCATGGCCGTCGCCGCGAGTCATGCGGCGCTGCTGCTGGCGCAGGGGTCGGGTCGGCTGTTGCGTCGCGTCACCGACCGCGGTGTCGTCGCGGTGCTCGACTCCCGGATGGTGACCGCGGGCTACGGAGCCTACTTGCGAGCCTCGCTGCCGCCGTTCTGGCAGACCACCGACGCCGCGCAGGTGCGCGCGGCGTTGACGCGGCTGCGCACCGCTCCGGACACGGTAGACGGTGTGTCTGCCTGACGGGCCCACCCGCTGCGCCTAGCTGGCCAGCGCGACCAGGCCGAGCTCGCTGGCGGCCGCAAGCAACGGGTGGCGGGGCAGCACGCGCACCGTGTATCCCACCGATCCGGCCAACGGGAGCGGTGTCGTGGTGGAGAAGACCTGATTGCCGCCCCCGGCGGTCCCGGTGTACGACATGTCGATGCACACCGGTTCCACCAGCACGTCGCTGGAGTCCACCCGGCCCACCACCGCTTGCACGGTGACTTCGTCGGGTGTGAGCCCGGCCAGCTGCACGGTCGCCGTCAACGTCAGTTTCGAGCCCAGCAAGGGGGTATCCGGCAGGCCGGTGCTGTCGACATCGGTGATGGTGACCCCGGGCCAGATTTCCTCGACTCGCCGGCGGTAGGCGGCCAGCCCGCGCGCGGCACCAAACTCGTCGGCCCGTCGTTTTCGCGTCTCGGCCGGGGCGATGGTCTTGCGCAGTGACTGCGCGGCGGGCGCGTAGTACTGCTCCACGTAGTCGCGCACCATGCGCGAAGCCAGCACCTTGGGGCCCAGGGTCTGCAACGTGTGACGCACCATCTCGATCCAGCGGGGCGGCACCCCCTGCTCGTCGCGCTCGTAGAACTTCGGTGTCACCGCTTGTTCCAGCAGGCTGTAGAGCGCGCCGGACTCCAGGTCGTCGCGGCGGTCTTCATCGGTGACGCCGTCGGCCGACGGTATCTCCCAGCCGTTTTCACCGTCGTACCACTCGTCCCACCAGCCGTCGCGGATGGACAGGTTGAGCCCCCCGTTGAGTGCGCTCTTCATCCCCGAGGTGCCGCAGGCCTCCAGCGGCCGCAACGGGTTGTTCAGCCAGACGTCGCAACCCCAATACAGCAGCCGGGCCATGGACATGTCGTAGTCGGGCAGGAAGGCGATACGGTGGCGCACCTCGGGCCGGTCGGCGAAGCGCACCACCTGCTGGATGAGCGCCTTCCCCCCGTCGTCGGCCGGATGCGATTTCCCGGCAACGATCAGCTGGATCGGCCTCTGCTCATCGAGCAGTAGCCTTTCCAGCCGCTCCGGATCCCGCAGCATGAGCGTCAGCCGCTTGTATGTCGGCACTCGCCGGGCAAACCCGATGGTCAGCACGTTGGGATCGAAAGCCGTCGCGATCCAGCCCAGTTCGGCGTCCGACGCGCCGCGCTCCAGCCACGACTCGCGCAACCGGCGCCGGACGTCGTCGACCAGCAGCGAGCGCAGTTGAGAGCGGATCCACCACAGGTGACCGGAGTCGACTTCCTGCAGCCGCAGCCAGACGCCGGGGTCGCTGAACGAGTCCGAGCCGATCAGCTCATTCCCCAGCTGCAACCATTGCGGAGCCGCCCACGAATATCCGTGCACCCCGTTGGTGATGGACCCGATCGGCACCTCGTCGGCGTCGAATCCTGGCCACAGCCCGTTGAACATCGTTCGGCTCACCCGACCGTGCAGCAAAGAGACGCCGTTGGCGCGTTGCGCCAGCCGCAGGCCCATGTGAGCCATGTTGAACTTGGCCGGATCGTCTTCGGCACCCAGCGCGGCGATCCGGGCGGTCGGCACACCCGGCAGCAGCGTCGACTCGCCGTCGGCATCGGGGTTGCCGCCGAGGTAGCGTTGCACCATCTCCAACGGGAATCGGTCGATGCCGGCGGCCACCGGGGTGTGGGTGGTGAACACGGTGCTGGACCGCACGACCGTCAACGCGGTGTCGAAGTCCAACCCCGCATCGGCCATCAGCTCGCGAATACGTTCCACGCCGAGGAATCCTGCATGGCCCTCGTTCATGTGGAAGACCTCGGGCGCGGGCAGCCCTTCGATGGCGGTGAAGGCGCGGATCGCGCGCACCCCGCCGACACCGGCCAGGATCTCCTGCCTCATCCGGTGTTCCTGATCGCCGCCGTAGAGGCGGTCGGTGACGCCGCGCAGCTGGTGCTCGTTCTCCGGCACGTCGGAATCCAGCAGCAGCAGCGAAACGCGGCCCACCTGCGCGACCCAGACCCGGGCGTGCAGCTCTGCGGAGTCGGGAAGCGCCAGCTTGACCAGCACGGGATCGCCCCCGGCGCCGGCGAGCAGCCGCAGCGGCAGCCCCTGCGGGTCCAGCGACGGGTAGGTCTCGTGCTGCCAGCCGTCCGCGGTCAGCGATTGCTGGAAGTAGCCGGAGCGGTAGTACAGGCCGACCGCGACCAGCGGGACGCCGAGATCAGACGCGGCCTTCAGGTGGTCACCGGCCAGGATTCCCAGGCCGCCCGAATAGTTGGGCAGCACCTCGGCGACGCCGAACTCCATCGAAAAGTAGGCGATGCCGGTTGGCATGGCCTGGCTGTCAGACCGTTCGGCCTGCTGCTGCTGGTACCACAGCGGACGGCTCAGGTAGTCGTTCAGATCGGCCGCCAGCGCGTCGAGCCGGCCCAGGAAGTTTTCGTCGAGCGCCAATTCGTCGAGCCGCGCGGGGCTCACCGCGCCCAGCAAGGCGATCGGGTCGCTACCGCAGCGCTCCCACAGCTCCGGGTCGATGCTCGCGAACAGGCCTTGCGTCGGTTTGTCCCAGGACCAGCGCAGGTTGGTCGAGAGCTGATCCAGCGCGGCGAGACGCTCGGGAAGGTGAGCACGGACAGTGAACCGGCGAAGAGCTTTCACGCGTTCATACCTTACTGAGGATTTGGGTGCTCGCATTCCGATGCGACAGACGTTTACCTCTTGGTGTGTGACCGGACACTAGGCTGGGTATGGGTTAGGTGAGAAGGCGGAGACGACGGCGCGGCGCGGGGAGCAGGCCGCGGTGGGGGTTCCCGCTTGCGGGGGGTGAGCCGCAAACGGTCGCAAACGGTAAGGAGTGGTGGTGCCCGGTCGTGTCGAGATCGATAACGTCCAGCCCGTCATTTCCTGCGGCGTCTATCCGGCCAAGGCCGTGGTCGGTGAGGTGGTCCCGGTCAGCGCGGCGGTGTGGCGCGAAGGTCACGAGGCGGTCGCGGCGACCCTGGTCGTGTGCTACCTCGGCCCCCGGTATCCGCAGCCGGGCGAAACCGGCCGGATCGAGGCGGTGCAGACTCCCGGACCACTCGAGGCCGGCACCACCGCCGGCACCGCCCAGCAACCGATCAGGCCGTTGCTGCTTCCCATGACCGAAGGTCTCGAACCCTACGTTTTCCACGGTCAGTTCACTCCCGACCAGATCGGGCTGTGGACGTTCCGCGTCGATGGTTGGGGGGACCCGATTCACACCTGGCGGCACGGGCTGGTTGCCAAGCTCGATGCCGGCCAGGGTGAGACGGAACTGTCCAACGACCTGCTGATCGGGGCGGCACTGTTCGAGCGCGCCGCCACCGGTGCGCCGTACGCGGTGCGCGAGCCCCTGCTGGCGGCGGCGGCCGCGCTGCGAACTCCCGGGGATCCGGTGACCCGGACCGCGCCGGCGCTGGCTCCGGAGATCGAAGAAATGTTGGCGAGCTACCCGTTGCGTGATCTGGTCACTCGCGGTGAACAGTACGAGGTGTGGGTGGATCGGCCACTGGCCCGCTTCGGTGCCTGGTACGAGATGTTTCCGCGGTCCACCGGCGGATGGGACGCCAACGGCAACCCGGTGCACGGCACCTTCGCCACGGCGGCAGAGCAACTTCCCCGCATCGCGCAGATGGGATTCGACGTCGTCTACCTGCCGCCGATCCATCCGATCGGCAAGGTGCACCGCAAGGGGCGCAACAACTCTCCCACCGCCGCGCCCGGGGATGTGGGCTCGCCGTGGGCCATCGGCAGCGACGAGGGCGGCCACGACGCCGTCCACCCCGCACTGGGCACCATCGACGACTTCGACGGCTTCGTCGCCGCGGCACGCGGCTTGGGTCTGGAGGTGGCGCTGGACCTGGCGCTGCAGTGCGCGCCGGATCATCCGTGGGCCCGCGAACACCGCAACTGGTTCACCGAACTGCCCGACGGCACCATCGCCTACGCGGAGAACCCGCCGAAGAAGTACCAGGACATCTATCCGCTGAACTTCGACAATGACCCCGCAGGTCTGTACGACGAGGTGCTGCGGGTGGTCCGGCACTGGGTGGACCACGGCGTCAAGTTCTTTCGCGTCGACAATCCGCACACCAAGCCGCCTGATTTCTGGGTGTGGCTGATCGGACGGGTCAAGAGCTTCGACCCGGACGTGCTCTTCCTCTCCGAGGCCTTCACGCCGCCGGCCCGGCAGTACGGCCTGGCCAAGCTCGGGTTCACGCAGTCCTACAGCTACTTCACCTGGCGCACGGCCAAGCGGGAGCTCACCGAGTTCGGCAAGGAGATCGCCGCACTCGCCGACTTCCGCCGGCCCAACCTGTTCGTCAACACCCCCGACATCCTGCACGCGATACTGCAGCACAACGGCCCCGGAATGTTCGCCATCCGCGCGGTGCTGGCCGCCACCATGGGTCCGGCGTGGGGGATGTACTCGGGCTACGAGCTCTACGAGCACCGCGCGGTGCGGGAGGGCAGCGAGGAGTACCTGGATTCGGAGAAGTACGAACTGCGTCCCCGCGACTTCGAAAGCGCACTCGCCGAGGGCCGATCGCTGGAGCCGTTCATTTCGCGGCTCAACGCGATTCGCCGGCTGCACCCAGCGCTGGAGCAGCTGCGCACCCTCCATTTACACGACGTGGACAACGACGCGCTGCTCGCTTACAGCAAGTTCGACCCGGTCACCGGCGACTGCGTGCTGGTGGTGGTGACGCTCAACGCGTTCGGGCCCGAGGAGGCGACGGTCCGGTTGGACATGACGGCGCTGGGCATGGAACCCTACGAGCGGTTCTGGGTGCGCGACGAGGTCACCGGGCAGGAATTCCACTGGGGGCAAGCCAATTACGTCCGCTTGGACCCCGTGCAGGCGGTCGCGCACATAGTCAACATGCCGCCGATACCGCATGAGTCCAGGATGAGACTTCTGCGCAGGCAATGAGAGAACCGGAAGCACACAGAGGCGGAGAGACACGTGAGCCAAGCCGATCAACTCGCCGGGACACACCTGGCGCCCGACCCCGCCGACCTGTCGCTGTTGGTGGCTGGGGCACACTACAACCCGCACGGCATCCTGGGTGCCCACGAGTATGACGACCACACCGTCATCCGGGCGTTCCGGCCGCACGCGGTGCACGTCGTGGCGCTCGTGGGCCAGAAGCGGTACCCGATGCAGCATGTCGAGGCCGGCTTGTTCGCCGTCGCGCTGCCTTTCGTCAACCTGATCGACTACCGGCTGCAGATCACCTACGCGGGCTCCGAACCGTACACGGTCGCCGACGCCTACCGCTTCCTGCCGACCCTGGGCGAAGTTGACCTCTTCCTGTTCGGAGAAGGTCGCCATGAGCGCCTCTGGGAAGTGCTTGGCGCACATCCCCGTTCGTTCACCACGGCTGACGGCGTGGTGGACGGGGTGTCATTCGCGGTGTGGGCTCCCAACGCCAAGGGCGTCAACTTGCTCGGTGGGTTCAACGGCTGGACGGGGAACGACGCGCCCGCGCTGCTCCCGGGGTCCTCTGGCGG
>Ga0080006_1171535_pt1 | contig 19394 bp, 12 predicted proteins | sample RS3BMetagenome_FD_69209 | JGI IMG/M metagenome (GOLD analysis project Ga0080006, IMG submission 69209) | Ferric oxide microbial mat and aquatic microbial communities from Rainbow Spring, Yellowstone National Park, USA - RS3B (SPADES... ... | reverse complement strand
CAATCGATCAAGGGAATTGCGCTGGTTGCCCTGCCGACGGAGTTGTTTCTTTTTGTATATCGCGGTCCGCTGGTGGCGTTGCTGTTTGAAAGAGGGCGATTTACCGGATCTTCCGTCGAGGTGACTTCCGGAATTCTGGCGAGCTACGTTTGGGCGATTTTTGGGCAAGCCCTGGTTGTGATCAGCCTCCGATACTTTCTCTCCATCGGAATCGTGATGGGCCCCCTGCTGCTTGCTACCATCGCGGGGGCTATCAATATCGTGTTGGATCTGGTATTGGTTCCCCGCTTGGGTGCTTTCGGCTTTGGTGTGGGCGCATCCATTGCTGCGAGTTTCGCTGCGGTGCTTCTGCTCTTGCTGAGGAAGGAGTTAAGGGAGAGTTTGTGGAAGCGAAGACTGTCTATCGTTGCCTTGCTGCTATGCAATGGGGCGCTCCTTCTGGCCATGCTCCGCGCCCAAAGACTGGTTCATGACTCATGGCGGCATTGGAGTGAGATCGCTCGGTTCGGATGGATCGCAGGCAACGGGCTGATTTTTGGCTGTATATATCTAGGGGGATTGGTGGGGTGGCATCGGTTGATGCAGCGGGTAAAAGCGAAACAGACGCTATCCGCGCCCTTGTAATCGTCCCGGCCTACAATGAGGCAGGAAATATCGAACAGGCCCTGGGTAAACTCCTGGAGGTTCAGCCCCACCTAGATGTGGTCGTTATCGATGATGGATCCTCCGATGCAACCGGTACCCTGGCCAAGCAATTTCCTGTGGCTCTGATTACCCATCCCTGCAATTTGGGATATGGGGCGGCTTTGCAAACCGGTTTTCGCTATGCGGAGCGAGAGGGATATACCCATGTTGTACAATTCGATGCAGACGGACAGCATCTCCCCGAGGATATTTCGGCGATATTGGCGGGGTTTCAGCAGAACGACGTCGATGTTGTCATAGACGTTGCCGGCCCGAGTCGTTTGACGCCACTGGAGCCGTATACAGTTGACTATAAGGGAAATAGGGAGCTCATGCGGGCGGCGAGCGCTGGACGGGGTATCAACCACTTCATCCTCGTAACCTCGCTCGGAACGGGTCGCTTTGGATGGCCTGCAGCTCTTTTGAACTTGGCATATGGGATTCTTTTCTGGAAGCGGCGTGCAGAGCTCTTCCTCATCGATCAGGTCCGACGGACAGCAAAGCGTTCTCCTGAAGGCACCGAGAGCGGTGGTATCCGGCAGTTCACCATTATTCGACCTGCCGGGCTGGAGCGTGCAACGGACAACTGGGGTGAAACGCATGCCTTGCAGATTCGCCCAGCGGATTCGATCTTCGGGGGGACTGTGTCGCGCTTGCAGGTCGCTCAGGTGGCTGTCCTCGCGGCACTACATCCCGACGCTTCTCGCAACAAGATATTCGAGCTAACGACCGAGCAAGGCGTGCAGCAGATCGACCCCATACAACAAATGGAGAGCGTGTCAGCGCAGGTGTTGTCTTGAGAATTTGTTTTGTATATTGCATGTGTTGCTGCCTTGAGGCTCGCGCCATTGATGGAGAAGCGGCAGGGGCGCAAGTTTCCTGTTCATACCATGCTGCGATGCTCTGCCCAGCATCTGCCAATGCCTCGCGACAGACGATGCACGTAAGCGGTACCGTGGTGTTCGTATTGTTGTAGGCATCGGGATCTTGGGCAGCGAAGGCACGTTCAGCCGTCGTCCTTGCTGCTCACTGAACATGCAGCTGCCGTTCGGATGTGTGTGAACAGTCACAACGCTGGAATTGGCGAGCCATAACTTGGACGATGCGATTTCAATGGCTCGCAGAGCACGGCCAAGGAAACAGAGCTGCATCTGCGACCCGAGTGTCTCGATATTACAAATACTATTACTACTGATGATCATGATGATGATGAATGCCGAGAGCGTAGCGCTGTTCCACGTGCAGGCAAAGCGCTGTGCCTGTTGGTGCGATGTTTGTGGCCCATGATCACCACCACTGGTAACGTTCTTGGCTACGTGGCAAGCATTCGCGGTGCTCTATTGGAATACTTTATTCAGGCTTGCCGAATGGGTCATCCATACGCGCCAGTGCCGAACTGTGGCGCTTTCCTCGGACCCTGCACTGAAGTGCAGGTCGACAGCCGAGCGATGTACCTCGCGACAAAGGATACAACCGATCTGATCTTTCACTGAGCGACTCTCTAGATGCATTTATAAAACATAGGGATAGAAGGTGACCTGCTGATTGCTCCAGCTAATGACGAGGAGCGCGAGCGCACGCCTTGGGCCCTGCGGATGCCATCGCAAATCGATCACTTGAGCATTCGACTCAGGTGCGCGAACAAAACCCGTAAGGCTGACCTGTACCGTCGGCTCCATCTCGGTGACGTACAGCGCAACAGGTGCTCTGTCCGCAGCATCAGGGTCGCCCGTTTTGGACTGCACCGGAAAACGCAGCGGCTCCTTGAAACTAATTGCAAGCCGTTGACCAGTGGGATCCCAGGCCAGCTTTTGTGGTTCTCCCGGCATCCTGAACGTAGCAAGTGGTCGAAGCGAAGCATGCGTCTGGAACTCGAGCGTCCAGCACCAAAGCAGCGACTTGGTAAAATCCGCACCGATGAGATAGTGTCGTCTGTGGCTGTCTCTTCCGACTTGCACTTTCACATGCCATGCCAGAAGATCTGGATCAAGGCGCGGTCGATCCCACGCGGTACTGACCCATTCACCATCCGGGTTCGTGCTCCAGATCCGTACCACGCTTCCTCTATGAGCAATACTCAAAAGGACACCGGCATCTTCCAGTGACGGACTCCAACAGAGATGCTCGACGCCGCCCCGGATACGATAGAGTGCTTGGTAGGAGCCGGCTCCGACTTGCCACACGAGGACGGCACTATCGGAGCAGGTACTCGAAGCGAGCATGTGGCCGTCTGCACTCCAAGCGACACTGGAAACATGATGATGCCCCCATGTCTCCAACAACTGAAAGCAAACGTACAACGGTGCGTGTGCCACAGACGCCGGTGCCGTCTCTGCCGAGCGTGGTGCTGGACCAGCAGCCCCGGCCGACTGCGCATCAGCAGTCCACAGAGCTACACCGCGTTCACAACCAGCAGCAAGCATCCAGCTCTGTGTCATGCAAGGGCGAAACGCTAGACAAGTGACGGAGCGCACGAGGCGCGTACGCAGCACTGCGGTACACGTCCAGGTATCGTGCTCCCGGTCGATTCGATAACAGTAGACCGCATCGTCGCCAGTGATGATCGCCAAGAGCACCCAGTCATCAGCAAGTGCTATCTTGCCCGGCTGCGTGCCACGCATGCCCACAAGTGAGCCGGCCAGTGCAGCTGTCCTAGTCTGCTGCTTCTGCAGCTGCCGCGGAACGAGCAGCTTCTCAAGAGCGTTGGAAAGCGTGCGACTCCAGGTTGACGTCCTCTCTGGGTGCACGGATTGGCGGAACACGTTACCATATGCCAGGGTTGACCTAGAGGAAGCAGCAACTAGCGTATGGCTAGACTGCTCAACAGTCGACTGCGAAGCCGAGGCGACCTTGAGCGGTGGCAGTCGAGGTAGGCCCAGGCGTTGCGGAGAGACAGCATCATAGCCAGGTTCGCTCCAACAACTCGTCCCGAGCTCTCGACCTGGTCCAGTGGCGGGAGCATCTCTTTCGGTGATCCGTTCCAGAGGCGGCAGCGGCTCAGCGTCTGGTGCCGATCGTCCCGAAGCGCTGGCGTGTGTACGAGGTGCCCGCCAGGGAGTCGGCTGCCGGCCGACTTCCCCTGTGCCATGCACACTGGAAACGGCAAGCTCCATGTAAGGCAGAAAAGCCTGAGCGCTCCGCTCACAATGAAGCAGCACTCTGTCGAGGTCAGTGAGACGTCACGAGCACCCGCGATAAACGCAACGTTCGTGGACGTCGCGCGAGGCACGCTCTGCCAAGCAACGTGCGCGCCTCGATACCGAAGAGTATCGCGAACCGAGTAGTCGGAATAGGTATGTCGATCATGATCGTTTCCAGTTAGCGAGCGTGATACTCTACCAGCGAGCAGATATGCTGGGACGGCGCGCTTCCTTAACAGCGAATGCCGCACAGCGCTTGTGCCGGTTGCCCAGCATCCGAGCGACTCTTCCAACATGTGCATGGTTGCCCAGGGACTCGGCACGTACGCGTCGAACGTGCACTACGCTCAGATCGTTCGTCGATGCATCTATTGAGATATGAATGCGAACAGCAATCCATCCAACGGATACTTCATGCGAACGGATGCGTTTCTCTTGCGCTTGCGTCCTGCACGGTGCATCCCGTCGCACGCCGTAGCGCATCCGAAACACTGTCGCTGTTACGCTTGAATCTGAGCGCTCGGTTGGATTCACGCTATACTCTAGACCATCAGCGAGCGTGGGTGTCCCAAGGCAGAGGCAAAGGTGTCGTAGTCGCGTTCAGTGCTGAGGTGCCAGCGAATACGCATTACACGAGTACTGCATGATACGCTGCGGGTGCGAGGCACGCCATACCCGGATGCACGAGTACACCAGACGCTGTCGATATCTCAACCAACGTCTGACTTTTCTTGCTATCGAATCGATGCACCATGCCCATAGACGATATCGAGTAGTCGAGTCTCGTTATCGAGGCGTTCTGCTGAAGCAATGGAGCTGTGGTGGTCATCCTGGTACAAAGCAGTCGGCGGTCGCTGCGGAAAGTCGATGCTGCTGCGCTTCCGTACGACAACGTACGAGGCTGTGTGCCTCGTGTCGAAGGCGAAACGCTACGAGCGTCTTGAAACTGACCGGGTTACTGGTAGACCCAGCGATCGATAGATTATAAACAATGCTGCAGGTCAGCTTTGTTCTGGAGACGGTGCAACACAGCAACATCTAGGCAAGAGGTGCAGTCTATCGCCCCGGTAACCCGTACCTTTGCAAGGCTCGCTGCCCAGCACCTCCCCGCATCGATCCGGGATGCGCAGCAGGAGCCGTGTCGATCGCCCGTCAAAGACTCGAAAAAGTCATTTGGATGCTCGTGAGCATTTCGTTTGCATTCGATTAGGTCTGTGGATTCGGTAGCGGGGCGAAGAACGCGGTCGTGCTTCCGCACAACGAGGTCGGCACCGACGTATCTAGTGGGCTCGTGAGCGCTCTGTGTCGGCCAGGAGCCCCCGATGATTCACGGATGGGTCTTGATATATACTAGTCTGGTGTTTGTGGAATCTGGACACGGGCGTGGATTTCACGAGCCAACCGGCAGGGTTATCGTCGGTCCTTGCATAGCTGGAGAATCTGACGAGGATCATCCGTCCTACTTGATCGTGAGGAATTGATTGCAACGACATGGCGAGTCTTCGTGACACCCATTGCGAAAGCACATGAATCAGGTCCGCGAATACGGGCGTAAACGGACAGGATTGAATATTTTCTTACGACCATTCAGTACCAGCCTTTACGCGGTCTTTCTGCGACAGCGTCCATTGCCTTTCCCGTGTGTCCGGTTTTCATGACTCCGTTCCGCTGTATGCCTCCAGATCCGTCGTCGACGGGCGAAGAATGCTCATAGCAGCGTTGAATTCTCGATGCCGCCGCAGTAGAACTCGTAGAAAAATTCCTCGGAGACGTGGGAGTTGCAATCTAGAAGTCTTTCGCCAGGCACGCGCATCTTCTCTGTGAACAGCCTCTGTGCATCCCTCGAAGCAGGTACACTTGCCGGTAGTCAGGTTTTCCAGTGCGTCCCGAACGACGCCTCGTGCTCCTCTGAAAGCCGCATTGTGGCGTGCGAACACTTGCTCCATCGCTCGGTACATGCTCTTGGCGATACCAGAAGGCTGTCTCAGATGTTTTCCTGCTGGTTTCGCGCTCGATGCCGCACCCTACCAGTACTGGCGTGTTCTGGGCGATTCCATGAGCGAGTACGATGTACGCTGCAAACACAGGCGAATGCTGTTCCAATGGATCATGGATTTGTGGAGCGCAGTCCCATTCATACTGAAACAAGGATCGAAAGGAAAATCCGGGCTCTAGACAAAGTCAAACAAACTCGAATTCTCTACGCTTCCCCTACTGGGCGCAATCGCTGCGATGACGAAAGCCCGAGTCGAAGTCCCAGTTTCATGCAGTCAGAAGAGATGAGGGCGTCGCACGGTCTATGCTGTGCGAGCTATCATGGTGTTGTCAAGCGCCGTTTCGCCTATGCTCGAAACGAAAGCAGGATTGGTCTTTCGCACGGAAGCGGCTTCGTGGCCTGACAAGTTCAGCGACCGTTCCGCATTTGCCTGTGGACGAGTCGTCAAAAGGAAGCATCGCGTTTTATGTTTCCTCTTCAGACCAGTGGCACGAATCGCTGCGCACACGAGTCGCCTTGAAACAGAGAGATCGAAAACCTGAAGCATGTATCACTGGGCCACTGCATATGTATGGAATGGATAAGCGTAGAGGCTCGTGCGTAAGCGTTGGATCGTGACTTGGGGTACGTTATACACATTTTTGGCGGGCGTCGCGAATCATCTTGATTCTTCAAAACAACAAGCCAGTGGAACGAGAAATGATTCACGACCATGGAGCGTGAATACAAACTCACTCGCAGACGCCGCCCGGCCTATTTTTTGACCGGCTGCCTTCTATCGGTTCTAGTATTCATCCAGGCACACTTCGAGCCTGAGATGCTGCCCCATAAAATAGCATCAAGCCAGCTCCGCGGGTTTCGTCTTCAGTACCACATATCTTCTGATATTGATGGCGGCGTTCAAGTCTCGGTTCACGAACGCCCTGGGTGCATTGACGATGGCTAAAGTCACTTTTGCTGCGAGTCCTCGAACTCGTGCTCGCTTTGCCACTACAGTCTCGTCATCGTTACGTCGAGCAAACGTTTGTTGTCGTCAATCTCTCCTGGTCATCCTCTTCTTCGTCGTAAGCTGCTCTTCGTCGCTCTCTCAATGATCGACGAGAAGAGGATTTTCTTCGTTTTTCGGTTGTTGTTCTACCTGGTGATGACGGCACACCAGGATCCTCGACGCGCACGTCCATACCTTTCCCTTGGATATTCCTTTCTTCAAATGGAATACACGTGTATATGTCGTTAGGTGAGGACCTTTCCGGTTGGAGAAGGACTTGCACAAGAAAGACGACGTGCGCCCGGGTGTGTCACCGTGTGCTGAACGCTTCCGCTATTCGCCCAGTGGAGCGATCATTCCGTTTCACCATAAAAAATACTGATTCGATGGGGTTGAACCACGGAGCCTGCGGCGAAATGATATGCAGATCTATCCCGACAGCATCGGCAAAAGCATGAACGTAGGGAGAATGGCGAAATTCGACGTTCTCCAATAGACGGACGTTGCCAGACGTCAGGACACGGTCTTCAGTGCGCTGACGGAGTCATTGATGTGTGTATGTGTGTGTGTGTGTGCGTCCTCCACTTGCGAAACGAAGGCCGCAACTTGTATTCACTACAACCAGAACTGATAATGATATCCTCGTTCTCTTCGAGATCGGTCGTACGTATAACGTGCCCCCGCTATGCGAATACCCAAATAAGCGCTGACTGTTTCGTCCGGAGCAAGCCCCATCGACTGAAAAAGACAAACCGATGTCGCTGTGTTCCATACACGTCGCGACGTTCCAGGAACTGTTTGTCATAGCTGCGACTCCGATGCAAGATGGCCGTGCGTGAACCCGGACTCTTTCTTGCGACTTTATCCGAGTGTTTTCGGAACCATACGAACAAGCTGATGAGAGCCAGAGACGCCCATGGCGGCTACGACCGTCGCTTTTTCTTTCGCTAAACTGCTCATTGGGTCGTTTTCTACCATGGACCGCAAGCTCACTTCAAGAGCGCCTTTTTTGACGCTGAACGTATCTCCTTTTTCCGTTCGGTGTTCCTCGTCCATCTCAGAACAGCGTTACGTCTGACCTGAAAGAGAAATGCAGTGCTCCGTGCACTATTCAGAAAAGCATACATATCTTACAGGCAATTCGTCTACCATCTAGAGAATACATTGCATGGTGATGTCGATCGGCTGCAATGCACCGCACCTGGATGGAACCCCATCGACTTGAGAGACCCTTGCCACACGCCCGGCTCTGTACGTCGCGTCGACAAGTCGCAGCAGGCTGTTTTTCTTGCAGAATTCGCTGCTGCTACAGCTGCAACTAGCGGATGCGCGTCCTCGACCCCTGGTATGCAGTATGGAGCGACGCCGAGGTGTGTGCTATGATACGAGTGTTGCACGAGCAGCAGGCACAGCGAGTAGCCGCTGTTGTGAAGGGAGTCACAACGCTGCCGCGACCGTACGTTCCGCGAGCGTGTGACCAGGAGATCATCCCGGTAGCGAACTTTGGCTCCGGCTTGCAGTACTTTTCACCTGCAGCTCAACAGGTCGACCATTTGCTGCTCTTACAGGAGCGTCTGCGACCGCTTCTCGAGTCTGGTGATCTGAACGCGTGGCAGCTGCTGTTTATCTGTAACCACAGACCTGAGCGGTTACCAGTGCTTGAGCGCTGTCTAGAGGCCGGTGCTCGTATTTTTACGGACCTTGGTCTGGACTCTGTGGACTCGGTGGCTGAGCAAGCACCAAAACCCGTCGTACACGAGAGAACTGCGCAGTTGCTTTTGGAGGCGGTGGCGACATGCCTGCCACCAGGTACGAACTACGAAGAAATCGACAACGACGGGAATTATCTACCAGTCGATCCATCTCTATCACAACCGTTTCCGTATGCCTGGCAGCTGGGCGAACGACGCACCCAGCTCGATGCGGAAATGGAGCAGTTTGAGCGAGTCAAAGCGCGACGACGCGGTGATGCTGGAGCCAGCGAGCGACCATCGACCACGAGTGTCGACCCGCTGTCAGCATCGATGCAACAGGCTCGACTGTACGCCCAACGCGACTCGGTAGTGGAGAGGGCGGAGGCCTTTGCGGGTCCGGATCTGGTCGGTGCCCAGCCGATACCCCCCGAGCACGCCATGGTTGCGGTCCAGGCGACTTCAAGCACGGCAGGTGGCGGCAGCACGTTGCATACATCACGAAAAGCGAGCGGCTCAGCGCGACGTTCCATGGAACCCAAAGCCGCATCCACGCGTTCATGAGAATGTGCGGTAAACATGACAAGTCCAGCATCGGGGCCCGGCGCTGTGAACGCCTGCTGGCACGCCCCCGAAATGGCAGTCGCAGACCCGAGCAGCGAGCTTCGCCTGTCATTCGCAGGTATTCGGTGGCGAGTTGATTCTATACGTGGGTCCATGCTCTGGGACATTCTGGCGTTCAGTGCTCGGCTTTCGTGTCGGTTTTTGATGCGGGACTGGTGAGCCACGACTTGACAATCGCGCCTGCAGGGCCGGCGGGCGACCTCCGCAGCGGTTACTGCGCTGGCTGGACGCTTGTCGGGGGCTTCGTCGCCAGTGCACACTTTGGATGTCGGATGCAGCGGACGGCATTCGGGTTCCCTGTGCGAGTCTTCCTGGCACTTTGTTGCGACAGCTGCTTTAGAAAACCGCTGACCGGTCCGAGAAATAACGTGCACGAAGCGGTAAACAGACGGGGAGCATGCAACGCTGGGAAGCTCTTTACGTGCAGGGGCGACCTCGAACGACTCGCCGACTTGTCTGTTCGATCAGGTTTGCTGCCTGTGTTCCGCCCAGTGGATGCGAACGGTGCTGCTGCTGCTGCTTCGCGGGTTTCCGACCAGCACGCGTAACCGGGGTACGTTGTACTGTTCAGCGTTCCGGAGACCTGCGCTCTGTTCGGGACGTGAGCCTGGCGCTCGAAGCGCTCCCCGGGGCGCAACGCACCATACATAGCGTTCGGGTGAATGATCTGCATATAGATGCACATTCCCGTAGCGTAGAACGATGCGTGCTCCGTTTCGAAGTTTGAAATGTCAGACATTACACCTCGTACGCATCGCACGGTGCCTCTCTGTGAACTGGGTTTCAGTGGCGCCTTTGCCACGGCAGACTCGACCGACGCCATTGGGGTGTCCTAGTCAGCGACCAGCTCATGAAGCACCGACGCCAGCGCAGTGCCTGCGACCTTGTCCGTCATGGCCCCATACACCAAAACTAATTCATAGGGCAATAACAGCCGGCGATTATGAGGGTTCTCTGCCAGATTCAGCAATACCAGCGCTGCTCGAGCGGATAGCGATGCACCGATCGTTGCAGTGACTCGGGGTGATGTTTCGCTGGGGGACGGCACCCCAGCACGATGTAGCAGCTCTGGTTCTTGTTGTGCAACCGCTGCCGCAACAACTCTGACGAGGGTAGGCACCAGGCGCGGTGTGCGCGCAATACGCTCGCGTGCCTGCCATTCGAATGCCGAGAGGCTCGCTAGGGCGTCCAGTGCGGCCATGCTGAGCTGGACGCTTGCAAGATGGGTACCTGTGCCTGGTGCAACCATATCTACAAGCCGCGGTAGCAGAACGGGAAAGCGGGTAATCATAATTGTCTCATTCTCCAAGCGAGTCGCAAACTGGGCCACAATCTCCGCAGCCTTGCACAGGCGCTGCACAGAAGCATTCGGATGTGTGGCATCCAGCCAGTCGATGATCGTGTCCAGGGCGTCGACTCGAGACGAGTGCGCGCTGTGGGCGTCACCGGTGACCGCGAGGCCTCTCCGAACGGTATTGCTTTCGCGCCAACCTGAGCTAGGCGCTGGAGCGTCTACTTGCGCTGCAGGCCTGCTAGTTTCATCGACTCCGTTCACAATGACCGACGCTGCGTGCTCGGCATTCGTTCGAAGTGTATTCATGTCAGCAACGCCACTACCAGCAGCGTTGGCCCAGTCGGTTCGCGAAACTAGCGTTACTGATGAGGCTATGTTCAGCCACATATCTAGCAAGTCGTCCACGCATGCTGGCTGTGTGTCCGGATGACGGAGCAAGCGCAGCGTTGTCGAGCGCAATGCTGGATGCGTCGCCAAAGCAATCTCATTCCCTGTTGTAAAGCTCATGTTGCGCAGCGCATTGGTTACCAGTAGACTGTATTGCGCTCGTTCCTTGGCAATTGTGTCGCGACAGTTCATGAGGCCTGCACGATATCCTTGCAAACTGGATTCAGGCGTGTCTAGAGCGCGCTCGTTATTGCCGGCACCTGGCTCCAAAGTTTCCAACGCCGATGCCGACAAATCCGCCAGATGTGCGCCACGACATTCGCGCAGCTCCTGGGGCATCGACAAACTCCACTGCCGCCTTCGTTCGAGATCTTCCAGATATGCGTCCAGCAAATCATTTAAGGCGTCCAACAGGCCTGGGTAGAGCGCGCAGCGTAATTCCAGTCGGCCTGATGTAGAGCGCCCGCCGATGGAGACGCTCGTTCCCGCTGGTGCTCCTGAGCAGAGCGCGTTCAACGTTGTCAGCGCCCACCGAACTTCCTCGCGTACACCGCTCTGCAAGCTCAGTACGAGCTTCTCCCGTTCGCTGTTCAGATTCTCCGCAAAATATGGCAACCAGGGCGGTGCGCGCTCCTTCCAGTGGCCTCGTTGCGACCCCACGGATCGGCCGTTTCCACGCAGTGCCGAGCGTCGCCGCTTTGGCGACTCGGTTGCGGCCACCTCTTGCTTGATCCGTTCACGGTACGGGACACTGACACCACTGAACGGCAGCAGGAGGCCCCCGGCGCCCATGAGTGCATCTCGTAGCACCTGTTTCGACACGCGTACGGTGTGCTGCTGTCCCGTTGGAGGTGCAGTCAACGGTGCGCCCGCTGCACTACCAGATGTAGCGTTTCCGTGAGATCCCGACACCAGTCCGTCTCCACCAAAACGCACCAAGCTGCGAGAGGTAGCCTGCTCGCCCTCAAAGCCTCGAAATGCGATTCGAGAGACACTGTCCTCCGGGGTTGCGCCGTCCGAGCCACCGGGTCGTGGGACAAAGCTCATACTCGACTTGACTGCTTGGCGGATTGGCGGCGCTTCATGCGGCTCCCGATTAAAAAGGAACTTTTGTTCGTAGACGTAGGCCAAACGCTCGTATGCCTGCCGCAGCGCGAAAGCTGCTGCTGTGCAGGTCGGTGGTAGCGCCAACTCCTTGGCAACGTTTTTAAAGTCTCGTGCGTCGATCGTCTTCTGCAAGCCGCCCCGCTGGATAATCAGCACGAAAAGTTTGTAGAGATCGAGTGGGGCACCGCCCAGCGTGGGTAACTTTCCCCGCGGAAGATTGTTCTCGGCGAGATAGGCCCAGAGGTCAGCGTACCAGTTATCCTCAGGCGTTGCAGCCGGGTCCAGCTTTCCGCTGGCCTGCTTCCGCTGCATCTCTTGAGAAACGAACCGCCTCCCCACGTCGCGAACATAGGCATCCAGCTCCGCTCGCGTGAAACCCCCCAGGTCGTACTGGTATTGCATTCGAACCAGAGTGGACACGCTGCGCGTTATTGCGAGCCACGAGTAGTCGTTGATCACCGCTACAACGATGCCTCTCCAGGCGTTGAGGTGTCGCCTGCAGCCCGCGTCGGCAGACACAAGCGCCTGCGAGACCAGTGCACCAGCAGGCACCAAGACAGACCTGCGGCACCGAATCGGCGCTACCGGGAACATGCGCTTACGTCGTTGCCGTGGCGGCATGCTGTGGCAGACAACGATCCAATAGTGTACAATTAGGACATGCGCCAATCCGTGTAGTACATGTCTGGACAGAACTATATGAATTTGTATACTTGGGACACAGAAAATGCGCGCTCGCAGAGCGGACTCGCAACGCGCAGCGGCATGGAACATCCACAGCACCGTGGCTTGGAACCGGGGGGGTTCCTCGGACCCGGACGCACGCCCTCGTGTTTGCGGCATCTTCTTGCTATCCTCAATACCTGCGTATGCGAAACTTTTTTTCGACTGCTACGGTTTCCCGCGTCTTATCTCCAACTTTTAGGAACGTCGGTCTCTTCCTGGGCTCCAGCTCTATGAGCAACTGTCGATAGACACTCATAGCAGATAAAGCGTGCCGATGCTCGTTGTTTCCGACTGCTGCTTTTTTATCGCATTGTTTACCTATAGGCGGAAGCTGCGATCGACGGTGCGCTTGCTAACTGAAGCTTCTTTGGATGGACACTCGGTGCGCCTGTCGCGGCGATGACACTTGAGTGTGGTCAGGAACTTTCCTGTGTGTCCGCCTTGACGTCCTCCGGAGGCTGCCTCATGCCGTGTGAGCTCTTGCCACATCGCTCGCTACTTGAGTGTGGTCAGGAACTTTCCTGTGTGTCCGCCTTGACGTCCTCCGGAGGCTGCCTCATACTGTGTGAGCTCTTGCCACATCGCTCGCTACTTGAGTGTGGTCAGGAACTTTCCTGTGTGTCCGCCTTGACTTCCTCCGGAGGCTGCCTCATGCTGTGTGGGCGCTTGCCACATCGCTCGCTGCATGCCTGTGGCGGGTACAGAAGACTCCCCGATTCCCGCATCCGCTTACGTGCCCGAGGTGCCGTACCAATAGATCACAGTACTGATTTGGGCGATCCGCTTGCCATGTACTCTGTCAGCTGCACACACGAGCTCATGGTTTTTCAGCGGATAGATGATTTCTGGAACATGATGTTGGCCAAGATGAAACAGATACCGAAAGAAGAATCAAGGTTGGAGAACAAGTCGAGAAATGTCGATACGAATCCACTTTCTTCGTGGAAAACAGTGACGCACGCTCCACAAGAAGCGATCGCTGCGATGACTCAAGTCGGAGTCCAAGACGCTTTCTCATGGAAACAGAAGAGACGAGAGCCTTTGGGAGCAAATCCCGTGACAGGTATCATGCAGGCGTCGAAGTACGTTTCGTCGATCGCCGCAAAGGCATAGGAAATCGTTTCCCGAACGGGATCGATTCACTGATGCAGCATGATAAGTGAATTTTTTCATAAGCTTGTGAGCAATTCTTCAACTGCCGATATGGAGCACTTTTCTTCGTACATCCGACGGCGTCAATCGCTGCGCCCTGGCGTCGCTTGGAACGGAGAGATCGAGAACTTGAAGCGCACTTGGTTCGAGCGTGCCGCAGTGCGGAGACCAGAGCACCGGAGGCATGTCCATATACATTGGATTATGATTCCCGTTATTATAGGAAAGCTTGTTCGAGGGTATCGCGAATCATCTTGATTCCGTTGATCTGACGAAACCCAGCACCAACACGTCGACAAGGTCACTCAAGAAAAAAAGACCTGGAATCCTATATCTGCACCTGAAGGTTCAAGCTCCGTGTAGCCACAGTTGGAATATCCAGGCTGTATATCGAACGAAAACGCAGAAAAGCCTTATAATCTGGAACAATGCGAGTAGTTCAGGATTCTATGTTCATCGATCACGCCACGATCGAGGGTCTTCTTCAGAGCCGCAGCCGCGCGCTGCCCGCCGGCGATTCGCACTGCAGATGCCGCGGCATGCATGGTGCCTCGCCCGGGAATCCCGTTCGAACGTGAACGTACTTCGAGTCGCTTCAGTCATGGCGTCGAACGGGATTCATGCCAGTGCTCGTGCAATGTTCTGCTCTTTCACTGCGATAAAGTGGCAAGGGACGCACGTACACCGATTACAACAACAGCGATGCCGCCTCTTCCGATTGCATGCGGAGCAGACGCCCGCTCTTGTCAGGAAGCAGCGTTCACACAAACGTGTGGAGCAAGCGCTACCACAACGCACGCGCGACTTGGCACAGCTCTTTGCATACGGGTGCGTGGGCGTTCCCGCGGTTGCCCATGCATCGGTGACGACAACAGCAGAGGTGGCGAACACCACCGCGCCTCGGATCGTCGGCGGTCTGACGTTCCTGCTGACGCTGGTAGGGTTCGTCAGGTTCATGGTAGCGAGTGGGCGCCCGCGCATCGAACAAACCAACTATACCTTTATTGACACAAAGGAGAGTGATATTGTAACCATCGAGAAACTGGTAGGTGACTACCTTACTGCGCGGAAGTACGTGCCGCGCGAGCGAGAGGCCTCCCGGGTACTCGTCTTTCGCGGACGCACGCAACCGAGTGTCGCGATCGGGGCGTTTCTCGTTTTCTGCGCAGCAGGCGGGTTGTACGGGTTCGCCTTGGCTGCCAAGGTTCTGCTTCCTGGTAACAGCGACTGGTGGTATGCGCTAATACTGCTGTCGCCGCTGATGTGGTTCTACTATTGGAACACAAACCAACGGGAGGAGGAGTTCCGTTTTCGAGTCGATCCTGTGTCGTCGGACTCGAAAGCGATCCTGTACGTCAAGGGCCCGCGAGATGAAATCGAGGCGATGGAGTCTGAACTGAAGCTGGTGCGAAATCGACCCGAGGAGTAACCGGCCTGCTGCCACCGGAGCGTCCGGATGGCGCGTTCCCGTTCTGCAGCGACGAACTGGGCGCGGTTCCAGAGTTACTGGTCCAGTTCAGTAAAGAAATTAGGTTTCGTCAACAGGGAAATGCTGGGATTGGACGTCGCGAAAGAAAGCGTGACGCCTTGCAATGCACGACGATACTGAACGGGACAGCGTGTTCAGCGCTCGACGCGCGACATAGCTTTCCAAGGGTGTAATATTCTGCGCGGAATGCAGACTACGAAAACTGCCGTGCATGCACCCGTCTCCAAAGCTTGTCTAAAGTCCTAGATACGTCCGAGACGCTGCTCGGACGCAAGATTCCATGGAGTCAACTCTGGCCTACTTGCCGCGAATTGTCAAAGTCATGTGCCGGAGCACCCGCAGTTTCTGCCTGTCTCTGAGCTATCAGCTGGCATCCTGAACACAGGCTGAATCCGTGTCCCTCAAACGATCATATGGATGCGACTCAAGTCATCGGTATACAGCGGTATAAAGATGCCTCGCACGGTCACGAATCCAGCGCTACATGCCCTTCGGTAATAGCAGGGGCAGTCGCCGCTGCAAGCTGCGGGAATCGAGGCTGCATTTGCACTGGAGCCACTGTTTCCGTCGTAACCAAGCCGAAATACTCAGTTTGCTGGGACTTTTATCATAGAGGCTTCTATGTCGACTTGAGGGAGCCAATTCGACACCAATCGCGTCGATCAGCGTGCTTCCTGTGGACGCTTCGTCCACTGCACGCCTCGCACCGTAACCAATACCGATGCTGGGCGGCTATCGACCGTTGGGTGAGGTTTCCGCAGCGGGCGCAGCGAGCGCTTCCAAAACCGCCGGAGGAGTCAGGGTGAGCGTGCGCACCGTGCCCGTGGCAACGTCGACTTGTCGAATGCAGTGATTGTACGTGTCCGCAACATACGCCATTCGAACGGTGGGATCGTATGCGATGCCCTGTGGAGCAAAAAAAGCTGCCTGTGTGCTGGCACCGTCATGGAGCCCAGGCTCTCCGGACCCAGCCAGCGTTCGGACGTCTCGAAGCTCCAGGTTCAATACCTTGATCTTGTGATTCAACGTATCTGCGAGCAGAATCTGACCATCTGGAAGCGCACAACACCCGCACGGGTACTGGAGGTGCCCGCCGCGGCCCCAGCCGTCTCGGTCGCCAAACGTTGACAGGCTCTCGAGGAAGAACAGGTCGCCGCCTACAATCGTTCGTGTCCACTGAGCGCGCAGGTCGATGGCGCGAACCGTAGACGAGTCCGAGTCTGTGACATAGAGACACGTCCCCTGGACGCACACACCATGAGGCGCCGCAAACGACACCGGAACCCGGGAGCCCTCGGCATCATCCACGAGGCCTGGTTTGCCACTACCGCGGTATTCTCGGAGGATCCCGGTAGAATCCAAACGCCATATCTGGTGCGATCCTGCAACCGCCACATAAACGGATCCGGCATGCATCTTGACATCCCAGGGAAGTCGGAAACGACTGCGTGGGCTCGGTGTTAGCGAGAGCGGCGAGCTATTTGCAGCGATGCCAGTTCTTTGGTGTGCGGTTCCTGGTTTGCTGTTGGACTTGGCAGCGCTGCTCGTGTTGTTGGAGCGGTCGTTGACCTCGGCAAAGCGCACATCGGCGTCCGCAACGCTGAGCAACTGCTCGTATTGACGCTGCACCGCAGGACGCGTTCGTTCTGGTTTGAACCAGCGTCGTTGCCAGGCCCAGAACGGTGTTCCTTCGGACGCTGCAGGTGGCTCTGTTGCTGCTGCCGAAACAGCCGCTCGGTGCCGCCCGGATTCGCGGTCCTGCATGGATATGCTGCGCTCCATGACGCCTTGCACGTCGGTCTCCTTGACAAGTGGTGCCACAGATGCGGTGCTCACAGTTCCATCCGAGAAACGGACAATACGCAGTGCATTGTTTCCCGAGTCTGCCACAATCAATCGATTTCCCAGTGGATCAAAGACTAGGCCCTGGGGGTACTGGAAAAGCGCCTCGGAGAAGGTACCGTCTCGAAAGCCGGCACCCTCTCGTCCACCAATCTGCTCGATGAATTCACCAGAGAGTTTGGTAACCAGGATCCGGTGGTGGCCACTATCCGCAATAAACAGACGATCGCTCTCAGCGTGGACGTCTAGTTTGCCGGGAAACCGCAGAGCGAGCGCTTGGCGAGATGTATCCAGGAGAGCGAGTATCTGGCGCCCGTAAACGTCCTGCGGAGGCAGTGGCGAGCGGGTTGGTAGTCGCGATTCGGGGGAGGCCTTGTCGCGCTTTCGTGAACTGCGCTTCGAAGTACGAGTGGAGCTTCGTTGCTCCTTGAGACTAGCGGTGTCTTCAGCAGACGCCAGCGCTCGCCGCCTGTTCTCCAGCAGCTCGCTCAAAGCACCTGCGGATATAGGAAACGCATCAGAGTGCGCCCCAAGCCGAGCCGACTTACCAGAGGGTAGCTGCTCCGAACGCAAGGAAGGCTCCGGAGGCGGTTGCGTTGCCACGCGCCGGGGAAAGTAAAAGTCGATAGCAGCGCGAACACATAGCAGAATTCGGGGGAGCGCACGGTAGCCCTCGAAGGCGAACAACACTCGTTTGGAACGCGGTGAAAGCACAACTGCAGTGGGCCAGACCGTTACTCCGAGATCCCGCCACAGACGAAGCGAGACATCAGCTCCGTAGGGAAAATTCATTTCATGGTACTTGGCAGAGAGTTGAACGAAGCGGGGTGGGCGTTCGCCATCGAATTTGGGCGTGTGCATGCAGACAATGTCAATAAAGTCCATATATGGCCGCAGGTTTTCCAGAACGTCCAGGGCAGCCCCGGTTCCCGAATCGGTGGCTCGCCAAAGCAGCAGCACGAGGAGCTTCTTCCCCGTGCAATGTCCAGGAGCAGCCTCAAGTGCTGAGGAGGCACCCCCCAGCCACTGAATGTAATAACAGTGTTGCAGCGCCGGTGCTACCGGTCCAGCGCCGGCTTCACACTCCATCATGAACTCTCGCAGATTTGCGTTCGGTGGCGGGTATCGACGTCGCAGGCTTCCAAAGACACCGGCTAGAGAAAACCAGCGAAGCGAGCGACGATAGACTGTCCCCAGAATGCCTGTGACGATTATTGCAATACTAATCACAGCGTAGAGAAGCTCTCGTCGCGACACGACAACGGGATCATGGATCACCTCTCGGGAGCCTGTCACGTAGCCCGCAGCGATGCCGGCACCACCACTGCTGTCGCCGGGGGTGCTCGTCGGGTATTCTTCTGCGTCCAGGTCGTTCCGGGAGCGTGGCACAAAGCCCGGCTCGTACTCGGGCCACTGGCGGCGCGCTTCCTCAGTCCACTGCGAACGCTCGGATTCAGAGCGTTCCTGTCCTTCGCTCGAATCATCGGCTTTGTTCAGCGGATTACGCCGCGGCTCCAGCTGCCCATCGCTCGACAACTCGCACACAGGTCTCAGGCGACAGCGCTTCAACGACCGCCACCGAACGGAGAACGCAATCAAGCGTTGAGCTCCGCAGGTCTCATAGAGGCGAAACCTCGAGCAGTGGACAGTGCTGACGAAAGCCATTTCGCGGCACCCGCGAGGCAGGAATATTCTGAGACACGGATCCAGTTACCACCTCCGACACCAACAAGAACAACACCACGACAATAACAGCAGCAACGACCACCAAGTGGGACGCTTATGTCGCGTAGAGACTGCCGAGCAACAGCGTCCTAGCACAGGACAGGCTCGCTTTGGCTATGCGGTCACCGAAAGTCTACCCGCGTTTTAGTCTGCTACCGATACCTACCAGTCAAGGCTACGAAAACAGTCCTAAAAGAGTGGAAACAGATATAGACTGTCGAGAAAGTTCCATGCAAACGCCAGGCACCGAGACGAACACTAGGAAGGCGTCTCTCGTAGGTCAGTGAGTTCAGCCTAGCGCGACGTTGACCGGGCGCTCGGCCTTGAGAAGCCCCGACAGCAAACGCTTTTCAAAAGAAAAACGTTGCTGCCAGTGGTACAGTAGTGGCGAGTGACCCGCCCTAGAGAAGACGATGCCAACTGATGTGCAGACGCCTCGGAGGCTTTCTCGGCGGGCCATGTACGAATGCTTTCAATCTTGTCTCATATAGTTCCACATTGGGGGGGTGTCCCACAAAGTTCTCTCCTGTCCACTATGGGAGCTTCTTT
>Ga0080006_1088200_pt1 | contig 19422 bp, 23 predicted proteins | sample RS3BMetagenome_FD_69209 | JGI IMG/M metagenome (GOLD analysis project Ga0080006, IMG submission 69209) | Ferric oxide microbial mat and aquatic microbial communities from Rainbow Spring, Yellowstone National Park, USA - RS3B (SPADES... ... | reverse complement strand
CCTCTGCCGGAATGAGGGTCCACTTACCGTCGCGCTTGACCTTTGAAGTGACCTTGAGCCTTCTCTTTAATAATTCCACAGCGTTCTCCGCTCTATATTCTTGCATGAAACTTATAATGGACAGCAGTTATGGGACTTTCCCTTAAATATCGCCCTGTAATCGAGGCAAAATCTAATAACTGCTGTAATGGAATTGAAAATGAGTAGGAAGAGTATTATTTCCATGTCGAGGTACTTATGGAGGACATAGGTGAGGATGGCCGTTATCTCCAACATCCAGGGAACAGGAGCCCAAAATTTCAGGAGGAAGAGAATTAAAGGATTCCTCTTCCTTTCAGTTACCATATTGGGCCCGTACTCCTTCAGCCTCTTGGAGGCTTCCTCTTGGCTAAGTCCTTGGTATGAGGTGTGAAGCTTCGCAAAAACGTCGACCTGGCCCTCGTCATCTTTCCCAGAAGTCATGAGATTAGGATAAGCTCCGCATATTTTATCTTAACTGGGGTTAAGGTGCGGAAGACCCACCGTGAGGATGGATAGCCCCCCTAATAAGGGTTAACGAGGAACTATGTTGAAGCCCACCGTAGGGTTCAGTTTCAGGGCATACATAGATCAACAAACGTTTAGGGCGTTAGAGGCCCGGTTGGAGTTAGCCTCAAGTTCACAACACCCTGCGTTGGGCAGATATGTATTTCTACCAAAGGGATGGGAAGGGTTTAACTCTCACGGAACTTAGGCAACTAGCACTGGACCTGAGGAAGCAGGACGTCCAATGTCAGTCGATGTACTCCCAGGTAGTCCAACAGGTCGCACTACGAGGCTAGACAGAGGTCCTTAGACGGACTGTCGCGTTTCCCAAGGGAGGCCCACAGGTGCTACTCCATGGTTTATCCGCAAGGCGGGTGGAACGTCCTGAAGGTTGGGGAGATGGGGGCAGCAAGAAGAAGGAGCTCGTTGTGCTGAGGTTGTAACGCATGGGCGTCTTCAAGCTCGTCGTGTACAGGGACTTCCCCTTGAAGGTGAAGAGGGTAGTGTGAGCCTGAGCAGGTCGGAGAGGGTGTACGTCTCGTTCGTGGTAGACCACGAGTTCCCAAAGTTCCCCAGGACGAAGGAGGTGGTCCCCCCGGACGTCGGGATAGAGAAGTCGCTCGTGACCTCGGATGGTGCCCAACCCGAGACATAAGGGAAGGCACTCGAGAGCTGAGGAAGCTGCACGGGGACCTCTCCAGGAAGGAGTTCCTGTCCAAGAGAGGCCAAGCTCGCTGAGGCTTACGAGCGCTTGAAGGAGCTGAGGAAGGACGTGTACATGAGGTTGGGCAAACACTTCCCCGAGAAGTACGACGTGGTCGTCATGGAGGACGTTCAAGTTGAGGAACCGGTGGGTAAGTCCTTAAGGAACAGCAGTGATTAGACTTTGCCTTGACTTCAAGGTTACACCTAACGAAAAATCCCATAACCGCTAAAAAATCACATCCTGGCGAGATCTTCCCACATCTGATCCACTTCTTCTTGGATCCTCTTCACGTCTTCTCCTTTGAGATCCTTGAACCTGCCCTGCAACTTCAAGTATTCCTCCACTGGTTTCCTCTTTTTCTTGTCTACCAACACTTTACTTATACTGGTCAGCCTGAACTTCCCTTTCTCTATCTCGTACAGTGGCCATATCCCTGTCTCCACGGCCAGCTTGGCTATCTCGACGGTGAGTCCAGCGTCGAACCTCCACCCTGGAGGACAGGGCGATAGGAGATGAATATACCTGAATCCTGACATCTCCTTTGCTTTCCTCACCTTATCCTTGTAATCGAAGAGGTAAGCGATCGAGGCTGTCGCCACGTAGGGAACTCCATGATCCGCAATTATCTTGGGAAGGGGTTTCTTGGACTCAGCCTTTCCGCTGGGAGTTGTGGTGGTCCAGGCTCCGAAGGGCGTCAACCCAGACCTCTGTACGCCGGTATTCATGTATGCCTCGTTGTCATAACAAACGTAGAGTATGTCTTCATTCCTCTCAGCTGCACCACTGAGCGAGGCGAATCCTATGTCTCCCGTGCCTCCGTCTCCAGCCCACACCACTACAGTAGCTTTCTCTCCCCTAGCGTCTAGCGCAGAACGGACTCCTGACGCTATAGCTGAAGATGCGGCGAAAGCACTGTGAATGACAGGAACCTTAGAGGGCATGCCCCTGGTGTCCCCCATGATTACTGTCGTACATGACGCTGGAACCACTAGGACAGTCCTCTCACCGGTTACCTCCAGGAGGGCGTCCAGTTCCCTAGGGATCGGACAACCAGGACAAGCCGCGTTACCCCTCAGGAACATCATAGTAGCCACCTCTCCTCCTCCAATTTACCCTCCATAAGATTCTCCAATGCAGTCTGAATGTGAAGTGGCCTCACATCCATACCCCCTAACCCCCCAACGAGACTGTGAACTGGTACGTCGTGACCGTAGAGGGAAACCTTTACCTCGTTCACTAAAATCCCACCTGAACCGAAAGAGTAAGCTCTGTCCATCACCAACACCCCCTTACAATCCCTCAGGTAGTCCCTCACCTCCTCAAAGGGGAACGGCCTGAATACCCTCACCTTGAGCAGACCTACCTTTGCTCCTCTCTCCCTTAACCTCTCCACCGCCACGCGAGCGTCTCCAGACCAGGCCCCCATGGACACCACGACGTAATCGGCGTCTCGACACATGAAACACTCCACGAGCCCGTGCTGAGGTCTGCCACTGATGCCCTCATATTCCCTGAAAATCTCCTTTATGACCCTTTTACTCCTCTCCATAGCCTTCTTGGCTTCGAACCTCATCCTTATGTAGTCCTCAGGCGGGGCGACTGGTCCAACCCCCACAGGATCCGTGAAGTCGACCAGGTTGAACTTTCTGGGAGGGATGAAGGAGTCCACTACGGAGTCATGGAGAACCTCCACCCTCTCCATGGTGTGGGTGAGGATGAAACCATCGAATCCCATCATCACGGGGAGAACGACGTTCTCGTGTTCGGATATCCTGAAGGCCTGGATCGTTAGGTCGTAAGCTTCCTGGACGTTCTCAGCCATCATTTGTATCCAAATGGCATCTCTCTTGCTCATGAAGTCCTGGTGGTCATCGAGGATTGACCAGGGCGAGGCCAGGGCCCTAGTGGCCACTGCGGCGACTATAGGAACCCTCTGACCTCCGGCCCAATATAGCATCTCGGTCATGTATAGGAGCCCCTGTGAGGCCGTCGCCGTGAACACTCTGGCCCCTGCCACAGCTGCCCCGTAGATCGAGGCAAGAGCGGAGTGCTCACTCTCCACCCTTATCAACCTGGCCTTTAACTCCCCTCTATCAACGTACTCAGAGAGCTTTTCCAACATGGTGGTCTGAGGAGTTATCGGGTAGACCGCGAGGACTTGAGGTTTCGCCTGTTTGACGGCATAGGCCACGGCGTGATTTCCCACCAACGCCTTCACTACACCCTTAGTTACCTGCAATTACTTCACCTCCCTCATCATCTCTATAGCGGCCGTGGGACAGACTTGCGCGCAGACCCCACAGCCCTTACAGTACTGGTAATCTATCTTCGGGAACATATTGGGTTCGAGGTCGATCGTGTTCTCAACGCAGTAGAAGAAGCACAGTCTACACTTGGTACACTTGTCGTAGTGTATGACAGGTCTCAGTACCCTCCAAGTGCCCGTCTGTCCCGAAGAACCTAAGGAGGGTCTCGCCAAGGGAACTCCTGGAGGAAGATTAATCAAGGGCCCTCACCTCCTTGAAACCCAGGTACATGGCCTCTACGTTGAGTTCACCCAATTTTCCAGGAAACTCCTCCTTAACTACCTCCTCCGCGGTACCTATGTCCACGAGTTTTGTGACAGATGATAGGGCACCTACCATGGCTGTGTTGACCACTGCCCAACCGGCTATGTTGAGACCTAAAGACCTGGCTATTCCCGTGGCGTCGACGTAATAGGTCCTATTCCAATATCTCCTTGGATTGTCGGTATTGATGAGTAGGATTCCTCCCTCTTTTATCCCTGTCAAAGGGTTAAGCAAATCCATGAGGGTCGCGTCGAACACAGTCACGACATCTGGATTGTAAACCCTCCTATGTAGGGATATGGGCTGATCAGATATCCTCACCTCACAGCTCACCGGTGCCCCCCTCCTCTCTCCACCGAAGAAGGGAATGGACTGGGCGTACTTTCCCTCAACTATGGCGGCCTTAGCCATTATCTCTCCAGCAGTCACTACGCCCTGACCTCCCCTTCCCTTAAGCGAAATCTCTATCATGTCTTATCATGGACAAATATTCTAACCTTAGTACAATAAGGGTTTCTTATCAGCCTCGATATACGATGATGTTAACGCTGTTTAATACTCCCTCGACCTCAATCCTGGCTCAGGAATAACAACTATTCCATGATCCTCACTCCTCGGAGGTGATAGAAATTAGTTAATGCAGTAATTACCAATTTCGTCTCAATCTGGGCTGACATCCGAGGGACAGTCCTGTGACTGCTGATGATAGCACGGCATACGTGCCCAATGGACGAATTAACTTGGTTAATACTGTTTTAAGATAAGCTTTTGCTTTTTCTAAGTAAGGCTTTTTTCTTCAAACATGTAATAACATTATTGAGATCATGTGTTACTTTAACATTTCTAAAGTTGACCGGCCTATTATAGAAAAGAATGTTGTTTTACTACATAATGAAAATTTTGAAAAATTGACTAACAAGAAGTATATCTCCGTGCTCTCTACCCACGAGAGGGAGGATATGAGCAAGAGTTACTTCTACCTTGTACTCGAGAGGTTTAGAGAGATGGGGCTGATCAAGGATAACGCGTTGGCCTTCAAGGTCGCTCTCCCGTTCCAGGTTAGGGGTGATAGGATCGAGATAGGAGACGGCATAATGTATGTTACGGAGAACAGGGAGGTTCTCCTCATGGATTTAAAGAGAGACGACCTCGCCTGCGGGAATTGTACCGTAAAGAGCTACTGTGTTCAGTCCTTGAAGACGTTGGCCAGAGAAGTGAAAGTACCCTTATCCAAGGCCAATCCGAGGGAGGCATGGAAGGAGCTCATAAAGAGAATAAAGGAAAATCTGGTGGAGAACGTAAGGACTATGAGGATATCTAACTTTGACCTACCTAAGGAAGAGAGTTTGAACAGGACCACTGTGACACAAACCTGTACGTAGATCGATCGTATTCCCCCTTCATTCTGCTCACGAGCATTACTCGACTCACACCTTAATGCCTCCCTTGCTCAAAATTAAAATAGTAGATCAAATATTTTTAGAAGAGCGATTTTGGGTCTACCGACATGGCGGAGAGGAGGTCAGTTCAAATACCACTCGAGGACGGTCGGCAAGGAAGTCGGCGTAGTGGTTGAACCAGTCCTTGAGTGACACGAAGGGAAGTTTAAAGCCCGTTTACCCCCTTTGAAGTATTATTATTATTTACCGTTAAAGGTCGTTAATTGTATATCAGCTTTAAATATAATAAAAATGTACTTAATTTCATGAGACTCGTCGTTGCAACGAACTTTGACAACTCCCTAATAGAGCAGGTGAAGGGCTATCCGGTAACCCACGTCTTCGGAAGCCATCAGAGGACGCTGACGGGACACGGCAGGGCCTCCTTCCTACTCCCTGAAGTTAGCGAGAGGAGGTTCAAGGAACACCTGGACGTGGTACATGGAGCTAAGATTAAGTTCCTATACACAATGAATACAGCTACCCTCCACGGAAGGGAGTACTCCAGGGAGTTTGTGGAAAGGTTGAGGAGAGAGATAGAGACACTGGTGAACTTGGGAGTGGATGGGTTCGTGGTCGCCCTACCCTTCCTAATAAAGCTCATCAAGGATGAACATCCTGACCTGGAGGTCTCAGTCTCCTCATACGCCAGGGTCTACAACATAAGGGAGGTTGAGAACTTCGTATCGCTGGGTGCGGACACGATCATATTACACGAGGACGACAATAGGAACTTCAAGCTCCTCAATTCGCTTCAGAGGTTTAGGGGAAAGGTGGACCTGGAGCTAATAGCCAACAACTCCTGTCTCTGGGGATGCGTCTACAGGAGGACCCACGACTTGATCTCCTCACTGGCCTCATCTCAGGACTCCGTGAACTTCTGGTTCGAGTATCCCATACTGTTCTGTGCCACTGACGTTAGGAACGATATCGCCAACATCATAAGGATGAGGTGGATAAGACCGGAAGACTTAAGCTTCTACGAAACCCTAGGGATAGATCGTTTCAAGATAGCCGGAAGGAACAAGAAGACCGAATGGCTAGTCAGGGCAGTGAAGGCCTATTCGGAGAGGAGGTATCAGGGAAACCTCCTGGACATTGTGAGTTACCCACAGGGCAGGGCTACTCCGAGAGTAGTGGAGAGGGTGGGTGGGCCTAAGGATTATGATGTCCTAAAGGAAGTTTACGTGGACAACTCTAAATTCCCACCAAAGTGGCTGACCTTTTTCAGACATAACGATTGCGAAACCAGAAGTTGTGAGGACTGCGGTTACTGTGACGCAGTGGCCAGGAACGTGATAACTGTGGAGGGTAGACCACTAGGTGAGTTAAAGTTAGGGAAAGTTGAGGTTCCATTGGAATTGATCCAGAGGTTTGGGGGACATGGTGAAGCTCAATAGAGTGAGAGTGATCGAGTTGGTGGAGCCAGATTTCTTCGGAACTACACTGAATCACAACATAGTGATGGTGGAAGGTGGTCCCTCTGGAGGGATCATGATGATAGATACTGGACTACCAGGTTACCTCGACGAGATATCCAAATACCTCGATGCGTGGGGGTTCTCTCTAGAGGACATCTCAGACGTAGTGGTGACACATTGGCACCCAGATCACAGCGGTAACGCTGAGGAAATCAGGAGGATAAGTAAGGCTAAGGTTTACGCTCACGCGGACGAGGAGGAATACCTACTCCACCCCAGGAGATTCGACCTGCCCTATGACTCCGTTAAGGAGGAGCTGGGGATAGGCGAGGAGGAATTTCAAGAGACCTTGAGGAGAATCAACGGCATTAGCTTCCATCCAGTCACTGTTGACGTCAAACTGAAGGGCGGAGAGAACTTGGCTGGCTTCAAAGTGATACATGTTCCTGGTCACACTCCGGGCCACATAGCCCTTCACGATGGCGTAGTACTCGTCACTGGCGATGCGGTCAGGGCTCCTCATGGTGAACCTTCACCTCCCTTGGCCTTCTTCTCTTGGGACTACGTCAAGGCTCTGAAATCCTTCAAACGATTACTTTCTCTTCCCTTTAGATATCTCATCCCCTATCACGGGGAGGTGGTGGAGAGATGGTAGCTCCGCACGTGGTTGTATTGGAGAGTACTAAGGCGTGTGACTTAGCGTGTAAGCATTGTAGAGCAGTCGCCCTCCCCCACAGACTTCCTGGAGAACTGGAGACCTGGGAGATAAAGAGGTTAATAGACGATCTAGCGTCTTCTGGAGTGAAGCTCTTCGTGGTGAGCGGAGGGGACGCCCTCAAGAGAGAGGACATCTTTGAGATACTCTCGTACTCATCGTCGAGAATAACCACCGCCCTCTCCCCCAGTGGTAGCAGGATAGACGTCAGCGTAGCACAGGAGATCAAGGACTCCGGCGTCTCCATAGTCTCCATAAGTGTCGACGGACCGGAGGAGATACACGACGAGTTCAGGGGTGTGAGGGGCGCGTTCAAGATGGCCAGCAAGGCGATCTCCTCCTTACAGGAGGTAGGGGTACCTGTCCAGATAAATACTACCGTCAGTAAATACAACGTGAACAGGTTGGAGGAAGTCAGGGAGGCGGTAATGTCCTTCAACCCTAGGTATTGGGACATCTTCATGTTGATACCTACCGGTAGGGCCACGAGGGAAATGATGATCTCCCCGTACGAGGGTGATATGGTAATGAGGACTGTTGCCAAGTGGAGATTGGAGGGCCTAAACGTAAGGATGACCTGCGCACCTTACCTAGTCAGAGTAATGAACGAGATGGGAATCAGACCGGTCCCCCCAGACAACACGTATGGGAGGAGGAGCATCCAAGGGGCGAGAGGTTGTATGGCAGGAAACGGTTACGCTTTCGTGGCGTACGACGGCACAGTGTACCCATGCGGGTTCCTCCCGATCCCTACGGGCAACGTAAGACACAGGAAATTCAGTGAGATATATGATTCCTCCCCAGTCTTTAGGGCTCTGAGGGATCCAGATAAGTTGGGAGGCAAGTGCGGGATCTGTGAATTTAGAACCGTCTGTGGAGGTTGCAGGGCCAGGGCGTTCAGTATAACTGAAGACTTTCTGGCGGAGGATCCCTTCTGTTCTTACGTTCCTACTAGGGTGAGGATGAGAGTATGATAAGCATATCACGGTTGATAAGTGGGAAGGTGGAGGACGCAGATAGGATAAGGTATTCTGGCATAAGGGATAAGTACCCCTCAGTCCTGGTCTTCAACGTCACTAGGAATTGTAATCTGAGATGTAAGCACTGTTACTCTGGGTCAGGCATCGGTCTGTTCCAAGATCTCCCCCTAAGTTCCTGGTTAAACGCCGTGAAACAGGCCTCCGACATGGGAGTCAAGCACGTCCTCTTGTCAGGTGGAGAACCGTTGTCCAGGAGGGATGTCCACGTGATCGCTAAGGAGGCCCACGAGAGGGGAATAAGGGTTGAGCTATCTACCAACGGCACCATGCTGACGAGGGAGAGGTTAGAGGAACTGCGAGGACTGATAGATTACGTTGGGGTGAGCATAGACGGCCCTGAACCAGTACACGATCGGTTTAGGGGGGTAGAGGGAGCCTTCTCAAAGGCACTCAAGGGCGTTAGGTTGGCTAAGGAGTTGGGATTCAAGACCGGGTTTAGATTCACCCTGACCAAGGACAACGTTGAACATGTGGACTTCGTGTTCCAACTCATGGAGAGGGAGGAGGTTGACAGGGTATGTTTCTATCATCTGGCCTACGCAGGAAGGGCAGACAGGAGTCTTGACATAGATAACAAGACCAGGCTATCTGTCGTGAAGAAGATAGTGGAGCGGACCAAGGCAGGTAAATGGGAAGTGCTCACTGCCGATAATCCGGTGGACGGAATCCTGGTGTACTCCCTCACCAAGAGCGTTAATGTCCTCGATCTCCTGAGGAAGAATGGGGGGAACAAGTCTGGCGAGAGGATCGCAGATGTCTCTCCCGAGGGAATAGTCTACCCGGATCAGTTCACTCCGGTTCCGTTGGGAAGAGTTGAGAACTTGAGGGAGATATGGGATGAGCCGAGACCCTTGGTGAAGATGTTGAGGGAGAGGAAGAGGTATGTGAAGTGTTCCTCCTGCCCCTTCTTTGATGTGTGCAACGGAGGATTGAGGGGAAGAGCGTTGGTCTACACTGGAGACCTCTGGGGGAAGGATCCCTCTTGTTACCTGGAGGATATCTTTAAGGACGGGCTCCTGCGGGAAAGCTCCCCAACCTCGTTGTAATTACCGAGAGGTTACGTCAGTGTTCCCTTAAAGTTCTTGGGGGTTCGGGCTTCATAGGATTTCATAATATTTCATATCAATCCTCAGCCCTTGGGCTTCAACAGAGTCATGGGGCATTGCCCCACTCATCCTCCTCCGCCCCCTTAGCGGGGTAACCTAAACCCACCTACTCCCAGTGGGAGTGAGAAAGAGGTGGGGAAACCCGCACATCTTGAGGAAGATATTCAGTGATGCGTTAAGTTGCCTGTCCAGGGTGAAACCACACCTCTCACACCTGAAAGTCCTGCCGACCTTTCGGGAAACCCATCCACATCTGGGGCAGGACTTGGAAGTGAGACGAGGGTTCACCTCCTTTACGAAAGAACCGTAAAGGGGAGCCTTATATTTTAGAACGCGGTGAACAGTCCTCCAAACAGTCCTAGAAATCTTCTTAGACAACTTGTCGTTAGCGTCTTGGAACATCGATTGCTTATTCAACTTCTCAACAGCAAACGTAGTGAGAGGATACATTTCCAACAGTTTGTTCACGAACTTGTGAACGTAGTCTCTAACTCTATTCCTCTCACGGTGGGAGTACTTCCTCGACAACAACTCCCCTTTCCTACCGTGCTTAGAAGTGAGCGATTGTATCCTACCCCTCTTCAACTCCATCCCAAACTTGAGGCTGTACAACTCCCTCAAGGAGAAAGTGACGAACTTCTCGCCGTCGTAAGCGTCCAGCGTGTAGAGGTTACTGTCAACTGCCAGGAAGTCTAGGGGAGTAAACCAGGGTAATCTGTAACGGAAAGGTAGGTGAACATTGTCCTCCTTTATCACGGGCTCACCCAGTTCTAACCCTTTGACCCTCCCTGAAAACCAGGTGTGAGACCAGGAGAAGGTCAAGTACTCATACGGTCTTACAGTTATCCTCACGTTCTCGCCCTCAACCTTCCTGAGCGTTGATTTTACCCTAACGTAAACCTTCTTCAGTTTAGGTTTCCTCAGTGAAACTCGTCCTTTTTCAGCCCTCCTCCTCCAACCCCTCAAGATTGAGTAAGCGTCGTTTATGGCCTTATCAACGTAGTGTGAGGCTAGGACGTTGACCTCCTCCAGTTCATCCCTCAACGTCCTGTACACTCCCTTCTTCTCTGGGAGGGTTATCTTGACCTTCGTGATGACTTTCTTACCCCTCCTGATCTCTCTCCTCTCAACCTCGATCCTATCCCACAAGTAGTCTAAAGCCTTCTGCAGTAGGACTCTGTAGTTCTCCAGCAGCACTTTACTCCCCTCCTTATTGTTGTTCTTTATGGAGTAAGTTAGGTAGACGTACTCCGCCTCTGGCTGAAACGATCTAAGCCTTAATTTCCTCGACGCACTTCCTCACCTTCTCGTACTTGTGACTCCCCACTCCGTACAGTTTTCCGCTAAAGGAGACCAGGATTGAGATCAAGTCTTCCACCAGTTCTTGCTCGGGAGTTTCGTCCTCCCTGTTCAACACGACTATCACAGTTGTGCGCTCTGCACACTTCTTCAATTATCTCGAAACCGAACCTAACTAGTTTGTCGGGATAAGCCATGACTACTTTCGACACTTCGTTGTTCAGTCATCCTTAATAACTTGATGAATCCTCTCCTTTCACGTTCAACCCAGATCCCACGTCTGTTATCACCTGGTCGTATTCTTTAACGCTCTCCTCAAGGTATTTTACTTGGTTTATCAAGTCGTCCTTTTGTATGTTTGATGATACTCTTGCGTAAAGGATCGCTTTCCTCTTTCTAACAATACCCATCAGTCTTTCGACGTCCTCCCTGAACCTCCACTTCCCAGTTTCTAGTATCACGGGTTGAATGTAACCCTTCTTAACATATTCCCTGAGTGTTGCATATGAAATTCCTAAGCGTTGGCAGACTTCCTTAGATCTTAGTATTATATAAAAGCTTATGATGAAATAATATAAACTTTACGGTTTACTGGAAACTGTCAGCAACGGCTCTAGATCCCCTCCTAAGGGAGACGAAGTTTTACGCCACTTTGAAACCCCTTTTTATGATTTTTAGGTAAAACTTACATAAAAGTTTTACAATCTCCTCAATTCGTCCTGCGGGAACATAACGGGGCTTAGCGGGTGTAATATAGGAATAATTAAGAAAATGGAAATAAGTGATCGCTTGATCCAGAAAACAATGCAGGCCTTTAGAAGAGTGGTAAGGATAGCCAGGAGGGCCAGCCGCTGCGGTTACTCCCCGAGCTGGGGAGAGTGAGGTGATGCCGTGTGGCCCTCTCAAAGTTCAACGTTTTTATTGACGATTATGGGATCGTCTTCAATACCCTGACGGGATACGCAATGGCCCTTAGCCGAGAGGAGTTTGAGGAAATGAAGAGGGGTAATGTGCCTGAGAACCTGAAGGACATCATAGAGGAGGGCTTCTCCTCCAGGGGAGACGAAGTGGAGTCCCTGATGGCTTATGCCCTGAACAAAAACGTGTTGGAACCGACCCTCCTCCTCACTTACAACTGCAACTTCGATTGCATCTATTGTTTCCAAAGGGGGTTCAGGAGCAACTCTTCCGTATCAGAGGAGGTAGTCAGGGGTTTCATCAATTACGTAAGGAAAAATGAGAGGGGAAGAAAGGTTAGGGTCACATACTTCGGTGGAGAGCCTCTCCTGGAACTCAGGAAGATAGAGGAGATATCTCAACAGCTTCAAGACTTGAGGTACACCTTCAGCGTGGTCACCAACGGTTCTCTCCTCACCCCAAGCGTGGTGGAGAGACTCTTAGGGCTTGGCCTGACCCACGTGCAGGTGACGTTGGACGGGCCTGAGGAGGTACACGACAGGAGGAGGTACTTCACGGGAGGGAGAGGCTCCTTCAACGTAATTCTGGGGAACCTCCAGAAAGTTCAGGACAAGGTTAACGTCGTGCTTAGGATAAACATTGATTCAAAGAACTTGAATGAGGTTGAGCAACTCCTAAGAGAACTCTCGTCAAGAGGTATAACTAACGTGAGACTCGACCCCCACTTAGTGCACAGTAACCTTTACCGACACGAGTACTGGGAAAACCTTATCCCTTCCTCTAAGGAGGCTGAAGTGCTCTTCAATTTCTGGGAGAAGGCTGAAAAACATGGCTTTCAAGTTCCTCAGGACGTATTCAGGTTGGGGATATGTGTGGCACACGTGGATGAAGATATAGTTGTAGATCCCATGGGTAACATCTATCCCTGTTGGGCCTTCACCGGTAATCCGCGGTACGTTAAGGCCAGGCTTTTAGCGAACGGTGAGGTCGAAATGCTTAAACCTGAGCTGGGGGCCAGGAGTGTCTTGAAGGTAATGAAGAGCTGTACAGACTGTCCTTTCCTCCCCATGTGCATGGGAGGGTGCAGATTTCTGGCAGTCTTAACGGGCAAGGGATATCATGGAGTCGACTGTAGGAAAGAGACCCTGGCCTCGCTCACTAAGCTCATGGGAGCCCAGTTGGGTAAAGGCCGTTAAAGTGCCTAAGAAGAAATGATATGTAAATTCATTTTAATGTTTTTAAAGTGTTACTTTACACGATAACAATGTGCGACTACCGGATATTGAACACAGATAGACCAGTAAAGAAAACCGAGAAGATAGTTATGCTAAGCAGGGAGAACTTCAACAGGTTGGGCACCGAGAACTACATGAAGGTACTCTCCACAGATAGGAGGCAGACCTTGGGCATGAGTAAAAGTTATTACTATTATATCCTCGAGGACCTCAAAAGGATGGGATTAGTTGAGGATAACGCCATAGCGTTTAAGGCTGTCCTTCCCTTCATTCCGAGGGAGAGTTCACTGGATCTGGACGTGGGTATACTATACACGTCCAACAATCACTTAATCTTCATCGATATGGGTTCAGATAAATACTCATGCCACGCCTGTCCCGTTTACGCCGAGTGTGTTTTCGGCCTTAGGAGGGTAGCCACAGAGATGAAGATAAAGATAGGTGGTGTGGGGAACGACGAAGAGTCCAGAGAGGAAAGGGTACCCTCGCGTCTGTGGAACAGTTTGGTAAAGGGGATATTTGCCAAGTCCATAGTAAGGCTTGAGACCATACCAGTGAGAGGAACTTGAACTCACTCCCTGGAAAGTTCCTCAGAGCTAACCGAGGCCGAGAGCTGTAGGAGGGAAGCCTCGTCAACAGTTTCCGATAGACCGTAAAGTTTATATTATTTCATCATAAACTCTTATATGATGCTAAGGCCTTAGGAAGTCTGCCAACGCTTAGGAATATCCTATGCTACAGTTAGAGAATATGTTAAGAAGGGTTACATTAAACCTGTACTAGAGATTGGGAAGTGGAGGTTCAGGGAGAAGGACCTAGAGAAGTTAATGGGTATTGTTAGAAAGAGGAAAGTAATATTATACGCTAGGGTATCATCAAACACACTAAAGGACGATCTAGTGAACCAAGTTAAGTACCTCGAGGAGAACGTTAAGGAATACTACCAGGTAATAACCGACGTGGGATCTTCGTTGAACGAGAAGAGGAAGGGGGTCCCTCAAGTTACTTAGAATGATACTCAATAACGAGGTTTCTAAAATAGCCATAGCTTATCCCGAAAGGTAGGACTTTCAATTATGAGAGGTGTGAGTTCACCCTAGACAGGCAACTGAACGCATCACTGAATATCTTCCTCAAGATGTGCGGGTTTCCCCACCTCTTTCTCACTCCCACCGGGAGTATGTGGGTTGGGATTAACCCCGCTAAGGGGGCGGAGTAACGGGTTTCCTCGTGACCCCGGTGAAGCCCAAGGGCCGAGAATTTGGATATAAATTCATGAAAAATCAATGAGGCCTACCCTGGTCGTAAGACTGGGGTTAATTTATGCTGGACTAATTACGTTAACAATGTTTTACGTCCTACACGGTTTCCGTTAATTAACAAAACTTAAAGGCACGCTTTCTTTGAGTAGAAAATAATGGGATCATTTTCTATGGAAATCGCTGGATCCCCTGCCGATCGATTGCTAGAACTTGCTAAGGACAGGGACGTGGTCATATCGCACCTCCCTGGAGTAGTGAGCATACAGGGAAACAAAGTTAAGCTGAGGTTCAGAAGAGTGATACTAACTCATGAATCTACCTACGAGGTCTCCGCTGCCATCCTTGGACCTAGAATGGTGGAATACAAGTTAGCAGATCAAAGGGGGAACAGCCTAGTGATTTTATTCTCTTCGAGGAATGAGAGGGAATTGACGATCTCTGTGAGTTACTCCGGTGAGAGGGAGTGGGTTGTAAACAAGGCCGTAAAGCTCATTGCTAAGGAATTGCAGGAGGGTTTAAGAAAAGAGGTGGAGAAACTCCCCTCAGTCAGCACCAGAGGTGATTACTCCCAGTCCCTCTCTAAGGTCTCCTTCATAACCAAGCTACTGATGAAGTCCAAGCTGGTGAAGTCAGAGGTGGTAAATGTTAAGGAAGGCGAGCTCGTGGACTACTTACAGGAAATCATATCCCAATACTCGCAGTACCCCGTCATATATATCTCCGGTAGCGGGGAAGGCAGTTTTAGGTTACTCTTTGTGGGAGGAGAGATGAAGGGGGTCTACGTCGTGAGGGAAGGAAGGGAGTCTCTCGAGGAGGGATCATTGAACATCTTGAAGGGTGGTTTCAAGATCCACGTTTACGTGGCTCTAAGTCCCAAAGTACTTGAGGTGACGTCATGAAAGTACATAAGCCTTATGTAATCTTTGAAGAGAAGGATCACTCCTTCATATGGTTGGGTCTTGATGAGTCAGATGCAGAGAAGGGAGTTCTCACAAACCAATACCTAATCAGGGACGGAGAAAAGGGAGCGATACTTGACGCTGGAGGTTACTTCGTCTTCGAAAGAGTATTGAACTCTGTCCAGGAATTCTTGAAGCCTGAGAACATCTCGCTACTACTGTTCAGCCATCAGGACCCGGACGTAGTAGGTGCACTCAACCTATGGGTCGACGTGGCCCCAAACGCACAGATCTACGTGTCCGAGCTCTGGGAGAGATTCCTTCCACACCTCGGCCAGGAGGTAAGTGAGAAGATCAACGAAATACCCGACATGGGGATGAGGATCCCCTTTGGGTCGAGTTTCATTGAGGCGATACCAGCTCACTTCCTTCACTCTCCTGGGAACTTTCACTTCTATGACCCCATCTCCAGGGGTTACTTCTCTGGCGACATGGGAGCTGCCATATTCCCTAAAGGTACCTGGTACCTGATCGTCGAGGACTTTGAAGAACACGCCAAACGGATGGAGGCCTTCCATAGGAGGTACATACCGAGCAGGAAGGCCATAGAGCTCTGGTTGAACAGGATAAGAGGCCTACAAATAGACTTCATAGCTCCGCAGCACGGTTCAGTGTTCCAGGGAGATAACGTCAAGAAGTTCCTGCAATGGATGAGCTCCCTGGACAAAGTTGGGCTCGATCTCCTCACGTTCTGAGAACTTGCTTTCACTCGTCATTAGCTGGTTATAATCTTTAATTAAATATTGTGAGGGGGATCTCGGCATTTACGGTAGATTCAAACTCACCTCCTCGGAAAAATAGGTCAGAATTAAGTAAGGCAGTTTAGATTATTCATCGTGTGCTCAGGTTTCGGTCCATTTAGGTTTCCTTCGTGAATTGTAATAACTCTTTTAATTTTTTGTAATTTTGCATGAATTAATTAAATATATATTATAATATTAATAAGAAAAGGAATATTGTAATATTCCTAACAATAAGGAAACAGGTCGATAGATTGTAGTTGGTGGCAACGGTTAGCACGAGCTACGTGATCCCCAGGAAGTCGATCAGGGGAAGGGCCGTCTGGTGGGGCAGAGGCGTACGTCGTTGACTCTAGCTCAGGTGTCTAGGTGACTCTCACCCTATCCGCGATTGCCAATGAAAAATCCAAGTTATATTTAAATGTTGGGGGCTTTCCATCTCCGCCTAAGGGCGAGATTTTCAGCCGTTTGCCCCTACACTTTCATTTCACTCATTTTATGTTCAATCATGATCGAGTGTAGGGACTTAGCCCTCAACCACCTACCCGACTTCAAGGTAGGTGGGTCATGGGACTCCTTGGAGCCCAACGGCACGGGGCTCACATCTCCAGCCCTTTTCCTCAAATTATAGAGGGCAACTACGTCCCTATGCCACCTCTCCTTCCCACCCTCACAAACACCAACCCTTGGGGCATCGCCCCCATCGGGTCGGTAAATGATCTTCGTCCCGTGAACTGGACAAACAGTAGAAGTGTGAGACGGGTTAACCAAGATCACGGGGACACCGAACTCCCCAGCCTTCTCCAAGATGGCACTCTTCATAGAAGAAAATGCTGAACGATAAATCCTCAACCTGAGCTGTTTATCCTTCACGTCCTTAACCATGTGTTCCGGAGTATTTCTGGGTAAATCCTCCAGGACAACGGTACTCCTACTCTTAAAAGCTTCAACAACAACGAGCTTAGCTAACTTCCTCCTGACATCAGCCTTTTTGTCTTTTTCCCTCAACCTCTTTAACTTCCTCTTAACTTCTCTGTCCTTAGTTAACCTACCAGTAGTTATTGACTTCCTTTTATACTCATAGCCCAGTGTAATCCTCTCAGTGTTAGTCTCTAAAAGGATCGGTTTTCCATCAACTAATACAGAGACCGAGTTCTCGTTGAGATCAACTGGGATGAAACCTTTAGGTTCGTAAGGTTTAACGTCCTTCTTAAAAATGACGTAGAGCTCTACCACGTTCCCCTTCAACAACTTAAACCTAGCCCCACTAGCAATCGACCAACCCTTGTTATAATACCTCCAGAAGATCTTAGGGAAGGTTGGTGAAATGAGAACCCTCCCCCTCTTCGTGGAAATTGAGATTTTATCAAGGTCGAACCTCCACAAGTGATCGTCTAGGTGGACAGTGACCTTCCTCACTGAGGGTTTGTCGGTGTAAGCCCTACCTCTCTTCTTCAACTTTTGAAAGCTGTCCAACCTCTCGCTAGCGTCCTCACAAGCAGTGTAAATGTAATGGGAGGGTAACTTGTGCTTCTCCCTCTCAGCCTTGTAAATCCCAGCTTTAATCCTAGTGAAGGAGGTAGTTTTGTTCGACAGCCCATAATTTATTGCCCCCTCCAGAACCTTTCTATACTCCTCCTCAACTTCCTTGAGCTCTGAGTAAGTTTTGTGATCAACCTCAACCCTTAACTTCACTACCCTCTCCACTCAACTCACCCATCAGCTCTTTTACACCCTGAACTAGGACTGTCTTCTTGTGACTCCTCATTCCGTAAATTTTCCCAGCGAATGACTTAATGATTGAGATTAGGTCCTCAACTAGTTCTTTCGTATCCTCAGGTTCTTCTCCCAAAACGACCTCAATCCTAACTCCCGTTGTCGAGAAGAACTCCTCAAGGTATTCAAACCCGAATCGTGTAAGTTTGTCTTTGTAGGTTATTAATACTATATCAACACTCCTACCTTCAACCAGTTTGAATAGCCTTAACAGCCCTTTCCTTTGCGTGTTCAACCCGCTTGCAACGTCTTTTATCACTTCTACCACTTTGTAACCCTTTGCCGTTGCGTAGTTCGTTAGGTAGTTCATTTGTCTCTCCAAATCATCTCTCTGATCAGCCGAGGATACCCTAGCGTAAATTACTGCTCTTATTTCCTCCCTCCTCTCTAAGTACTTTTTAATCTCACTATAAGGTATCCTATACTTCCCACCCTCAGTTGTTACCACCCTTATCTTTCCCTCCCTGATCCACCTTAACAAGGTTGAGTATGAAATGCTGAGCAGTTGGCAAGCCTCCTTAGGTCTCAGTAGTCTCTCCACAAAATTAGTTGATAATAAATGAATATAAAAAGATTTCTATTAACACGAAAAAGGATTCAGCCCCTTTAAACTCCTCTTCTATAACGGATACGAATCACTCGATTACGATGTAATCCTCCAGGCTACTGTCAAGCAACCTTTGAGCCAACTTTCCTACTTGTTCCAATCTGGGCATACCGTCAAGTGAACCTGAATATTCGAACAGTTCTTCAATGAAGGGTATGAGCACTCCTATCCTTACGCTCATTCGCTTCATTACATCTTTAATCTTACTTCTCATCTCTTCTATCCTCTCCTTGCCAGGTATCATGTTGATCACAAGGGTCAGAGGGAACGTATTATCGCGTGGATCCTTGTCCAGCCACTCGTGATACCTGATCGTGTCCTCTATATCGAACTCAGAGGCATCAGTGACGTATATCCTATAGCTCTCTTCCTGTTTCGTGTCCCTAAAAGCTTCCCACTCGATCCCAGCTTCTTCCTCCTGAGGGTTAGCTAAGGGCCTGTTGTCTAAGATTACGAAGTCATAACCCCTGGAAATTATTGAGGAGTAGGCCTCGATGACCTCTTCTCTTAGGAATTCGTTGTCCCTAATTACTTCAAGATCCCTCCTTAATCTAGGTCCATCACCGCAAAATTTGAGTACTGTGAACGTTCCATTGCCAGTGTGTACTTCCCTTAGGTAATTTGAATCGTTACCGTCAACTGTTGAGGAGATCAGGCCCTGTTCCCTTATTCCCGCAATGAGGGAGGAAAACCCAGATAGGTCCATGTCCACTAGCAGAACCCTTTTACCCCTATCCGCCAACTCCCTAGAAAGGGAGATAGCTATAGTAGACTTTCCCACACCACCCTTAGTACTCACTATGGATATACGCACAAGTGGAAAGTTAAGATCTGAAAAATAAAAACTTTTCCTTTCATTTTCTGCAGTTTTCAAGGAAAGCAACATTATTAGTAATGGGCAGTTATGGGGCCAAAACTGACCTCCTCCCCGTCCTGAGGATGAGGGTTCCATCAGGCCGGATCACAGGTTTGTGGTTTACCGCCCTCCTTTGTCCTTATGCCCCTGTACAAGATCCAGGTGTCGTCTACCTCAACGCTCGCCAACACGTTTATTCCCAACGATGGACGCGACCTTATTCCCCTTGGGTGATTCGATCTATATAC
>Ga0080006_1078715_pt1 | contig 19432 bp, 16 predicted proteins | sample RS3BMetagenome_FD_69209 | JGI IMG/M metagenome (GOLD analysis project Ga0080006, IMG submission 69209) | Ferric oxide microbial mat and aquatic microbial communities from Rainbow Spring, Yellowstone National Park, USA - RS3B (SPADES... ... | reverse complement strand
CGCGCCGCGCCCGCGGCCGCGTTGGGGGGGTGCCACCCCCCCCCGGCCCCGCCCCGGACGCCGGCCGACCGCAGGCCCCCGGCCAGGCCGGCCCCCAGCCGTTCGAGCTCGTCGGCGTCGATCCGGCGGTCGCCGTCGACCACCGCCGGGCCGCCCTGCACCGGGCGCTGCCGGAACAGGGTGTCGAGGTCCGGCACGTCCCAGGCACCGCCCTCCGCCCGGTAGCGGGCAGCCCCCGGGGCGCGGTAGGTGGCACGCAAGCTCATCGGATGCCGAACACTACCGGGGCCCGTCATCGAGGCGCCCACCGGCGGTAGCGTCGGCCCCCGCCGCACAGCACGGCGACCCAGCGCAGAGCGAGCGGAGGGCGAGATGGCGGACGACCACGGTACCGACGGCCGGCTCCTCGTCGGGATCACCACCCCGGTCGTCACGACGCTCCCCGGGGCCCACGCCGGGTGGGAAGACGAGGGGACGATCGAGGACCTGGTGGCGATCGCCACCGCCGCCGAGCGGCTCGGCTACTCCCATCTCACCTGCAGCGAGCACGTCGTCATTCCCACCGACGTCGCCCCGGTGCGTGGCGGGCGCTACTGGGACCCGCTCGCCACTTTCGGTTACCTGGCGGCCGTCACCGAGCGGCTCCGCTTCGCCACCAACGTGCTCGTCCTCGGCTACCACCACCCGCTCGAGATCGCCAAGCGGTACGGCACCCTCGACCAGGTGAGCCGGGGCCGGGTGGTCCTCGGGCTCGGCGTCGGCTCGCTGCGCGAGGAGTTCGACCTGCTCGGCGTGCCGTTCGACGACCGCGGGGCCAGGGCCGACGACGCCCTCAGGGCGCTGCGGGCCGCCTGGGGACGACCGCGACCCGACTACGACGGTCCCTACTACCGGTTCGGCGACATCCTCGTCGACCCCTGCGCCACGTCGACCGACGTCGCTCTGTGGATCGGCGGCCGCACCGCCCGCTCGCTGCGGCGGGCCGTCGAGCTCGGCGACGGGTGGATGCCCTTCGGGTTGCGCCCCGACGAGATCGGCCCGATGATCGACCGCGCCCGGGCGACCGACGCCTGGGCGGCACGGCGGCAGCCCTTCGAGGTGCTGCTCCAGACCGGGCGCCCGCTCGACCCCGCCGGCGACCCCGACGGCGCACGCCGGATCGTCGGGCGGCTCGTCGACGCCGGTGCGACCGGCCTCCAGCTCAGGTTCGTCCACCACTCCGCTGCCCACTTCCTCGAGCAGCTCGAGGCGCTGACCGACCTCGTCCAGCTCCGGAGCCGGTAGCCCCCGGGACCGACCCCGCCCGGCGCCCCGGCCCGGCGCCTCACGCGCGTCCCGCCAGGTCCTTCTGGCCGGCCCCGCCGAGCGCTGGCGAGCACTCTCCGCGCGCGGGACCGGTGCTTGAACTCCGGCCCCGCAGCCGGGGAACTCCCAGGTCATACCCCTTCTCGGCGACGGCAGGCCGGCTGACGACGCAGCGCGGACGGCGAGAAGTCGGCGGTGGGACGCGCTCTTCGTACCGTGCAGCATGGCCGCAACCAGCCCGGGCTACCGGACCGTCCCCGGGAAGCCCCGTCACCCGCCAACCGGCCGGTCGGGACCGGCGACGACCGACGTCGTCCTCGTCGGCATGGGCCCGTGGGGCCTCGCCGTCCTCGAGCGCATCGTCACCTCCGCGCTCGAGGGGTGCGGCGGACCGCCGACAACCGTCCACGTCGTCGACCCCGGGACCCCCGGCAGCGGTGTCTACGGTGGCGCCCAGCCCGACTACCTGATCCTCAACACCCCCTGCGGGCAGCATTCGATGTACCCGTACCCCGGGGCGACCGCCGGGCGCCGCGGCACCGGGTTCTTCGAGTGGGCGCAGGCGAGCGGCTACCGGTGGGTCGGCGACCGCTGCGAGATCACCACCCGCGGGCGCCCGGTGACGCCCCACGACTTCCTCCCCCGCCGACTCCTCGGCGAGTACCTCGCCTGGTTCTATGGCTGCCTCGTGCGCGAGGCACCACCGTGGCTCTCGATCGTCCACCACCGGACGACTGCGCTGGCGGTCGAGGCGGACGGCCGGCGCGAGCGGGTCCACCTCGCCGACGGCACGGTGGTCGACGCCGATCACGTGGTGATCACCACCGGGCACACTGCGAACCGCGGCGCCCAGCCCGGCGCCTTGAGCCCCTACCCGGTGACCGACCTCGACCGCACCGTCCCGGCCGGCGCCTCTGTCGGCCTGCAGGGGATGGGGCTGGCTGCGCTCGACGTGGTGATCGCCCTCACCGTCGGACGCGGCGGGTCCTTCGTGCGGCGCGACGGCCTGCTGCGCTACCGACCGAGCGGCCGCGAGCCCCGCCTCGCCCTCTTCTCGCGCAGCGGCGTGCCGTACTGCGCCAAGTCACCGGACGCCGCCGACATCACCGCCGAGTTCCAACCGCTCATCTTCACCCCCCAGGCGGTGGCGGCGTTGCGCGGCGAACGACCCCGACGTCGCATCGACGCCCGGACCGAGCTGTGGCCGATGCTCCTGGCCGAGATGGCGGCCTGCTTCTACGCCCAGTCGGCCCGACTGGCCGACGGGCCGGCGGCCGCAGTGTCGGTGGCCCACCAACTGGCGACCGGGTGGGAAAAGGGCCGCTTCGAGCAGGTGGTGGCCCGCCTCGCCGAGCGCCACGGGACGTTCGACCCGACCCACCTCCTCGCCGGCCACACCGAGCCCCACCGCAGCGCCAAGGACTACGAGGCGTGGGTGGGCGGCCTCATCGCCTCCGACCTGGCGGCCGCCGTCGTCCCCGGCGGTGCCAGCCCGCTCAAGCTTGCCTACGAGGTGCCGAGAGCGCTGCGTGACACCATCCGTTCCGCCGTCGAGTTCGGCGGGCTCACCCCGGCTTCGCACCGGGACTTCCAGTCCGACATCCGCTGCCGGATCACCCGCGCCGTCGCCGGCCCGCCGGCGCACCGCGCCGAGCAGCTGCTCGCCCTCGTCGACGCCGGCGTCGTCGGCATGCCCTTCGGGCCGTCGCCGGCCGTCGCCGCCGACGGTCATGGGGCCGTCGTCTCGTCGCGCCACCTCGACCGCCCCCATCGCCAGCGGGTCGACCGGCTCGTCGCCGCCTACATCGACCAGCCCGGGGTGCACGACTCGGCGTCCCCGCTGCTGCGCCAGCTCTACGCCGAGGGCCGGGTCCGTCAGTTGCGGGTCGACGGCGAGGAGCTCGGCTCGATCGACCTCACCGACGACTTCCACCCGGTACGGGACGACGGCGAGCCCGAGGACCGCCTCTGGGTGTTCGGGGCACTGACCGAGGGCGTCCGGTACTACACCGCCTACATCCCGTCGCCGTCGAGCCGGGTACGTGCCTTCGTCGACGCCCAGGTCTGCGCCGAGCGCATCCTGGAGACCACCCGATGACCGGCGCCGCGGCGGCCCGCCGACGCCCGCTGCTGGCCGTCCGGCACGGCTACCGCTCGATCCCGGTCCTCCAGCTGGCGGCGGCGGCCGACGGACTGTGCGACCTGCTCTGGGTCGTCGACTCCGACGACCCCGACGTGGCCGCCACCGGGCGGCTGCTGCGACGGCTCGGCACGGTGGTCGACGTCCACGGCCTCGACGACGACCAGGCCGTTGCGGCGGTCGCCGCCCACCGACCCGGCGGGGTGGCGGCCTTCAGGGACGAGGACCTCGTGCCCACGGCACGCCTGGCGGCCAACTGCGGCCTCCCGTTCCACGCTCCCGAACTGGCGCTTCGACTGTCCGACAAGTGGGAGCAGCGCCAGTCCCTGCGGGCCGGCGGCCTTCCGGTGCCAGCGGTGTGGCAGCTACCCGGCGTCAGGGACCGGTCGACGTGCGCCACGGTGGCCCGCCGCGCCACCTACCCGGCGGTCCTCAAGCCCCGCGCCGGCTCCGGGAGCCGGCACACGGTGCTCGTCCGCGATGCCGGCGAGCTGCTCGATGTTCTGGCGTGGCTCGACCGCCGGCCCGACGCCGCCGAGCCGATGGTGGTCGAGGAGTACCTTCCGGGGTGGCCCGGCGCCGAGCACCGTCCCTTCGCCGACTACGTGTCGGTCGAGACCGTGGCCGACGGCGAGCGCCTCCACCATCTGGCGGTCACCGGTCGGCTGCACCCGGCGGCGTCGTTCCGCGAGACCGGGTTCTTCGTCCCGAGCCATCTCGACGGCGAGGCGCACGAGGCGGTGGTGGCGGCGGCCGACGACGCCCTGCGCGCCCTCGGCGTCCGGTTCGGGTGTGTCCACACCGAGGTGAAGCTCACCCCCGCCGGCCCACGGGTCATCGAGGTCAACGGGCGGCTCGGCGGCGGGGTGGCGGAGATGCTGTCGGCGGCCGCCGGGGTGGATCTGCTCCGCCTCGGCCTCCAGCTGGCCATCGGCGAGCGAGTCCCGCTCGAGGCCCCGGTCGCCTGCGAGCGCATCGGCTACCGGCTGTTCCTTCAGCCGCCGGTCTCCGCCCGCCGGGTCCGCTGCATCGGCGACCTCCGGCCGCTCGGGGCGGTGCCCGGCGTCCAGTCGGTGTCGGTCCATCTCGGACCCGGTGAACCCGTCGACCCGACGCAAGGGACCCGGGCTTTCGTGGTCGCCGTCGTCGGCGCCGCCCAGGACCACGACGAGGTGCTGGCCGTCAACCGGAAGATGTACGAGCTGGCTGCCGTCGACTACGACGAGGCGGGCTTCGACGGCGAGGCGGGCTTCGACGGCGAGGCGGGCTTCGAGCAGAGGGCGACCGCCGCGGTGGCGTCGTGCGTGGCCTGACCCTGCGAAACGGCGGGCCGGCGCCGCCGGGGGCGCCGTCCACTCGGGCGCCGCTGCGGGTGGCCCTGGTCAACAACATGCCCGACGCCGCCTTCGTCGACGCCGAGCGCCAGTTCCTCGGGCTGCTGCGGGCGGGTGCCGGCACGCGACCGCTCGAGGTGCGCCTCCACTCCCTGGACGGTGCCGGCCGCTGCGACGAGATCGGCGACCGTCTGCGCCAGCGCTACCGCAGGCTCGACGACCTCTACCGGGAGCCCCCTGACGCCGTGGTCGTGACCGGGAGCGAGCCGCGCAGTGCCGACCTACAGGGCGAGCCAATCTGGGACGAGCTGGTCAACCTCTTCAGGTGGGCCGAGAGTGCGACCGTCTCGGTGCTGTACTCCTGCCTCGCCGCCCACGCCGCCCTGCTGGCCGTCGACGGCCTCGAGCGGCGCCGGCTCCCGGCGAAGGCCAGCGGCATCTACGAACAGGTCGTCGACCAGGCCCACCCGCTGACCACCGGGCTCGGTCCCCTGTGGTGCCCGCACTCGCGCCTTCACGAGGTGCCGGCGGCGGCGCTGGTCGACCGTGGCTACACCGTGCATCTCGCGTCGGCCGCCGGGCACCCGGCGTCGGCTGCGGGGCACCCGGCGTCGGCGGCCGCCGGCTGGACGGTGGCGTCGCGCGACCGTGGTTGCCTGACCGTGCTCTTCCAGGGCCATCCGGAGTACTCGCCGACCACTCTGCTGCGTGAGTACCGCCGGGACGTCCGGCGTTTCCTCGCCGGGCGACTCGACCGGTACCCGGACCTGCCGACCGACTACCTCGACCCGCAGGGTGTGGGGCTGGCGGCCGCTTTCCGGGAGCAGGCGATGTCGGCCGGCGCCGACGAGTCCCTGATCGTCGACTTCCCGTTCGAGGAGTGCGCCAGCCGGGTCGTGGCCGACTGGCGGCGGCCGTCGGTGCGGCTGATCGCCAACTGGATCACCGAGGTGCGGAGGCGGCAGCTGCAAGAATCCTGGGCGAAGGCCGGGTGAGCGGCAGCGACAGGAGGCCGCAGTGCACGACGAGACCGTAGCCCTCCACGGGGGATTCAGCGGCGAGTCGAACCGGGCGGCGACGGTGCCGATCTACCAGACCGTCACCCACGAGCTGCCGAACGCCGAAGAGGCCGGGCGGATCTTCGATCTCGAGTCGCCCGGCTTCCACTACAACCGGATCAACAACCCGACCAACGAGGTGCTCGAACGGCGGTTGGCCGAGCTCGAGCGAGGCGTCGGCGCCCTCACCATGAGCTCCGGGGCGGCCGCCGTCTACCAATCCGTGCGCAACCTTGCCACCGCCGGGAGCAACATCGTGGCCTCCCCCGAGCTCTACGGCGCCACCTACACCCTGTTCGCCCACGGGCTGGCCGAGGAGGGCATCGAGGCGCGGATCGCCCCCGAGGCCAGCCCCGAGGCCATCGCCTCGCTCATCGACGAACACACCCGGGCGGTGTTCTGCGAGAGCATCAGCAACCCTGCCGGGAACGTGATCGACCTCGACCGGCTGAGCGGGCTGGCCCACGAGCGGGGCGTCCCGGTGATCGTCGACAACACGATCGCCACCCCGCTGCTGTGCAAGCCCGTCGAGCACGGCGCCGACGTGGTCGTCCACTCGCTCACCAAGTTCATCGGCGGCCACGGCGTCGCCCTCGGCGGCGTCATCGTCGACGGCGGCCGCTTCCCATGGGCCGAGCACCAGGGACGGTTCCCCATGCTCAACCAGCCCGAGCCGGCGTTCCATGGCGTCGTCTACACCCGCGACTTCCCCGACAACGCCTACATCGTCCGCTGCCGGACCGTCGGCCTCCGCAACGGCGGGTCGACGCTGGCGCCGTTCAACGCCTTCCTCATGCTGCAGGGCCTCGAGACGCTCGCCGTCCGCCTCGAGCGCCAGATGGCGAACGCCCGGTCGGTGGCCGAGTACCTGCGCGACGACCCCCGGGTCGCCTGGGTCCGCTACGCCGGGTTTCCCGACCACCCTTCCCATGACGCCGTCGAGCGCCGTCTCGGCGGCCGCTGCCCGTCGATCCTCACCTTCGGCGTCGACGGCGGGTACGGCCCGAGCATCCGCTTCTTCGACTCGGTCCGCCTCTTCAAGCGGGTGCTCAACCTCGGCGACACGAAATCCCTGGTCGTCCACCCGGCTTCGACCACCCATCGCCAACTCGGCCCCGACGACCTGGCCAAGGCGGGGATCACCGCCGACATGATCCGCCTGTCGATCGGGATCGAGCACGTCGACGATCTCCTCGCCGACCTCGACCAGGCACTGAGCGCAGGCCTCGCCGGGAGCGGCTAGAACACCCCGGCGCCCTCGGCGATCCGCTCGCGCAAAAGCCCTGACAGGCGCTCGCGGTGGAACGCTGCATCGCCGTAGTTCGACCAGTCGTACTGCGACCGCTTCATGTAGAGGTGGAGGTCGTGCTCCCAGGTGAAGCCGATGCCGCCGTGGACCTGCAGCCCCGAGGCCATCACCCGACGAGCCGCCTCCGAGCACCACACCTTGGCGGTCGAGGCGGCGATCGAGGTGTCGGGCGCCCCCGCCGAGAGCGCCCAGGCGGCGTACCAGGTCGCTGACCGCATCCCCTCGACGTCGACCACCATGTCGGCGCAACGGTGCTTCACGGCCTGGAAGCTGCCGATCGGTTGGCCGAACTGGACCCTCTCCTTGGCGTAGGCCGAGGCCATCTCGAGGACCCGCCCGGCGCCTCCGAGCATCTCGGCCGACACACCGACCGCCCCGCGGTCGAGCACGGTGGTGGCCAGCTCGTCGCCACCGACCAGGCGGGCCGGGGTCCGTTCGAGCGTCAGCCATGACAGCACCCGGGTGAGGTCCATTGCCGGCTCCGCCGGCGGACGCCCGATGTCGCCGAGGTCGACGAGATAGACGCCGTCGTCGGCCACGACCACCGCCACGTCGGCCACCGCCGCCCCCTCGACCGGGCCGAGCCGTCCCGAGAGCCGCCGCTCCCCGCCGCTGCCCTCCACCGCCAGCTCCCCCGGCCGCTTCGCCCAGGCGACGCAACCGATCGCCTCGCCGGACGCCAGCCGCTCGACCGCCGTCTCTTCGGGCGCCCCGAGGTCGGCGAGCACGCTCGTCGCCAAGAGGCTCGGGAGGAACGGCACCGGGGCGGTGTGGCGCCCCACCTCTTCGAGCAGGACGGCCGCCTCGACCCAGCCGAGGCCGATACCCCCCATCGCCTCGGGCACGACGATCCCGAGCCACCCCTGCTCGGCCATCGCCCGCCACAGCGCCTCGTCGTAGGCAGCCCCCGACGCCATGTGCGCCCGCACCTGGTCGTGGCCGGAACGGTCGTCGAGCAGATCTCGGGCCGCCGCCTGGAGGGCCACCTGGTCGTCGGAGAGGTCGAAGTCCACCGGCGGCATTGTACGGGCCACCGGCGGGGGCACCCCGGCGACCGACCGGCGCACCGACGGGGCCGCCCCCAATGGGCAGGCGGTGGTGCGTCGCCGCGGTGGGTGGTGCCATGCTGGCCGGCGGTGACGACGCCGTGGACCTGACACCGACCCCCGAACAGGCGCGATTGCGCGACGAGGTGCGCAGCTGGCTGATCGCCAACCTCCCCTGGGACTACGGCCACGGCCTCCCGCCCCGCTTCGACGACCTCGCCGAGGAGGTCCGCTTCCTCCGCCGCTGGCAGGCCTCGCTGGCGGCCGGCGGCTGGGTCGGCGTCGCCTGGCCGGCCGAGTACGGCGGGCGCGGCGCCGGGGCCGCCGAGCACTTCATCGTCCAGGAGGAGCTGGCCCGTGCCCGCGCCCCCGAGATGGTCGGGCGGATCGGGCTCAACCTGGCCGCCCCGACGTTGTTGGCCCACGGCACCGAGGCGCAGAAGGCCCGCTGGCTCTCGCGGATCCGCACCGCCGACGATCTGTGGTGCCAGCTGTTCAGCGAGCCCGGCGCCGGCAGCGACCTCGCCGGCCTGCGCACCCGCGCCACCCGCGTCGACGGCGGGTGGCTGGTCAACGGTCAGAAGGTCTGGACGAGCTACGCCCAGTTCGCCGACTGGGGCGTCTGCCTGGCCCGGAGCGACCCCGACGCTCCCAAGCACAGGGCCATCTCGTACCTCGTCGTCGACATGCACCACCCCGGCGTCGAGGTCCGGCCGCTCGTCCAGCTGACCGGCGAGGCCGAGTTCAACGAGGTCTTCCTCACCGATGTCTTCGTCCCCGACGACCAGCTGATCGGGCCTGAGCACGCCGGGTGGCAGGTCGCCAACTCGACGCTCTCCCACGAGCGCGGCACCAACCCGCGCCAGCTCGTGATCCACATGCAGCTGCTCGACGAGCTACTGGCCCTTGCCGAGAAGTCCGGCGTCTTCGACGATCGCCGCCGCCGGGCGGCGCTCGCCCAGTCGTTCGTCGAGATCCGGCTCTTCCAGCTCCACAACCTCCGGTCGGTGAGCCGGCTCTCCAAAGGGCTCGACCCCGGACCCGAGGGCAGCGCGCTGAAGCTCTACTGGAGCGAGATGTCGAAGCGCTTCCACGACGTCGCCATGGACGTTCTCGGGGACGCCGCCCCGTTGTGGAAGGGCGCCGCCCACAACCCCGGCGACGGCCAGTGGCAACGGTCGTGGCTGTACTACCAGGCGTCGTCGATCTGGGCCGGCACCAACGAGATCCAGCGGAACATCATCGGCGAGCGCGTGCTCGGACTGCCCCGTGCCGCCGTCACGGCGCCGGGCCGGCGGGCCGGCGGCGCCACCGAGCCGAAGGAGCGCAACCCATGAGTGACGACGTCGTCCTCTACGAGGTCACCGGCCACGTGGCGACGATCACGATGAACCGGCCCGACGTGGCCAACGCCCAGGACACCGCCTTGATCGACGGGATCGACCACTGCCTCGACCTGGCAGACGCCGACGACGACGTGCGGGTCGTCGTGCTCGCCGGCGCCGGCAAGCACTTCTCGGCCGGCCATGACCTCAAGGCGCTCGTCACCGGCGAGGGCGACGACCCTTGGGTCGCCCTCCGCGAGACGCCCGAGGGGAAGTTCCGCCACGAGCAGGTCATGTACTACGGACGTTCGCTCCGGCTCTACCAGTTCCGCAAGCCGACGATCGCTCGGGTGCAGGGCTCGGCGGTCGCCGCCGGTCTGATGCTCGCCTGCATGTGCGACCTGATCGTCGCCGCCGACGACGCCACGTTCACCAACCCGGTGCTGCGGATGACCGGTGCCGGTGTCGAGCTGCTCGTCGAGCCGTGGGAGCTCGGGATCCGCAAAGCCAAGGAGTTCCTCTGGACCGGCGAGAAGATCGATGCCCAAGAGGCGTGGCGTCTCGGCCTCGTCAACCGGGTCGTCCCGCTCGCCGAGCTCGCCGATCGCACTCGCGAGCTCGCCGAGCGGGTGGCGCTCGTCCCGCCGGCCACCGCCCAGGTGGTGAAGGACTCGATCAACAACGTCGCCACCCTGATGGGCAAGGAGCAGTCCTGGAAGTACCACTTCGTCGCCCACCACTGGATGCACAACACCGCCACCGCCCTCGACGCCCTCGCCGCACGTCGCACCAAGACGTCGATGAAGGACGTCTTCGCAGAACACCGCGATGACTGACCCGGGTCCGGCCCCGGATGCGGGCCGGCGCCCGGCCGACGACCCGTTGCCGCTTGCCGGGCGTCGGGTGATCGACGTCGGGACCCGGATCGGGGCGCCGTTCTGTGCCGGCCTCCTCGGCGAGATGGGGGCCGAGGTGATCAAGGTCGAGGACCCGCGCGGCGGCGACTTCATGCGCACGATCGGCCCGTTCGTGCCACCCGGCGAGCTGCCGGCCGGCGCCGCCGACGCGCCTGGCCAGGGCCCAGGCGGGTACTCGCTCTGGTGGTCGGTCGAGGGGCGCGGGCGCAAGGGCGTCACCCTCGACCTGCGCCAGCCGGAGGGTCAGGAACTGTTCCGGCGGCTGGTCGCCACCGCCGACGTCGTCTGCGAGAACTTCCGGCCCGGGACCGTGGAAGGCTGGGGCATCGGGCCCGGCGACTGCGATCCGCGCCTCGTCTGGGCCCGCATCAGCGTCTTCGGCCAGGACGGGCCGAACGCCGAGCGGCCCGGCCTCGACCGGATGGGCATCGCCTACGGTGGCCTGCTCCACCTCACCGGTTACCCCGACCGCCCTCCGGTGCGGCCCGGGGTCACCGTCTCGGACTACTTGACCGGCGTGTTCGCCGCCCAGGCCGTCACCGCCGCCCTCTACCGGCGCGACCGTCCCGACGGCGGGACCGGGCGCGGGGGGGTTGTCGACGCCCCGCTCTACGGCTCGGTGCTCCGCATCCTCGAGTGGACGCTCGCCGGGCGCGACCGGCTCGGGATCACCCGGCGGCGCGAGGGCAACCGGCTGCCCAACTCGGCGCCGCTCGACAACTACGCCACCGCCGACGGCCGCTACGTCTGCATCGTCGCCGGCTCCGACGCCAACTTCGCCCGGCTGTGCGCCGCCATGGGGACCCCCGAGCTGGCCGGCGACCCGCGGTGGGCGACGCTCGCCCAGCGGGCGGCGGCCGCCGACGAGATCAACGCCGTCGTCGCCGACTGGGCCGGCGCCCGTTCGGCCGAGGAGGTCGAGGCCGCCTGCATCGAGCACGGCGTCCCGGTGGCCACCATCTACGACGCCGCTGACATCCTCGCCGACCCCCACATGGCCGCCCGCGGCGACGTCGTCGTCGTCGACGACCCGGTCGCCGGGCCGGTCCGCCAGCAGGCGCCCTATCCGCGCCTCGACGGCCGGCGTCCGGTGCCGCCGTCACCGGCCCCCGGGCTCGGGCAGCACAACGACGAGGTGTGGGGCGGGCTGGTCGGGCTCGCCGACGGCGAGCTCGCCGAGCTGCGCCGTCGCGGCGTGCTCTGATCGCCGGTCAGCCGACGACGCCGCGCACCTTGAAGTCGACCACCCGGTCCCAGTCCAGCCCGAGCTCGCTCAGGATCTCGTCGCCGTGCTCGTTGTACTCCGGCGCCCGGCCGGGGGCCGCCGCCTCCTCGTCGTACTGGACCGGCGCCGCGACGAGGTGGAACGGTGCCCCCGAGGCCGTCTGGCACGGCTGGATGTAGCCGTTGGCCACCGACTGGGGGTCGGCCGCTGCCTCGATCGTGTCCTGCACCACCGTCCACTGGCCGACGAAGTCGACGAGCTGCTCCCGCCACTCCTCGAGCGTCCGCTCGGCGAAGGCCTCCTTCAGGATCTCCATCGCCTCACCGCTGTTCGCCATCAACGATTCGTGGTCGGCGAACCTCGGGTCCGTCGCCAGCTCCGGGCGTCCGATCGCCTCGGTCGCCGGTGCCCAGTACTTCCCGGCCTGGAGGCAGCAGAAGGCGAGGAACCGGCCGTCTTTCGTCTGGTAGTTGCCGACCAGCGGGTTCGATCGCATCCGGTCCCCCGGCGGGGCCGACCACGGGATGTCCAGCAACAGCGACAGCGCGACGGCCTGGCCCATCGCCCACATGCCGGTGCCGAGCAGCGAGACGTCGACCGTCGTCGCCTCGCCGGTCCGCTCACGGTGGAACAAGGCGCCCATGATCCCGCCGGCGATCGTCATCGCACCGATCGAGTCGCCGAAGCCCGGGGCAGGGGGTGCCGGCACGTGGTCGTAGTCCGGCCGCTTCACCCCGAGCGCCACCCCGGCGCGGCACCAGAACGCCAGCGAGTCGTACGAGCCCTTGTCGGCGTCGGGACCGCGATGCCCCTGACCGGTCCCGCGCACGTAGATGATGTTCGGGTTGTGGGCCCGGATGTCCTCCACCTCGATCTTCAGCTTCTTGCGCACCCCCGGCATCTTGTTGGTGAGGAACACGTCGGCGGTGGCGGCGAGCTGGTAGAGCACCTCGAGCCCTTCCGGCGACTTGAGGTCGAGTGCCAGGCTCCGCTTGCCCCGGTTCGAGTGCTCGAGCAGCACGTGGACGTCGGCCGGGACCACCGCCACTCCCGACGAGGCGAGGCCCCGCATCGCGTCGCCGCGCTCGATCGGCTCGATCTTGATCACGTCGGCACCGAGGTCGGAGAGCACCGCCGACGCCGCCGGGACGAAGGTGTGCTCGGCCACCTCGAGAATCCGCACACCCTGCATCACTGCCGTCATCGGACCTCCAAATCTCCTGGTAGAGGGGGTGCGGCACCGCCCGCCGCACGGCGCCTGATTCTGACCCGGCGCTCTCGGCGGCGCCAGTCGCCCGCCTATGCTCGCCCCCGGTGCGCCCCCTCCCCGAGCTGACCCCGGTGAACGAGTGGTTCTGGACCTCCGGGGCCGACGGGAGGCTCCGCGTCCAGGGGTGCAACGACTGCGGGCAGCTCGTCCACCCTCCGGTGCCGATCTGCCCGCGATGCCGCAGCCGGTCGTTCGCCCCGAAGCCGGTCTCGGGCCGGGCGACCGTCGTCGGCTACACCCTCAACGCCCACCGCTGGCTGCCCGACCTCGACCCTCCCTACGTCGTCGCCAACGTCGCGCTCGCCGACGACCCGTCGGTCCACCTGACGACGAACGTCGTCGGCTGCGAGCCCGAGGACGTCCACATCGGCCAGGAGGTCGCCGTCAGGTTCGAGCAGCACGACGACGTGTGGCTGCCGCTCTTCGAGCCGGCCGGCGCAGACGATCCGGTCGACCGGGTGCCGCCACCGCGGCGACCGACCCCCCGACCGGCACCCAGCGATCACCGTTTCGAGCACCGGTCGGTGCTGTCGGGTATCGGGAGGTCCCGGCTCGGTCGACGGCTCATGGTCGACCCGCTGTCGCTCACCGTCGACGCCTGCCTCGACGCCGTCGCCGACGCCGGCCTGACGCTCGACGACATCGACGGGCTCTCGACCTACCCCGGCGGCGGCACGGCGGCCGGGATGGGCGAGGGCGGGGTCACCGCCGTCGAAGAGGCACTGCGGCTCCGGCCCACCTGGATCAACGGTGGCGGCGACCTGCCCGGCCCCGGTGGCTCGGTGATCGCCGCCATGCTCGCCGTCGCCGCCGGACTGTGCCGGCACGTGCTCTGCTTCCGGACCGTCTGGGAGTCGACCCACGCGGCGCTCGGGCTCGGTCGAGGCGGTGGTGGCGGCGGACGGGTGTCCGGTCCGTTCTACGAGTGGCGGGCGCCGTTCGGTGCGATGTCGGCGGCCAACTGGATCGGCATGAACGCCAACCAGTACCTCCATCGCTACGGGGCGACCCGCGAGATGCTCGGGATCATCGCCCTCAACGGCCGGGCGAACGCCGCTCGGAACCCGGCCGCCATCTACCGGGACCCGATGACGATGGACGACTACATGTCGGCCCGTCCGATCACGTCGCCGTTCGGCCTCTACGACTGCGACGTCCCCTGCGACTGCTCCATCGCCGTCGTCGTCTCCGACGCCTCGGCCGCCGCCGACCTCCCGCACACCGCGGTCCGCGTCGAGGCGGTCGGAACCCAGATCAACGAACGGGTGTCGTGGGACCAGGGGACGCTCACCCACGAGCCACAGGTCCTCGGGCAGTCGGCCCACCTGTGGACCCGCACCGACCTCCGTCCGGCCGACGTCGATGTCGCCCTCCTCTACGACGGCTTCACCTTCAACGCCATCTCGTGGCTCGAAGGTCTCGGCTTCTGCGGGCTCGGAGAGGCCCAGGACTGGATGGACGGTGGCAAGCGGATCGCCCTCGACGGCGAGCTGCCGGTGAACCCCCACGGCGGCCAGCTCTCCGAGGGTCGCACCCACGGGTTCGGCTTCCTCTACGAGGCGGTCGCCCAGCTCCGCCACGACGCCGACCGGCGGCAGGTGGCCGGTGCCCGCACCGCCGTCGTCACCAGCGGCGGCGGCACTCCGTCGGGCGTGCTGTTGCTGCGGCGCGACGGCACGTAGGCCGGCCGGTCGCCCAGCTAGTCCATGAGCAGCCCGGCGAGCGACCGGTAGCCCTCGAGCGGGAAGCCGTCACCGCCGCCGACGACCTGGACGCACACGTGGTCGGCCCCGGCCTCGAGGTGCTCGCGTACCCGGGCGGCCACCCGTCCTGCATCGCCCCAGGCCACGACGGCGTCGACCAGCCGGTCGCTCCCGCCGCCGGTCAGGTCCTCGTCGCCGTAGCCGAGCGAGCGCAGGTTGTTGGCGTAGTTCGGCATCGCCAGGTAGCCGGTGGTAAAGGTCCTGGCCGCCGCTCGCGCCCGGTCGGCGTCGGACTCGAGGAGCACCGTGACCTCGGGGGCGAGCAGCGGCCCGGGCCCGAGGATCCCCCGGGCGGCGGCGGTGTGCTCGACCGGGACGAAGTACGGGTGAGCGCCGGCCGCCCGCTCGGCGGCCAGCGTGAGCATCCGCGGGCCGAGGGCAGCCAGCACGCGGCGCGGCGCCGGTACCGGCGGCTCGACGGCGTCCAGCTGGTCGAGGAACTCGACCATCTTCGAGTACGGCCGGTGGTAGTCGGCGACCAGCGGCGCATGGCTGGCCCCGAGGCCGAGCACGAAGCGCCCGGGGAAGCGCTCCTCCAGCTCGGCCACCGCCGGCGCCAGCTCGGCGGGCGTCGTCGCCCAGATGCTCACGATGCCGCTGGCAACCGCCATGTGGTGGGTGGCAGCGAGCTCCTCGGCGAAACGGGGTGAGAGCCCCGGTTCGAACCCGCCGGAGGACCACAGGGCCCCGTAGCCGAGCGCCTCCAGCTCGGCACGGACATCGGCCGATCCGCCGCCGGCCGCCCGCCAGCTCCCGCTCCACCAGACACCCACGCGTCCGAGGTTCATAGGCTGACGGTACCCAATGGAAGGAGACGACCGTGAAATACCGCAAGCTCGGCCGCACCGGTCTCGAGGTCTCGGCCATCTGCCTCGGCTGCATGAGCTTCGGCGACCCCGGACGCGGCAACCACCCGTGGTCGCTCGACGAGGAGACCAGCCGGCCGTTCATCCGCCAGGCACTCGAGCTCGGTGTCAACTTCTTCGACACCGCCAACGCCTACTCGCTCGGCTCGTCGGAGGAGATCGTCGGCCGGGCGTTGCGGGACTTCGCCGACCGCGACGAGGTCGTCGTGGCGACCAAGGTGTTCATGCCGATGCGCGACACCCGCAACGCCGTCGGCCTCTCCCGCAAGGCGATCATGACCGAGGTCGACCACAGCCTTCGCCGGCTCGGCACCGACTACATCGACCTCTACCAGATCCACCGGTGGGACTACCGGACGCCGATCGAGGAGACCCTCGAGGCCCTGCACGACGTCGTCAAGGCCGGCAAGGTCCGCTACGTCGGGGCGTCGTCGATGTGGGCCCGGCAGTTCGCCCGGGCCCTGTTCACCGCCGACCTCCACGGCTGGACCCGGTTCGTCAGCATGCAGGACCACTACAACCTGCTCAACCGCGAGGAGGAGCGGGAGATGCTGCCGCTGTGCGCCGAGGAGGGGATCGGCGTCATACCGTGGAGCCCGCTCGCCCGCGGTCGGCTCACCCGGGAATGGGACGAGACCACCGCACGCTCGGAGACCGACGAGTTCGGCCGGACGCTCTACGGCGGCGACGGCGACCGGGCGGTCGTCGACGCCGTGACCGAGGTGGCGAACGCCCGCGGCGTGCCGCGTGCCCAGGTAGCGCTCGCCTGGCTGCTCGCCAAGCCGGTCGTCACCGCCCCGATCGTCGGCGCCACCAAGCCCCACCACATCGACGACGCCGTCGCCGCCGTCGATCTCGAGCTCTCCGACGACGAGGTCCGGCGGCTCGAGGAGGCCTACGTGCCGCACGGCGTGGTCGGGTTCGCCTGATCGACCGTGGTGGCCGCCGGCTGCTCACCGGCGCGGCGCCGGCGACCGCTTCTCGACCGGCCCTCGGTCTCAGGCGAGCCGATCGAACGACCGCAGGGTCCGTAGCGCCCGGAGCGTCTCGACCCCGCGGTACTCCTGGACGGCCGCCGGCCCGATCGTCTCCCAGCTGATCGGCCAGCCGCCGTCGTCGCACTGTGCGGCGACCAGGGCGTCGAGGTGGGCCTCGACGAGGTCGGGATCGAACAGCGCCAGCCAGCGGCTCGCCGGCGACGGGGCGAAGTGGACCGGGGTCACCCCGTACGAGGGGTCGGCTGGATCGTGGCGAAAGACTTCGAGGCGGCTCGTACAGGAGCCGAGCTGCCCGACGAACGCCTGCGCCCGGGACTGGTCGAAGACGGCGTCGAGGAAGGCCAGGACCTCGCCGAACGTGTGGCTCTCCGTCGGTAACCCTCGCTCGAGCTCGTCCCAGCAGAACGCGGTCGCTGCCTCCCGCCACGGGTGCCCGACGCCCCAACGCCACAGGTGGGCGACGATCCCGGCCGTCGGGTTGAGCGACGGGACGACCGCCCCCTCACCCCAGTGCGGAGCCCTTGGGAAGTCCAACGCGCCGCCAACGAGGCAACCGACTCCCGGGCCGATCGACGCCAGGAAGTCGCACGCTGCCGTCACGGCGCCCTCGTCGACCCGCCCGACGCACTCCATCACGGAGAACGCCACCTCGACGTCGAGCGGCTGGCTCGCCGGCGCCCGCTTGTCCGGCTCGAGCCCGTGACCGAACCCCCCGTCTTCGTTGCGGTAACCCATCAAAGCGCCGAGCGCCCCGGCGGGATCCTCGCCGCCGAACAGCGACGCGGCGATCCGGCGTTCGAGGAGGCGACCTTCGCGCTCGACGAATCGTCGCCCTGCCTCCAGCGATGCCGTGGTTGTCATCCCGCAGGTGTACCGGACGGATCAGGTGCCGTCTTGGACGTTTCGGACGCCTGCCCGGCGAGCCGCCCGCAGCACCGCCGGGGTCCGTCCGGCCAGCCGGGCCGTCTCCCTCGTCAGGTGTGCCTGGTCGGCGTAGCCGCAGCGGTGTGCGAGGTCGGCGAGGCCGAGGTCCGGCCTCGAGCAGAGCGCCAGAAAGGCCTGGAACCGCAGCACACGCTGGAGGTACTTCGGCCCGTAGCCGACGGCGGCGACGAAGCGCCGGTGGAGCTGGCGATCGCTGATGCCGGCGGCCATCGCCAACGAGGCGGTCGTCGCCGATGCCGGGTCCACGCGCCATGCCTGCGCTGCTGACTCGACGACCGGATCCGGCTCCGGCTCGGTGGCCACCCTCGCCACGACCGCGTTCTCCAGGATCTCTCTCGCCGCCTCGTCCGACGACGTCTCGGCGAGGCGCTCGGCCACCGCCGGCGCCTCCGGCCACAGCTCGTCGAGCTCGACGCGTGCGCCCCTCAGCTCGTCCGCCCGAGCGCCGAGGAAGAGCGGCGCCATCCCCGGACGGAAGCGCAGCCCGACGGCGAATTCGCCCCCGTGGTCGTCGGACACCGGGCCGGTGTCGGGACCCGCCACGAAGAGGCGGACCCCGTTCCAGATGACGTCCATGCAGCCGTCCGGCAGGACCGGCTCGGCGTCCGGATCCGCCGGACCGGCCTTCCACGTGCACCGGACGAACCGCCGCAGCGCAGCCCGAGGGCACCACTCGGCGTACTCGTCGCCGGCGGGAGCGGCGGAGCCCTCCATTCGCTCAGCCTACGACCCGGTTGTCGCAGCCACGGTGTGCAATGGCGGTATGGAGCCGATCGAGCACCTGGTGGCCGCCCTCGACGAGCTGGTCGACGCCCGCCCGGGATCGCTGGCCGAGGCGTCGACCATCGAGGTCCTCGAGCGCCAGCTCTCCCGGCTCGAGGCCGTCGTCTGCCGGAGCGCGGCCGCCTACGAGCAGAGCGGGGACTGGATGCCGACCGGGGCCCGCACGGCCACCGCCTGGCTGGCCACGAGGACCCGGCTGCCCAAGTCGGCCGCCGCCCGCCAGCTGCGCCTCGGGCGCCAGGCGACCGAGCGGCCGGTGGCGAGCCGTGCCTGGGAGGAGGGGGACATCGGCACCGCCCAGTTCGCCACCATCGGCGCACTCGGCAACGAGCGCACCGAGGAGGCGCTCGCCCGCGACGAGGCGCTGCTCGTCGAGGAGGCGGGGCGCCTGCGCTTCGGCGACTTCGCCCGGGCGGCCGCCTACTGGGCCCAGCTGGCCGACCCCGACGGCGCCGAGGAGGCGGCCGAGGCCCGCCGGGTCGCCCGGGGGTTCCATCTCTCCCAGAGCCTGGAGGGGACGTGGCTGGGCTCGCTCACCTTGGGCCCGGTCGCCGGCACCATCGTGGCCGACGAGCTCGCCCGCATCGAGCGCCTGCTCTTCTGCGACGACTGGGCGAGGGCCAAGGAGCTCCTCGGCACCGATCCGGGCCCGAACGACCTCCCCCGCACCCCGGCCCAGCGCCGGGCCGACGCCCTCGTCGAGATGGCCACCCGCTCGAAGGTGGCCAAGGAGTCGGCCACCCGCCCGGCCCCGCTCTTCAGCGTGCTGGTCGGCTACGAGACCCTCGGCGGCCGGGTGCTCGAGCTGGCCAACGGCACCGTGCTCGCCCCGGGCGATCTCGCCCCGTGGCTGACCGAGGCCGACGTCGAGCGGGCGGTCTTCGGGCCGAAGAACCGGGTCGAGGTCTCGGCCACCGCCCGGCTCTTCACCGGGGCCACCCGCAGGGCGATCGAGCTGCGCGACCGGCGCTGCACCCACCCCTACTGCGACCGGCCGGCCGCCGAGTGCGAGGTCGACCACATCGTCCCCTACGCCCAGGGCGGCCCGACCACCCAGGAGAACGGCAGGCTGCTCTGCGGCTTCCACAACCGGCTGCGCAACAGCCGGCCGGATGACCGCCCGTCACCGCAGAGGGAATAGCGGTCGG
>Ga0080006_1139172_pt1 | contig 19447 bp, 12 predicted proteins | sample RS3BMetagenome_FD_69209 | JGI IMG/M metagenome (GOLD analysis project Ga0080006, IMG submission 69209) | Ferric oxide microbial mat and aquatic microbial communities from Rainbow Spring, Yellowstone National Park, USA - RS3B (SPADES... ... | reverse complement strand
GGGGTCGAGGTGACCAACACCTCGGGGCGGCCCCAGACGCCCGCGTTCACGGTGGAGAGCGGAGGGCAGATCACCGCCTTCTGGCTGGCCCGGGGCGGACCGTCCACCCTGGCTCCGGGGCAGCGGGCACAGTACACACTGCTCGCCCCGAACTTCTTCGCCCAGCCGCCCATCACGGGGGGCTTCCAGGTGGTGGCCTTCAACTCGTCGCCGGCCAGTGTGAGCCGCTCCAACGCCTACCTCCCGACCACGCTCCACCTGGGCATCGAGCCTTCCGCGGTCAATGCGGTCGTCCCCATCGGACAGCCTGTGGTACTGCGGGTCAGCCTCCTCGACCACCTCGACCGGCCGGTCACCGAGGCCGGCGTGCCCGTCTACCTCGGACAGGTCATCTACGGCCAGCAGGGCCTCGTCTTCGGCCAGGCCATCATCAACCAGGGCCAGGTCGGCCAGACCCCGGTCGTGGCCTACACGGACGGCCAGGGAGTCGCCACCTTCACTATCCGGGGCACCCAGCAGTCAGCCGACCCCGTCTACTTCGAGGCCAACCTGGTCAACCAGCAGCTCTTCTACCCCTACGGGTACTCCGACATCGTGCCCATCCGGTTCGGGAGCGGTTCATGACCACGGGGACGGTGCTCGGCGGCTCGGCCGACCCTCCCCGGGTGGATGCCACTGCCCCCGACATCCCCCAGGACGCCGGGGCGACGACGCCGGGTCGGTTGACCGGGGCCACCACCGCTCTCCACCGGGTGCGCCAGGTCGGTCTGGTGGTCCTTGGTCTGCAACTCGTCGGCCTGCTGGTCTGGAGCACAGTCCTCACCAACCGGTACGCGCTGACCAGTGACTTCGGGATCTACCACCAGGCGTGGTGGCTCATCGGCCACGGCGATCTGCACCCCTTCGACACGCTCACGGAATACCCGTTCTTCACCAGCCACGGCGAGCTCCTGTTGTGGCCGCTGGCCTTGGTGGGTGTCCTCTGGCCCCATGCCGTGACACTGCTGTGGGTCCAGGATGCCGCCTTCGTCGGGGCCGAGGCGGCGGCCTTCACTTGGCTCTGCGACCTCGCTGCACCGCCTGGTGCCATCCGAAGCCAAGGGCGCCCGCCTGCTCTCTTGGCCTCCGTCGGCCTCGTCCTTTTGGTGGCCGACCCGTGGGCGTACTGGGCGATGTCCTTCGACTTCCATCTGGAGCTGGTCGGATTGCTCTTCGTGCTCCTCGCCGCGCGTACCCTCTACCGTGACCCGGACTCCAGGATGCTCTGGCTCTGGGCCGCACTGGCCCTGGCCTGCGGCGACGTCGTGGCCAGCTACCTGATCGTGATCGGGCTCTCGGGCGCGCTGGCCGGCCGCCGGTGGCGCCGTCGGGGGCTGCTCCTGGCCGCGGTGGCCCTCGGCTGGGCTCTCCTTCTTACGCTCATCGGTGCCGATCGGGGCTCCGGGCTGGCCGGTGGCTACGGCTACCTGGCCGCTGGGTCCGGCTCACCAGCGGCACTTGGCCCTTTCGCCATTGCCACCGGCCTGATGGGACATCCGGCGCGCGCGGCCCACGTGCTCTGGGACCGCCGCATCGATCTCTACGCCGCGGTCTCCGCTAGCGGGCTGATCGGCGTGCTCTCGCCGTGGGTCGCCGTCGTCGCATTGATGGTGCTGCTCGAGAACGGGCTCAACCACTATCTCGGTTTCCTCGCACCCAGCTTCCAGGACAGCCTCCTCTATGTTCTCATCCCCGTCGGAACGGTGGACGTCCTGGCGCGCCTGGCCCGACGTCGTCCCCGATGGGCTGCGGCTGGTGCCGCCCTGGTCATGGTCAACGTGCTGGTCTGGGGCATGGTGTGGATCCCGAGGACAGCCGGACAGTGGCTGCGCGTCTCACCCGGGGCGGCAGCCGTGCTGTCGACCGTCCAGCGCCACATCCCGGTCAACGACGAAGTGGTGGCCTCCCAGGGCGTGGTCGGACGGTTCAGCGGGCGCAGAGTCGTCTACGCCATCGTTGGCCTCACCTCAGTACCGGTGCGTTCCGCGACCGTCTGGGTGATCGTGGCTCCCTCGGAGGGTATCGAGACCTCTCCCGTGCCGGTCTCCGACGCCCTCATCGCCGAGCTGGCCGGCACCTTGCACGCGAGTCTCGTCACCCATTCTGCCGGCGTGTGGGCCTTCCGTTGGTCCCCTGCGCCGGGCACCAGGTTCCTCAAAGTGCCGGCGTACATACCGACCGTGGAGGCGTGGACGTTCCCGGGGTCAGCCGGGGCGACGTCGACACTCGGTCCGGCGGCCGACTGGCGCGCCGTGGCCACCGGCCGCCCTGGCTACGTGGTCTCCGGTGACTATTGGCGTGTGCCCCGGGGCCGCTACCAAGCGACGGCCGAACTGTCGACCTCGGTGCCGGTCAACGTCGAGGTCTGGGATGCCACCAGCAACGTCCTCCTCGCCCGACGGCAGGTACCGCCCACGAACGGCTTCGTCGCCGTGACCCTGCCTGTCGATGTCACTCATCTCCTGACTCAGCCCATCTTCACCGGGGTAGGCCCGTTCAGCATTCAACCCGTCGCGGCCCCACCCGGCAACTCGCTCGAGCTTCGGGTGTGGACACCGGGCGGTGGCATCGTGAGTGTCTCGGCGTTGGAATTGGTATCGCAACCACCGGCGGTGAAGTGAGGGTCTGCGATCGGAGGGCAAAACCTGCACTCTTCCATACCAAAGGCGGCGATCACGTCCGCAAGGGTGGGGTAGGCGCTGTAGCCCAGCCCGAGCTGGCGACGGCCTCGACGCCGAAGGCCGTCGCCGCCGTCAAGGGCGGGTCAGACCAACAAGCCTGCACCCAACGCCGCTGCCCGGAGGTCGGCCTCGGGCCGGGCACCGACGTGGGAGATGATCTCCGCCGCGCACACGCCGCCCAGCCGGGCCGACGCGGTCGGGTCGAGTCCGTTGGTGATCCCGTAGAGGAAGCCGGCCGCGAAGAGGTCGCCGGCACCGGTGGTGTCGACCACGCGCCCGACCGGCTCGGCAGGAACTGCGATCGGACCGGACGCCGCCACCACCACGCTCCCCCCCGCGCCTCGGGTGAGCACGGCCAGCACCCCCGTCTCGCCCACCGCCTCCACCGCCGCGTCGAAGTGGTCGACCCCGAAGAGCAGCTTGATCTCGTCCTCGTTGGCGAACAGCAGTTCGAGGTCGCCGTGGACGATCTCGAGGAACTCGTCCCGGTGCGTCCGGACGCAGAAGGGGTCCGAGAGGGTCAGCGCGACCGAGGCCTCGCCGGCGTGAGCGATCTCCATCGCCTCACGCATCCCGGACTTGGCCACTGGCTGCTCCCAGAGGTAGCCCTCGAGGTAGACCACCTGCGTGGACGCGAGGTGGTCGCGCTGGAGGTCCGCCGGCCCGAGCTCGGAGGAAACTCCGAGGTGCGTGGCCATGGTCCGTTCCGCATCCTCGGTGACCAGCACCAGGCAGTGCCCGGTTCCCGGCTCACCCGGCGCGGCACGGGTCGGTGCGGGGTCGAAGGCCACCCCGACCGACCGGATGTCGTGGGTGAACGCCATGCCGAGCGGATCGTCTGCCACCCGGCCGACGAATGCAGCCCGACCCCCGAGGGACGCGATCCCGGCCACGGTGTTGGCGGCGGAGCCCCCGGACGCCTCGGTCGCCTCACCCATCGACGCGTAGATCGCCTCGGCACGGTCCCGGTCGACAAGGGCCATCGTGCCCTTGGCCAGCCCGAGCCGCTCGAGGTCGGCATCGGTCGCCGGGGCCAGGACGTCCACCAGTGCGTTCCCCACGGCCACGACGTCGAAACGTGGGCCGGGCGGCTCGCCACTGTTCGGACCGGTCGTCTCGCCTGCATGCTCGTTCTGCACGGTGCGACGGTAGCCTGCCTGGCATGAGCGCTCCGACTGGCGACCCCTCCGACACGGCCTCCGGGTCCGGCACCACGGGTGCCGCCGGCACGTACCGCCTGCCGGTCGAGGTTCGCCCGTCGCGGTACCGGCTGGTCCTCACCCCCGACCTCGAAGCCGGAGCGTTCGACGGGACGGTCGACATCGACGTCGATGTCGACGAACCTGTCCGGTCGATCACCCTGAACGCCGCCGAGCTCCAGATCCCCGCCGCTGCGCTGGAAGTCGGCGCCGGAGGCACCACCGTCTCCCCGGAGACCATCCGGCTCGACGAGGTGGAAGAACGGGTCGTCTTGAGCTTCGGCGAGCCGATCCCAGCGGGGCCCGCCACGCTCCACCTCGCCTTCACCGGCATCCTCAACGACAAGCTCCACGGGTTCTACCGGTCCACCTTCACCGACGACCACGGCACGGCCCACGTCATCGCCACCACCCAGATGGAGGCCACCGACGCCCGGCGCGCCTTCCCGTGCTGGGACGAGCCGGACCGCAAGGCCGTCTTCGAGGTCTCCCTGGTGGTCGAGGACGGGCTCGCCGCCTACTCCAACAGCCCGGTCCTCGACGAGACGCCCGGGCCGGGGGGCAAGCGCCGGGTCCGTTTCGCCCCCACCATGTCGATGTCCACCTACCTGGTGGCCTTCATCGTGGGTCCGCTCGAGGCCACCGGCGCGGTCGACGTCGACGGGGTGCCGCTGCGGATTGTCCACGCGCCAGGCAAGGCCTCCCTCGCCCCGTTCGCCCTCGAGGTCGGCGCTCACGCCCTGCGGTTCTTCACCGACTACTTCGGCATCCCGTACCCGGCCGACAAGCTCGACCTGGTGGCCATCCCCGACTTCGCCTTCGGTGCCATGGAGAACCTGGGGTGCGTCACCTTCCGCGAGTCGGTGCTGCTGGTCGACCCGGCCCAGGCGGCACGCACCGAGCTCGAACGGGTGGCGGACGTGGTCTGCCACGAGATCGCCCACATGTGGTTCGGGGACCTCGTCACCATGAAGTGGTGGAACGGCATCTGGCTCAACGAGGCTTTCGCCACCTTCATGGAGGTGCTCGCCGTCGACGCGTTCCGCCCGTCTTGGCACCGCTGGGTCAGCTTCGGCGTCGAGCGCGAAGCGGCCATGGCCGTCGACGGCCTCCACGCCACCCGGCCGGTCGAGTTCCCGGTCGGACGGCCCGAGGAGGCCCAGGGCATGTTCGACGTGCTCACCTACCAGAAGGGTGGGAGCGTGCTCCGCATGCTGGAGCAGTACCTCGGCCCCGACGTCTTCCGCGACGGGATCCGCGGGTACCTCACCGAGCACCGTTACGGCAACACGGAGACCACCGACCTGTGGGACGCACTCGAGCGGGCCAGCGCCAGGCCGGTCCGGGACATCATGACCACCTGGATCGACCAGGGCGGCTACCCGCTGGTGCGTGTGGAAGAGGACGGGAACCTCACCCAGTCCCCGTTCTCCTACCGCGGCACCCCGGGTGGCGCCATCGGCTCGGCGTGGAAGGTGCCGGTCCTCACCCGCCCTCTCCGGGATGGCGACCCCGGCCCCGGATCGCTCCTGCTCGACGGCCCGGGCATCGCGGCGGTGGGCGTCGCCCGCGGTCAGGTGGTGAACGCCGGGGGATCGGGCTTCTACCGCGTGGCGTACCCGGCGCCCATGGTGGAGGCGCTGGCGGAGGCCGTGGGTACCCTCGCCCCGCTCGAGCGCTACAACCTGGTCTCCGACACCTGGGCCGCCGCCCTGGCCGGGCGGGGGCCCGTCGCCGACGTCCTCCGGCTCGCCGGTGCGCTCGCCGCCTCCGGCGAGGGCGATCCCAGTGTCTGGTCGGTCGTCTTCGGAGCCTTCGGCCTCTTCGACCGGGTCATTCCCGACAAGGACCGCCCGGCGCTGGCCGGCGCCGTCCGGTCCCTCTTCGGCCCCCTCGTGGCGACCCTCGGCTGGGATCCCGGCCCCGGGGACACCGAACGGACCCCGATGCTGCGGGCAGCGGTGTTGCGGGCGCTCGGCACCGTCGGCGAGGACGGTGCGGTCCGCGACGAAGCGCGACGACGCTTCGACCTGGCCGCCGTCGGCGGGCCAGCCCTCGACGCGGACACCGAGTCCGCCGTCCTCGACATCGTGGCCGCGGGAGGCGGCGCCGATGAGTTCGACCGGTTCCTGGCGCGGTACCGCTCCCCCGCCACCCCCCAAGAGGAGAACCGCTACCTCTATGCGCTGGCCTCCTTCGACCGACCGGAACTGGCCGACCGTGCCTTCGATCTCGCCATGACCGAGGTCCGGACCCAGAACGCCCCCTTCGTCCTGCAGTCGCTCATCGCCAACCGGCTGACCGGCCCGGACGTCTGGCGGCGGGTCACCCATCAGTGGGGGACGATGGTCGAGCGGTTCCCGGCGAACATCCTCCCCCGCATGCTCGACGGCGTGCGCACGCTGTGCAACCCACCCTCGTTGGCCGAGGAGGTCACCACCTTCGTGGAACGCCACCCCCTGCCCGCCGGCGGCCGCACCGTCGAGCAGATCCTCGAACGGCTCGCCGTGAACGCGGCGTTCGGCGAACGAGAGGGCGGAGGGCTGGCCGACCTGCTGGCCGGAGAGCTCGGGTCACCCGGGGGCTGACCCGAGCAACCCCGAGGGGACCTGCTCCCTCTCCCCCGCCCGGACCGGTCGAATGCCGGGCCGACCTCGGCCGGGGAGATGCTCGGGCGGTACGGAGCCGCACCCGTTCTAACCTGGTCCGATGGACCTGGGCGTGACGCTGACCGTGTTCGCGCTCATCCTCGTGGCGGAGATCCCCGACAAGACGATGATCGCCATGCTCATCATGGGGAGCCGCAGCCGGCCGTTGTGGGTCTGGCTCGGGGCGGTCTCGGCGTTCACCGTGCATGTGGCGGTGGCGGTGGCGGTGGGCCACCTCATCGAGCGGCTCCCCCGCCACTGGGTCGAGGGGATCACCGCGCTGATCTTCGCCGCCGGGGCGGCCTACCTGCTCCTGGTACCGGAGAAGGTCGCGGAGGAGGCCGGTGAGGAGGAGGCCGCCGGTGCCGACCGTGCACTCAAGACGTTCGGTGCGTCGTTCGCCGTGATCCTCGTGGGGGAGTTCGGCGACCTCACCCAGATCCTCACGGCCAACCTGGCCGCCAAGTACCACTCCGCCCTGTCCGTCTTCGTCGGCGCCCTGGCCGGCCTCGCCGCCGCCTCGGCGGTGGGCGCCTTCGGTGGCAAGGCCCTCCTGCGGGTCATGCCGCTCTCCGCCATCAGGAAAGCCGGCGGTGTGCTACTGGCCGGGTTCGCCGTCTACACCCTGGTGACGCTCCTCGGCGGGTGACCCGGGACTGTCGGCGCGTCCTCCGGTCCCCGGGCCGTGCCAGGCTGGGGCCGTGCACCCCGACGCGCCCTCCCCCACGGAACGATCCCGCACCTCCCCCACCGGCGGGGCCGGCGACCGACGGGCGAGGCTGGTGGAGCTCGCCCGGGCGGCCACGGGCTTCATGCCGGACGACGAGGGCGAGGCGCTCCTGGCGGCCGCCCTCCGGGCGGGCGAGGCGTTTCCCGATGCCACCTTCGTGGAGATCGGCGCCTGGTGCGGTAAGTCGACGGTCTACCTGGGAGCGGCGGCGGAGGCGACCGGGGCCGTCCTCTTCAGCCTCGACCACCACCACGGCTCGGAGGAGAACCAGGCGGGATGGGAGCACCACGATCCCACCCTGGTCGACCCGGCCACCGGGCGCATCGACACCCTCCCCCGCTGGCGACGGACCGTGATGGGCGCCGACCTCGAGCGGTCGGTGGTCGGCCTGGTCGGGGACTCCCCGGTGGTGTCCTCCCGCTGGACCACGCCGCTCGCCCTCTGCTTCATCGACGGGGGGCACGGGCAGGAGCCGGCGTGGGGAGACTTCCGGGGCTGGTCGCCCCACGTCGCCGAGGGGGCCTGGCTGGCCATCCACGACGTGTTCCCCGACCCGGCGGACGGGGGGAGGCCGCCGTACGAGCTGTGGCGCCATGCGCTCGACTCGGGGGCTTTCGTCGAGGACGGCGAGACGGGGTCCCTGCGGATCCTCCGGCGGGTGGGCCGCTGACGGCCGGGGCACGCGACCGGTTCGGGCGGCCCGAGCACCGGTCCGGCGGTCAGGCCTCGCGCCCCGCAGCGGTCACTCGGGCGTGCCCGCCCGCCCGGGGAGAGCGGGCTCCACCGGCGCCCCCGGGGCGGGCTCGGTGAGGTCGAGATGGGTCGGTAGGCCCTCGCCGCGGAACAGGCCCGACGCGGGGGTCGCACGGCCGAGCGCGTCAGCGGCGAGCACCATGGCCCCGGCGGTGTACGTCGACCGCTCCAGCGGGGGGTAGGTCGCCTCCTCCGGGTAGACCATCCCCGTCCAGTAGGTGCCGTCCTCGTTCCGGAGGGCCTGGGCCCAGGCCAGCAGGTCCCGGGCCTCCCCGTCGCGCTCCAGCGCGTCCAGTGCCAGGACGCACTCCGCCGTCTCCGCCGCGGTGACCCACTCGCCGGTCGAGACGCACCGCACCCCGAACCCCTCCATCACGAACGCGTCCCACGACCGGTCGATCAGCGCGTGGGCGGCGCCGCCGGTCACCGCTCCCGACAGCACCGGGTAGTACCAGTCCATGGCGAACTCCACCTTCGGGGCGAAGGCCGCCGGGTCGTGGGCGACCGCGTGCGCCAGCCGGCCGGCGGCGAACTCCCAGTCCGGCCGCTCGTGCCCGAGCGCTTCGGCCGCGGCGACGGCGCACCGGAGGCTGTGGTAGATCGACGAGGAACCCGTGAGGAGGGCGTACTCCTCCCGCCGTCCGGAGGCGTCGAGCGACCACGAGATGGAGCCGTCCGGTCGTTGCCAACGCAGGACGAAGTCGATCCCCGCGGCCACCGCCGGCCAGAGCGACTCGAGCCCGGCGGCGTCCCCGGTGGAGACGTAGCGGTGCCACGCCCCGGCGGCGAGGTACGCGCAGACGTTGGTGTCGAGCCTCGGGTCCTTGATGCCGTGTGCCTGGTAGTAGTTGAACCAGCTCCCGTCGGGGAGCTGGTTGTCGACCAGCCACCGGTAGGCGCGGTCGGCCTCGTCGTCGAAGCTGCAGGCAGTGAGGGCCATCGCCGCCTCGACGTGGTTCCACGGGTCGCAGTGCCCGCCCGGGAACCAGGGGATCATCCCGTCGGCGCGCTGGACGTCGGCGATCGAACGGGCGGTCGCCAGCACCTGTGCGGCGGTGAGGATGCCCGGGACCTCCGGGACCGCCCTCATCCGCCCGATCCCACCGTCGACGCCCGGCGCTGTGGTGCACCGGGCCTGCCGTCCCCCGACACGACCTCCGTCTCTGCCGCCCGGGGCACGATCGACCCGGCGCCGGAAGGCCGGCCGGTCGGGGACCCGTCCGGCGACGGCTTGGCCAGGTACACCACCAGGCTCTTGCCGACCAGCGGGTTGAGCACCCGATCCGTCCACCGGGTGAACTTCGGTGCCTTGGTGATGTCCCACACCAGCAACCGGTGGTAGGCGGCGACCGCCGGGTGGTCCTCGTTGGTCGTCCCCACCAGGCAGCGCAGCCACCAGTAGGGGGCGTGCAGCCCGTGGGCATGGGCGTGGCCGGTGGCCACCATGCCGGCAGACTCCAGCCGCCCGACCAGCTGGCTCCGGCGGTAGATGCGCACGTGGCCACCGGGGACGTCGTGGTACTCGTCGGAGAGGGCCCAGTTGACGAACTCGGGGCCGCAACGGGGAACGGTCACCGCCATCGTCCCCCCGGGGCGCAGGACCCGAGCCAGCTCGCCGATGGCCACCTGGTCGGCGGGGATGTGCTCGAGGACCTCGGAGGCAATCACCCGGTCGAAGGTGTCATCGGGGAACGGGAGCCGGAGGGCGTCCCCCCGGACCGCCCCCACCCGGGTACGCTCCACGTCGAGCTCCCCGGCATCGGCCATGGCCCCGAACGTGTCGCGCACGGCGCGGACCTCGTCCGCTCCGGCGTCGAACGCCACCACCTCGGCCCCGAGGCGGGCGGCCTGGAAGGCGTGGCGCCCGAACCCGCAGCCGAGGTCGAGGAGCCGGTCGCCCGGCCGCACCCCCAACCTGGCGTAGTCGACCGTCAGCACGGCGATCCGCTGCTTCGCGACACGGCGTCGGCGCTGCCGGCGGCACGGGGTCGGGCCTCCGGCCCGGCCAGCTTCCGGGCGGCGGCCAGTAACTCCCGGTACTCGGCGGCGGTCCCGGTCGCGGTGACCTGCCAGGTGAATCGCCCGAGCACCCGCTCGCGGCCGGCGGACCCCAGGCGGAGCCGCAGCCCGGGATCGTCGAGCAACCGGCCGATGGCGCCCGCCAGCGCGCCCGGGTCGTCGGGCGGGACGAGGAGGCCGGTCACCCCGTCGGTGCCGACCACCTCGGGGAGCGCTCCGCCGGTGGTGGCGACCAGGGCGACACCGCAGGCCATCGCCTCGATCGCCGGCAATGAGAACCCCTCGTAGAGGGACGGCACCACCGCCACCTCCGCCTGTGCGTAGTTGCGGGCGAGCTCGTCGTCGCTGATCCCGGTGACGCACCGCACCACCGAGGCCAGGTTCAACCGCTCGATGGCACGGGCCACCCGGCCGTCGGGACGGGGTTTGCCGATCACCACCAGCTCGACGGCCCGTTCGGTGCGGAGCTTGGCCACCGCCTCAAGGAGGGGGACCAGCCCCTTCATCGGGACGTCCGATGACGACGTCACCATGATGCGTCCCGGGACCGGCACCACGTCGGGTCGCGGGCGGAACACCGCATGGTCGACGCCCACCGGCACCACCGTCATCCGGGCCGGCTCCACCCCCATCTGGGCCGCGATGTCCCGCTGCGACGACTGGGACACCGTCACCACCCGGGGCAGGGCCCGGGCCACCCGCACCTGCATCCGGAGGAAGCCAAACCAACGCCGCTGGGTGAAGCGCTGCCACGGATTGGTGGCGTGACTGAGCGCGAGCTGGCGGTCGACGGTGATCGGGTGGTGCAGCGTCGTCAGCACCGGCCAGCCGTCCTCGATCATCCCGAGGATCCCGTTCCCGAGGCACTGGTTGTCGTGCACCAGGTCGAACTCCGCCCGCCGGGCGGCGAGGAGACGACGGACCCGCAGGCTGAACGTCCAGGGCTCCGGGAACCCGGCGGTGCACATGACCCCGAACTCGAGGGCGTCGGCCGAGCTGTGGAACTCGCGGAGGTGGGGCACCCGGAAGGGGTCCGGGTCGCGGTAGAGGTCGAGGCTGGGAACGGGCGTGAACCCCACACCGTCGTCGACCTCGGGCCACGGCTGGCCGGCGAACACCTCCACCGAGTGGCCGAGGGCGACCAGCTCGCGGGTCAGATGTCGCGTGTAGACGCCCTGCCCACCACAGCGCGGGTTGCCCCGGTAGACCAGGAACGCGATCCGCAGACCATCGGGCCCCGGGGGGCGGGGCGGGATCCGTTCGGGGACCGGAGGCGGGATCGCCGGGCCCTTGACCTTGTGACGCCCGAGCCAGAGACTAGGCACGGTCCGCCCTGGTGGATGGGTGCATAAGTCAGCAATCCTCCCCCGCCTGGGCACTCCGGCGCAAACTCCACCGGGCGGCGCCGGTGCCGGCAACTGCCGGCGGGACCACCCGGTCCTGCGCCCGGGCAGTCCTGCGACCACCCGGTCCTGCGCCCGGCCAGCTCCGCCCGCCCGGATCAGCGTTCGCCCGCGTCCCCCGCCTTCAGCATCTGTCGGATGCCTTCCTCGATGCCCCGGCTGAGCACGTCGAGATCGCCGGTGGTGTCGAAGTCGCCGGTGATCCCGAAGTTGACCTCCCCGTTGTACGAGAAGATGGCGACCCCGATCCGCATCTGAGCGCCCAGTGGCACGTACGGGTAGGCCTTGACCATCCGCCTTCCGCAGACGTAGAGCGGGATCTGAGGACCGGGCACGTTGGTGGTGATGGTGTTGAGCTGGTGCTGCGCCATCCGGGTGGAGAGCCGCATCGCCAAGGCCAGCAGCATCGACGGGGCGAAGCCCGACATCGAGGTCAGCGCCTCCCCGGCCAGCGCCTGCTTCGACTCCTTGAGGCCTTCCATCTGGGCGCTCACCGCGGCCAGGCGCTCTCTGGCGTCGGTGATCGCCACCGGGAGCTCGGCGAACATGGCCGAGACCTTGTTCTGGAGCGTGCCGTCGCCCACCGCCAGACCGTGGTCGTCCCGGGGGCGCACCGACACCGGGACCAGAGAACGGACCACGCGCTCGACCGGCTCCCCGCGCTCGAGGAGGAGCTCCCGGAAGCCGTTGGTGATGGCGGCCAGCACCACGTCGTTGAACGTGCCCCCCAGCTCCCTCCGCACCGTCTTGATGTCGTTCACCGAGGTCGACGCCCATGCGTACCGCCGGTGAGGTCCCAACGGGCCGTTCAGGCTCGAAGGCGGTGTCGGCTTGACCAGGCCCACCATGGCGGTGAGCCCCCGGACCACCGATCGGGCGTGCCCGACCACCTGCCCGGGCACCGCGACCGCCGCCCGCACCGCCTGGAGCTGCTCGTACGGGCTGTGCAGGAGGTCGAGAGAGGACCGGATCGCCAGCTCCACGCCCGACGGGGCCGGGCGCGGTTCCCACCGGGTCGGGAACGGCACGGGCGCGTCCGGCGAGAGGTCCATGATCACGGCGAGCAGGTCGGTCCCCGAGACGCCGTCCACCATGGCGTGGTGGGTCTTCGCGAACAGGGCCCAGTGCCCGTCGTCGAGGCCCTCGACCACCCAGATCTCCCAGAGCGGCTTGGACCGGTCGAGCGGCTGGGACATGACCCGTCCGACCAGCTTGCGGAGCTCGGCCTCGCCTCCCGGGGCGGGCAGCGCGCTGTGCCGGACGTGGTACTCGATGTTGAAGTGCGGGTCGTCGACCCACACCGGCCGGCCCAGCTCGAACGGGAGGTGCCGCACCACCGAGCGGTAGCGGGGCACCCGGTCGAGCTTGCCGTCGATCATCGCCACGATGTCCCCGAAGGCGGGCTGGGGTCCCTCGAAGATGCCGATCGAGGCGATGTGCATGTGGCTCACGCCGTCCTCGATGTGGAGGAACGTGGCGTCCAACGGACTCAGTCGGTCGACGTCCATCAGACCACCCCCGGATCCTCTGCTCGGCCTGCGTCCGAGGCTCTGTCCACCGACGGTACTACCGGCTCCCGGTCCGTGCCCGGCCGGTGTGCCCGGTCGCTCGCCGGCCCACCGACCGTGAACAGCCCGCATCGGCGCTCATGGCGAGCTCCGCGACCCGGTTGCGCCGAGCGCCTCGAACCAGCCCGCCGCGATCCGCCGGACCGTCTCGGCTCGGGCGGCCTCGGCGACACGGGCCGACCGACCCTCGTCCATCGCCCGGAAGCCCATCGCGCCCAACATACCGGCCGACGGCTCCACCCGCACCACCCGTGCCCCCGCCGCGCGGAGCCGGCGCACCTCCCGATCGAGGCGTCGGTGCGCCGACCAGCGAACCAGGGCGTCCGGCCTCCGGCCGGGCAGGGACTCGGCCGACATGGGCGAGACGACCACCACCACCTCGGGCGCCCCGCGCCGCAGGACGTCCGCGCTGGTGGGCGAGTGCACGCCACCGTCGAAGTACTCCACACCGCCGATCGTCACCGGGCAGAAGTACGCCGGGATCGCGCACGAGGCGAGGACGGCAGCGGCCAACGGAGCGGGGGGCGAGCCCTCCCGGCCGAACACCACCCGGGTGCCGTCGTCGCGGCGGACGGCGCAGATCCACAACCGGCGGGGCCAGTGGTCGCCCACCATGCGGTGGAGCGATGCCGCCCGGTCTCGGACGTCGACCCGGCCGGCCGGCAGCAACGTCATGGCGACCACGTCGGGCCGGACGGTCCACGGTCGCCGGGCCACACGGGCGAGCAGGGCCGGCGCCGGCAACCGCAGCGGACGGAGCCACGATCCCGCCGAGGGGGCGGGGAGGTCGCCCTGGTCGGGGAAGACCCGGGCGACGAGAGCAGCCCCTGCCGGCGACAGCGGTCCACCGCCGGCCATGGCCTCCAGATCCGCCGCCGGGAGCCCGAGCCGGAGCAGGGTACCGGTGATCGCTCCGGCCGAGGAGCCGACGACCACGTCGGCTGTTCGCGGGTCCCAACCGAGCACCTCGTCCAGAGCCCCCAGCACGCCGGCGTGGTAGGCCTGGCCGACGACGCCGCCGGCTCCGAGCACCAGTCCGATCCCGTCTCTTCCCACGATCGCTCCCCTGCTCCCGGCTCTGTCGGCCCTGTTCCCGGCGCAGTCGGCTGCACCGGGGCGACCGCCGGACCCGAGCCCGAACGGCGAGCGGGTCCACAGTAGCCAGACCGCTCCCGCCCCCGGCCGGACGGCCGCGATCGGGCCGCGATGGCGGTCACGCCGGTCGCCGCTCCCCGGCCGCGCCGGGCGCCCGGACCTTCAGAGGCCGAGGGCGACGCCGAACCAGCCCAGGACGGTCTGAAGGACCAGGAACGTGGCGAAGGCGCCCACCGACACCACGGTGGCGAACCCTACCCACCGGCCGAACCTCCCGTTGGCCGCGTCCCCCAACAGTGATCTCCGGTTGGCGAGCACCAGGATGAACGCCAGCGTGACCGGGGTGATCACCCCCTCGAGCACCTGGGTGTTGATGATCAGGTTGAACAGGTTCCCCGGAAGGAGCACCACCGCGGCGCCGATGGCGATCTGGGCGGTAAAAAGACCGAGGAACAGGGGCGCCTCCCGGAAGCTCCGGGAGACGGACCGCTCGACCCCGATGGACTCGGCCAGCGCATAGGACGTCGACAGGGGGACCACCGCTGCCGCCAACGCCGACGCCCCGAGGAGCCCGAGGCCGAACAGCGCCTCGGCGAGCCGGCCGGCGAGGGGCTCCAGCGCCTTGGCCGCCTGGGCCGCCGAGCTCAGCGCCCCGGTGCCGCCGAGCACCGAGGCGGTGGCGATGATGATGAACATGGACACCAGATCGGAGACGATGGCTCCGCTGACCGCGTCGACCCGCTCGTAGCGGTACTCGTCCGGCCCGATGCCGCGGTCGACCACCGCTCCGGCCGTGTAGAGCTGGATGTAGGGGGTGATGGTGGTGCCGATGAGCGCCACCCCCACCAGCAGGAAGGCATTCGACCGCAGGAAGTGCGGAAGCAGGGTGTTCGCCACCACCGCATGCCAGTCGGGGTGGCCGAAGAACATGGCGATGGGGTAGGTGATGAACACCAGGGAGAGCAGGAGGAAGATCCGCTCGGCATAGCGGTAGGACCCCAGCAGCACCAGCATCCAGATCGCCAGGGCGGCGAGCGGCACCGACAGGTACCGCGACACGCCGAACAGCTCGAAGGCCGCACCGATCCCGGCGAACTCGGTGACCACCAGCCCCACGTTGGCGATGGCGAACGCCGCCACCGCGAAGGCCGACAACCGCAGGGAGAACTGCTCCCGGATCAGGGCGGCGAGCCCCTTGCCGCTGTAGGCGGCCAGGCGGGCAGTCATCTCCTGAACGGAGACATACCCCACCGTGACCACCACCATGAAGAACAGCGGTCGGTAGCCGAACTGGGCCCCGGCGGAGGCGTAGGTGGCGACCCCGCCGGCGTCGTTTCCGGCGCTGGCCGCGATGAGACCGGGCCCGATGGCGGCCAGGTAGGGCCACAGGCGGCGGACCCGGCGGCGGGCGCTCCGGTCGGAGTCGGACCGGTCGGACCGGGGCGCGGACGCCCCCGTGCCGGCGTGCACGCCTCCGTTCACTGCCGCCGTCGCCGCGTCACTGCAGGAGGCGCGGGAAGTGGAGCCGGCCGCGCTCGGGCGAGAGCGCGTCGAGGACGTCGTCGGCGAGGATCCGGCCGACCGGCCGACCGTCGTCGACCACCACCACCGACAGCCGGCGGGCCTCCACCAGACGTTCGGCCACCTCGTCGACCCGGGCGTGGCTGTCGACCGAGACGGGATCGGACTCCCCGGCCAGCGCGCCGAGTCGCGTCCCGGGCGGGCTGACCACCAGCTTCATCAGCGGGAGGTCCCAGACCAACCGGCCCTCTCCGTCCACCAGCGCCACCGCGTCGAGCTCGTCGGGCAGGTCGTCCCGCCCGGACAGGCGGGCGACCACGTCGCCCACCGTATCGGTCACCGCCGCCACCACCAGCTCGGTCGTCATGAACCCACCCGCCTCGTCCTCGGGGTAGGCGAGCAGGTGCACCAGGGGTGCGGCCTTGCGGAGCGGCATGGCACCGAGGAGTTCCTCCCGCTCGTCCCGGTGCAGGTCGCGCAGCGCGTCGACCGCCTCGTCCGGCTCCATCTCCGCCAGCAGCTCCGCCACCCGGGAGGGGTCCGCCTCGCGGAGCAACGCGGTGAGCTCCTCCGGGTCCATCTCCTCCAGCGCGTCCGCCACCTCGTCGGCGGGGAGTGACTCGAGCAGGCTCTGGCGCTCCGGACGCATCAGGTCCTCGAGGAGATCGGCCAGCTCACCGGGCCGTAGCCGCTCGAGCCCGGCGTTGGTCGTCCGCAGGCGCACCTCGGGCGCCGATCCCTCCGCCGGCTCACCGAAGGGTTGGATGGCGGCCCAGTCGATCACGCGCTCGGGGGTGGGCAGGGGCCGCCACCGCGCCGGTCCCAGCCGGCGAAGGAGGCTCTGGGCGGAGACGTCCACCCCCACCAGGTGGAACCGGCCGGCGACCGGGGCGAGGTACAGGTCCGACGCCCGGATCACCTGGACGCCGTCCACGTCCACCAGCTGGTGGTCGAGCACCTGGGTGGCCAGGGTGACCTCGCCGGAGCGGGGGGCGAAGTCGCGGAGGTCGAGCCGGGCGTCCCGCAGCAGCACGTCGGTGTGGTGGATGCGGTCGATGGCGGAGGCGTCGACGAACGCCGCCCTGCGGCCCACCCGGACCACCAGGCCGGTCACCGGAGGGTACGTCTCACCCCCGGTCCAGCGGCACAGGACGTCGACCAGGCGCCCGATCTCGGCCCCGCTCTGGTTCCGGACCGGGCGTCCCACCAGGCCGGCCAGCGAGACGATCGCGTCGCGGACCGCCCGGGAGGCGAGCAGGCGCTCGGAGCGATGCCGGAGCGGCCGCGGCCGGTGGAGGGGATGGCGCTCTGATCGCGGTCGTCGGCCCCGGAGGGTGCGTCCTCGGCCGGCCGGCTCGGACCGGTCGTGGTCGCGGTCGCGGTTCGGTGGATCGTCGTACGGGGGGCGGGTCATCGGGTACCTCGGGGTTCGGGTGCAGCCGCCGGACCGCCGAACCGGGCGGGACCGGTCCTCCGCCGGGTCAGCGGGGGACGGCCGTCACCGGAGCGACGGGGCCGAGCATGCGGACGGGACGTTCGCCTTGGGCGTGCATCCACGCGCACTGGGGGGTTCTCCCTGCTCCATGGACCTCACCTCCTGTCCGACCTCTCCGGCGCCTCGTCCCCGTCGGACGCTGCTCTCCCTCGGCCTCCACGGCTCCCGCCAGGACCCGATCCGACTGTCCAGGTCCTGATCACCGTCCGGTCCCCGGTCCCACTGTCGGGATCCACTGTCGGGATCCACTGTCGGGATCCATTGTCGGGATCCATTGTCGGGATCGGCCGGGCAGCGCCGACGCACCGGGGGTCAGACTACCGGACGTCGCGCGCGACCGAAGGTGAACGGGGTGTGTCCGAGCTGAACAACGCGTGTCGGTGTCCCCGCCGGGCCACTCAGCCCGCGCAGGTGGTGGTGGTCGGTGGACCGTTGGTCCCGGTCGTCCCGGTCGGCACGTACGGGTCCGGGTTGGGACCGTTGGCGAACCGGTCGGCGATCCAGTGGATCATGTCGTTGGCGTAGACCGGGATGACCCCGGCGTGGCTCTGGCCCGGGTAGATCCACCGCTCCACGTCCTGGCCGATGGCGCACTCGTGCTGCTCGAGCAGCTGGGTGGTGCCCACCGGGATCTGGTGGTCGTTCCCGCCCTGGGGGATCAGCAGCGGCGCGGCGCTCGGCGCGGTGAAATTCCCCGGGTCGTTCGCCTGCAGCAGCGGCTTCCACGCCGGGACGGTGAACGGATCGGTGGGGACGATGGAGGCCAACGAGTACTGATTGAGCGTCGTCTGCAGATAGCCGTAACAGCCCTGTCCGAGGATCGGGAGAAGCCCCATCCCCTCGGGTGTCACCACGTCCGACAGCGGGGCGATGGCGTTGCCGTAGGCGACGTTCAACCCGGCACCGGCCATGAACAGGTAGAACTGGTAGGCACTGCCATTGAGGAAGTGGTAGATGTACTCGAACTGGGACGGGGGCGCCCCGGCGACCACGCCTTTCAGATGGAGCTCGGGGGCGTACGAGGCGGCGATGTTCAACCCGAACATGGCGGTCTGGCCACCCTCGGAGTGGCCCCAGATCACGTAATTGTTGCTGGCGTGCGCCTCGGGGAGGAACCGGGCGGCGCGCACGATGTCGATGGTGTTACGGGCCGAACTCACCCCGGCGAGGTACGGCATGATGCCCGGGGTTCCCTCCCCCTGGTAGTCGCTGGCCACCACCTCCCAGCCCTGGGCGAGCATGGTGTTCTGGATGCTGTCCGGCACCGCCTGGGACGGGTCGAGCGACGGGGCGCACTGCGGGGCCATCCCGTTGGTGCCGTGGGCCCAGCTCACCACCGGGTACCCACCGGCCGGGGCCGGCGTGGGCGGCACCATCACCAGCCCGGTGACCGCCACCGGCCGGCCGAGCTCCGTCTCGGACAGATACATCACCAGGTAGGTGGTCCCGTCGACGCCGGGTGAGTCCACCTGCTCGTACTTGATGATCGTGCCGGGGGGACCCTGCGGGAGCTGGGTCGGCACCGCGTAGAATGACGGCAGGCCGGGGGCGAGGACCGACCCGGTGGTCGCCCCCGCCAGGGAGATGCCCACCACCGGCTTGTTCAGTGGGACCCCCCCCATCGACCCGCTGAAGGTCGCGTCCCCGAAGGCGAACACGCCGCCGTCCGCGCCCACCAGCCAGTAGCCGTTGCCGTCGGCGGTGGAGGTCATCCCGACGATCGGCCGGTTGAGGTGCAAGGAGCCGGTGGATCCGTGGAAGCCGGCGTCCCCGAAGGAGAAGACGCCGCCGTCGGCGGCGACCAGCCAGTAGCCGTTGCCGGTGACCGACGACTGGATGCCCACGATGGGAGCGTTCAGGTGCATGCCGCCGGTGGAGCCGTAGAACGTGGTGTCGGCGTAGTTGAAGCCGAAGGAGAAGACGCCGCCGTCCGCGCCGACCAGCCAGTAGCCGTTGCCGGTGGGGCTGGCCGCCATCCCCACGATCGGCGCGTTCAGATGGATGCCCCCCATCGAGCCGTAGAAGCCGGCGTCCCCGAAGGCGAAGATGCCGCCGTCGGCGGCGACCAACCAGTAGCCCTTGCCGTCGTTGGACGGTGCCATCCCCACGATCGGCGCGTTCAGATGGATGCCCCCCATCGAGCCGTAGAAGCCGGCGTCGCCCATGGCGAACACGCCGCCGTCGGAGGCGACCAGCCAGTACCCGGCTCCGTCGGGGGTCGGCGAGGATCCCACGATCGGAGCGTTGAGGCGCATGCCGCCGGTGGACCCGAAGTACCCGGCGGAGCCGAACGAGA
>Ga0080006_1082738_pt1 | contig 19454 bp, 18 predicted proteins | sample RS3BMetagenome_FD_69209 | JGI IMG/M metagenome (GOLD analysis project Ga0080006, IMG submission 69209) | Ferric oxide microbial mat and aquatic microbial communities from Rainbow Spring, Yellowstone National Park, USA - RS3B (SPADES... ... | reverse complement strand
CGGGCTCGGGAACCGTGTGGCCGCGGCTGGCAACGCCGTCCATGCCGGCATCGGAGCGGCGGACGCCATCACGGCAGCCAGGGCGGCAGTGGTCTGGAAAGGAGAACACTCCCAGGCTCCGCCTCACCTGGAGAAGGTCGGTGGCGAGGAGGGACGGAAGGCAGCCCCTCAACTCCGCCGACTCCTGCCGCTGAAGAACCGGGCGGAGTACGACCCCGAACCGATCTCTGCAACCGAAGCGAGGGCGGCGGTCACCGCCGCGGCACGCATGGTGCGAATCGCCGAGCAGACAGTGAACCAGGTCGAGCGCTGAACCCAGTGGTTGCTTGTTCCGAGGTCTGTTTCCATCCCTACTTCATCCCTACAACTTGGCGGAACCGGGTGGATTCAGGACGACTCGATCCCGAATAGACCCAGGTCAGCGGACTCGGGGCGACCTGCTGGACCCCCGGAGCCGAGCACCCAGATCTACGAGGGCACCAACCAGATCCAGCGGGTGGTGATCGCGAAAGGCCTGCTCGGGTAGCACCTCGGGTGGTGCTGCGCCGTCCGGGCGACAGCCCGGCGGCTCCGTCGACAGGCATCCGGATCGGCGGACGCCGTGCCTGGGGTGTGGCCGTGCCTGGAGGCGTCCACGCCCCCGTCGCGCCGGCTCCCGACCGCGTCGTACGTCGCGCTGGGTCGCCGATTGGTCCGGTCGGCCCACCCGTGCGTGATCGATGCCGGCGACATGGTGGGCCGGCACGTGGGTGACGGAGTGGTGGCGTTCTTCCTGGCCGAAGCGATGGGCTCCGAGTCGGTGGCCGCGAGCGCCCGCATCGGCGCGGCACGGATCGAGGCGTGCCCCGGAAGGGGTCGGGCGCCGGGACCTTCGGCTCTGCCGGACGCGTTCTCCTGGGGGCACGATGGAGGGATGAACGGTCGACGGGTTTCGAGTGGAGTCGTGTGCGGTGCCCTCGTGGCGCTGCTGGCCGGGTGCGGAAGCTCGTCGACGTCGCCGACGACAACGAGCACGCCGGCATCCACGGTCCCGGCGTCCTCGACGACTACCTCCCCGGTTTCGGGCTTCCAGACGGCGGTGTGGCCCACTCCGGCGAGCATCACCCGGTACGCGACGCCGGTGGCGGCTGCAACCGGCTTCGCCACCGACTACCTCCACATGAACCGTCCGACGGTGGGCAGCTTCCGCCAGGGCGACTCCCGGTCGGGTGAGGTGCCGGTGCAGCCGAATGCGGCCGGGCCGGTCACGACCGTGCTGGTGCGCCAGCTCGGCTCGGACGCCACCTGGTGGGTGCTCGGCGCGGCCACGGCGGGGATCACCCTGTCGGCACCGACCTGGAACGCCGCGGTCTCGTCGCCGGTGACGGTGCAGGGCATGAGCATGGCCTTCGAGGGGACGGTGCAGACCCAGGTGCGGGCCGACGACGTCGCCGCACCGGTGGGCACCAGTTTCGTGACCGGCGGGAGCACGTCGATGGGGCCGTTCCACGGATCGGTGGCGTTCACCCGGACGGCAGCCGGCTCGGGCGCGGTCGTGCTCTACACGACCTCCGCCGAGGACGGATCGGTCCGGGAGGCGACCGTCGTGCGGGTGCGCTTCGGCTGAGCGGGGCTCGGGCGGGCGAGCACTACTGCCCGGTCAGACCGCAGCCCCCAGGGCGAGTCCCACGCCGTAGGTGATGGCGAGTGCCGCGCTCCCGCCGATGCCGACGCGCAGTGCGCCCCGTAGCGGAGGGGCCCCTCCGAGTCGGGCCCCCACGGCACCGAGCGTGCACATCGACACGATGGTCACGGCGGCGATGGCTGCGGTGCGGGCTCCGGCTGGGGCCAGTATCGCGGTGAGCAGGGGGATGAGTGAGCCGAGAGCGAAGCTGACGGCCGACACTCCGGCCGCCTGGGCCGGACGGGCCCGGGACTGCTCGGCGTGGCCGAGTTCGTCGCGAAGGTGGGCCTGCAACGGGTCCGCCTGGTGGAGCGCCTCGGCCACCGACTCGGCGAGCGCCGTGTCGAGCCCCCGCGCCTCGTAGATCCGCACCAGCTCGGCGAGCTCGCTGTCGGGGTCGGCCAGGAGCTCGGCCTCCTCCCGGCGGGTGTCGGCCCGTTCGGCGTCGGCCTGGGCGCTGACCGACACGTACTCGCCGATGGCCATCGCTGACGCCCCGGCGGTCAGTGCAGCCACACCGGCGGTGATCAGCGCGGTGCGTGCCGCGCCGGCGGCAACCAGCCCGACCAGCAGGGCCGCCGTCGACACCAGCCCGTCGTCGGCACCGAGGACGGCTGCCCGCAGCCAGCCCGAGCGGCCGCTCCGATGGGTCTCGAAATGGGGGGGCACGCAGCCCACCCTACGGGTGCGCCGTCACGAGCGGCAGGGCACTTGGTCACTCCGATCGCGGGATCTGGTGCCGGTGCCGGGAACCGAGCCGGATCGTCCGGCCCTGACCCCGGTCAGGTCGAGAGCGACCACACGATGCCCAGGGCCGCCGCCACAGTGAGTACCGAGGGCACCAGTCCGAGGGCGAACCGGGCGCCGAACCGCCCGCCGCCGGCGACGAAGGCGACGATGCACTTCACGATCGAGTTGGCCAGGAGTGCGACGCCGACCGCGGCGAGTGTGGCCCCCATGCCGAGGACCCCTCGACCGAATTGAGTCGCCGCTGACAGTGCCCCGGCGTGGGCATCCGCCAGTCCGGCCGCCCCGGAGGCGAACACGGCGCCCTTGGGGCCGAGGACGGCGGCGCCCCAGCGGCCCACCAGGAGCGCCGCGGTCAGCACGGTGGCGAGGACGAGCGCAGGTACCAGGGCGAAGGCGCGGCCGCCGATGGGCGGGACGGCCGCAGCCGCCGACGGGTCCGTGCCAGCGGACACATCCCCTGGTGCATCGACGGGAGGCGATCGACGGTAGGTGAGGACGGCGACCAGGGACAGGACGGCGGCCCCCAGGACCAGTGGCACGGCGAGGCGCAGGGCCACCGCGGGGCTGACCACGGCGACGATGACGCCGAGCTGCACATAGGTGGCCACGCTGGCGATCTCGGCGCCGGCGACCGCCGGGGCGAACCGGTCCGGCGCACGACTGAGCCGTCCCATCGACGCCGTCGTGGCCGTGGCCGACACGAAGCCGCTGGCCAGCCCGGTCGCCATGAGGCCGCGGCGGGGCCCGAGGGCCCGGACGGCCACATAACCGACCCACGAGATCCCGGTGAGGGTGACGACGATCAGCCAGATGTGCGACAGGTTGAGTGCGCCATAGGGCCCGACGTCCCGGTCGGGCAGGAGCGGGAGGATGACGAATGCGATCACCAGGAACTTGACTGCGTCATCGATCTCGACGTCGGTGACGACCTCCCGGGCGAAGGCGTGGATCCTGGCCTTGCCGGTGAGGAGGATCAGGAATGCGATGGCCACGGCGGCCGCCAGCCGGGCATCCGTCACGCACAGGGCGCCGAGGAGGAACACGGCGAATGCCGTGACCTCGGTGGTGGTCCCCGGGTCCTCGTTGTTGGTGCGTCGGTACCCGGCGATGATCATCCCGCCGACCACCACGGCACCGGCGACGACCACCCAGGTCCCGAGCAGCGCGCCCAACGTCCCTGCGGCGGCCAGGAGCGCGAAGGTCCGCGACCCCAATGCCTGGCGGGGACCGCCCCGGTGGCTCCGCTCGCGCTCGATCCCGATGAGGAGGCCGATGGCGATCGAGTAGACGAAGGCGAGCCAGTGCGACGAGGTCACGGGGAGCGTACCCACCTGGGGTCGGGCCGGGTGGCCGTATCAGTGGCGATGTCCATGGTCCTGCACCTGCGATTCGCGAACCCGGAGGGCCCTGGAGGAACGGTAGCCGAGTGCCGCCGGGCGCCCGATCGACCACGCAGCAGTCTCAGGCTGCTACTGCCCTCGCCGTACGTTGGGCGCGCCGCCGGAGTGACCAGCCTGGCCCCCGCAGCACGTAGGACATCCGCTCGCCCCAACCGGACGACGACGCCAGGTCCCGGGCCAGGTCCATGTACTCGTGGGTGGCGATCCGGGCCGGGCTGAACGTGTCGATGTTGGTCGTGAGTCCGTACACGACGCGCTCGTCCTCGGGCTCGAACGTCCCGAACATCCGGTCCCAGACGATGAGGATGCCGCCGTGGTTGCGGTCGAGGTACTGCCGGTTCGAGCCGTGGTGCACCCGGTGGTGGGACGGCGAGTTGAGGGTGCGCTCGGCCCGACCGATCCGGTCGATGGCCTCGGTGTGGATCCAGAACTGGTAGATGAGGTTGACGCCGCGGGCCGTGGCCACCGCCCCGGGCGGCACGCCGAACAGGCACAGCAGCCCGTAGGGGAGCATGGTGCCGAGCGCGTCGGCCACCGGCTGGCGCAGGGCGGTCGACAGGTTGTACCGCTCGCTCGAGTGGTGGACCTCGTGGACGGCCCACATGTAGCGGCTGGTGTGCATGAACCGGTGGTTCCAGTAGTAGATGAAGTCCCAGCCGACGAGGGCTGCGGCCAGTGCGGCAGGACCGGGGCCGAGCGAAGGCACCAAGCGCCGCTCCCACAGTCGCTCGGGCGTGGTGGCCGCGGCCCAGGCGCTGGTGATGGCCACTCCGCCCACAGCCACGGCGGCGACCCCGCCCACCGAGGCGATCCTGCGGGCGGTCGACGACTGCGCACCAGCGGCGGCCGCGCCCCCGACCGGCGTGCCCGCCGGGTCCGGCTCCTCTGCCTGTCGGCGTCCCGACCGGCGTGCGACGACGTCGGCCACCGTGGTGACGGCGGCGGCGGCCGCCGCGACGCCCACTGCGGCCTTCGCGAACTTCCCGCGGCCTGGGGTGATCGGCCGGAGGAGCTTCGGGACGACGAACGGGGCCAGCAGGCTCAGGTTGCCCATGGCCAGGCTGGCCAGCGTGTCACGGCGCTCGTAGTCGCCGGCCGACGGCGCGCCGCCGCGTGCGAGTCGCCTGCGCTGCGCCCAGTACTCGAGGCCCATGGCCGCGAAGTAGCCGGGGACGGCTACCACGGTGAGATCGACTGCATCGGTCCCCGGCTTCGACGGACGGAACGTGCTCATGTCTTCTGGGTGACGGTCACGGTGAACCCGGGGAACTGGCCAGGCGACGGTTCCGGGACCGCGGCGGTCGGGTGGCCGCCGAACACGTTGTGCAGTTGGATCACCGTATAGAGCTGGACGATCGGCCAGAACCGCTGCGGGGCGAGGTCCGACGGCTCGCAGCCGTTGATCCCGAGCTGTGCGAGCTTGGGGCTCACGAAGTGGTTGGCCACGGCGAAATTGATGAGCCCGGCGCCCGAGCGGATGCCGGCGCATATGTCGGTGTAGGTGTTGTGGCCCTCGCCGGAGATCTCCACCAACGTCCTCGGACCGGGGAACGATGCGAACGTCGTCGCAACGTAGGAGGGGGTGACGGCGGAGTCACCCTCGGCGCCGATGAGCATGACCGGCTTGGCCGACGGGGCACCCGTCGGTCCGACCGGTGCCCAGCCGACGGCGGTCAGGACCGACGGGAACGCCAGCGCGTCGAAGGCGGTCTGGCCTCCGGCTGAGTGGCCGACGGCGGCGACACGCATTTGGTCGGCCACGCCGTGCATGGGCGAGGACGGATCGGTCGATGCCGCCAGCGCGGCGGTCAGGGAGGACTGCATGATGGCCGTGTCCTGGGCGGCCGTGGGTTTCACCGAGGACTTGAGCGCCTGGGCGGCCAGGCCCCGTTCGAGGTAGTCGGCACTCACCACCACGTAGCCCCACGAGGCGATGCCGGCGAGGAGGTGCGAGTAGTAGAGGCGTTCGCCACCGAAGCCGTGGCTGAACAGGATGACCGGGAACGGTCCGCCGCTGCGGGCGGCGGGCGGGTCCACGTAGGCACCGGCCACCGTCGTCGTGTCGTCGAACTTGGCCGGCAGGATGCCGCGGAGGGCGGTGGGAAGGGTCTCGGACTCGGCATAGTTGAACGGGGGGTGTCCCGCCGTCGACGCGGGATCGGTCGGGTAGAACACGGTGGCCGACCGCTCGCCGAGCACAGGGCCGGCCGAGCCGAGGTCGAGGGTGGTGACGCCGACGGGGTGCGGACCGGGGTCGGCGTAGGCGGGAACCGGTGTCGTCGTCGTTCTCGTCGCCGCCGACGACGAGCAGCCGGCGAGGACGGACGCGGCCAGCACGGCGCACACCAGCACCTTCGACGAACGCATGGCACCCCTCCCTCGGCCGACCATGTCGGCACGACCGCCGACTGCCTGCACCCGGGTGCGACCCGGACCGGGAGGACATCCCCGCCCTCCGACGGGCACAGTACCGCACCACCCGGGAGGCTCCCCGGCCGACCGGCCAGACTCCCACCTCACGCCGTCCACCTCACGCCGTGCGCCTCACGCCGTGCGCCTTACGCCGTGCGCCTCAGGCCGTGCGCCTCACGCCGTACGGAGCGGGCGGAGGGCCCCGTCGAGCTTGGCCAGCTCCGCCAGCATGCCCGCCGCGCCCATGGCCAAGATCTCGTTGGGTACGAAGCGACCCTCGTCGTCGATGAATTGGGCCACGAAGGGGACGTTGACGGCCTCGACCGTGGGGGTCATGCGCAGTGCGCCGAGGACCGGCTTGAGCGCCGCCTGGGCCCGGGTGCCGGCTGACACCCCGCCGTAGCTGACGAACCCGACGGGCTTGTAGTTCCACTCGGTGTGGAGGTAGTCGAGCGCGTTCTTCAGCGCGGCGTTGTAGCTGTGGTTGTACTCGGGATGCACGAGGACGAAGGCGTCGCCCCGGTCGATCGTCGCGCTCCAGGCGATCGAGTGGGGGTGCTGGTACTGGCGGGCGACCGGGTGCCCGGGCTCGTCCAGCAGGGGGAGGGCGATGGTGGCCAGGTCAAGGACCTCGACCTCGAAGGCGCCCTGCTCTCGGGCCACGCCCTCGAACCAGTGCGCCACCGGAAGCCCGACCCGACCCGGACGGGTGCTGCCGATGATGATCTGCAGGACGGGCTTGGGCACGGGGGCTCCTCGAAGGCGGACGGCGCCCGACCCGGAGGACGGGTCGGCGCAAATGGTTGTGTATGCAACTATCTTACCGGACGCCGTGCAGGGTCCGTGCACCGGCGGCAGCCCTCACGGCCCACCGGGCTGGCCAACCGCCGCCCGCCGCCGGGATCTAGAACCGGTTCTATACTGCTCCCGCCGGGTGGCGGGTTGCTCCCGCCGGGCCCGACGCCAGTCGCAGTACGCCACCATCCGATACGCACAACAGGGGGAACCGTCATGGCCCAGCCGGTGATAGTCGAAGCAGTCCGCACTCCGATCGGGAAGCGCAACGGGTGGCTGTCGGGCTTCCACGCCGCGGAGCTGCTCGGCCAGGCCCAGGTGGAGCTGGTGAAGAAGGCCGGGATCGACCCGGGTGCCGTCGAGCAGATCGTCGGCGGCTGCGTGACCCAGGCCGGCGAGCAGGCCTCCAACGTCACCCGCACCGCGTGGCTCAGCCAGGGCATGCCCTACGAGACGGCGGCCACGACCGTGGACTGCCAGTGCGGCTCCGCCCAGCAGGCCAACAACTTCATCGCCAACCTGATCAGCGCCGACGCCATTCACGCGGGCATCGCCTGCGGTGTCGAGGCCATGAGCCGGGTCGGCCTCGGCGCCAACGCCTTCAACGGCCCGGGCAAGTCCCGTCCGGACGACTTCCCTTGGGACATGCCCGACCAGTTCAACGCAGCGGAGCGGATCGCCCAGAAGTACGGGATCACCCGGGCCGACGTCGACTGGCTGGGCCTGGAGAGCCAGCGCAAGGCCGCCGTGGCCGTGGCCGAGGGCCGCTTCGACCGCGAGATCGTGCCGGTCGAGGCCCCGGTGATGGGCGCCGACGGCCCGACCGGCGAGCGCACCCTGGTCAGCCGCGACCAGGGTCCCCGGGAGACCACCGCAGAGGGCCTGGCCGGCCTCAAGCCCGTCCTGCCCGAGGGCATGCACACCGCCGGCAACAGCTCGCAGATCTCCGACGGTGCCGCCGCCGTGCTGTGGATGTCCCAGGAGCGCGCCGGCGAGGCCGGGCTGCGCCCACGGGCCCGCATCGTGGCCCAGACCCTGGTCGGCTCGGATCCCTACTACCACCTCGACGGCCCCATCGCCGCCACGACGGACGTCCTGAAGAAGGCCGGCATGACCCTGGCCGATATCGACATCATCGAGATCAACGAGGCGTTCGCCTCTGTCGTCATGTCCTGGGGCAAGGTGCACGAGGTCGACTGGGACAAGGTCAACGTAAACGGCGGGGCCATCGCTCTCGGCCACCCGGTGGGCTCGACCGGCGCCCGCCTGATCACCACCGCCCTCCACGAGCTGGAGCGCACCGACAAGAACCTCGCCCTGATCACCATGTGCTGCGGTGGCGCCCTGGCCACCGGCACCATCATCGAGCGGATCTGACCCGGCGGGCCCCCGGACCTCGCCGGGGGCCACGGCACGGGGCGCCCGGCGCCGTGCTTGCATGGGGGGATGCGTCCTCCGACCACCCTGCCGGTCCGGTACCGCCCGAGGCCCCACATCGCCGCCCGTGCCGCCCTGGCGGTGCTGGCCGTGACCACCTGCACCGGCATCGGGGTGTCGGCTCCCGCGTCGGATGCCGCCACCACGCCGGCCCCGCACGCAGTCCCGGCCTCGTCTTGGCCGACCTTCGACCAGAACGGCCTGCGTACCGGGGTGGACGCGTCGGGCGTCTCGTTCTCGCCGGCGCAGCCGGCGTGGACCTCGCCGGTGCTCGACGGCGATCTGTACGGCCAGCCGCTGGTGGCCACCGGTCGGGTCTACGCCGCCACCGAGAACGACACCGTCTACGCCCTGGCCGCCGACACGGGTGCCGTGCTGTGGTCGACCCACGTCGGCACGCCGTTCGACCCGGGCACCGTGTCGGGCCTGTGCGGCAACATCCACCCCACCGTCGGGATCACCTCGACCCCGGTGATCGACACCGCCCGCAACGAGCTCTTCGTGGTGGCCGCCGAGCAGGTGCCGGGAGGCGCCGCCCACCACCTGGTGGGACTGGACCTGTACAGCGGGGTCGTCTTCCTGGACGAGGCGATCGACCCGGCCGGGGTCAACCCGGCGTACGAGCTCCAGCGCACGTCGCTGGCCCTCACCGACGGGCGGGTGATCGTCGGCTTCGGCGGCAACGACGGGGACTGCGGCACCTACCACGGCCTGGTGGTGTCGGCCCCCGAGGGCGGCGGCCCGGCGTCGGTGTTCACCGTCGCCACCCTGCCCGGCGACAACCGAGGGGCGGTGTGGATGGGTGGCGCCGCGCCGCCGGTGGACGCCCAGGGCGACGTGTGGGTGTCGACGGGGAACTCCTCGTACGGGAGCGCCGGCGACACGTACGACAACAGCGACGGGGTACTTCGCCTGAGCCCGACGGCGGCGCTCCTCGACGGGTTCGCCCCGTCGACGTGGACGGCAGACAACGCCGGCGACCTCGACCTCGGCTCGGCGCCACCGGCACTGGTGGGCAACGGCGTCGTCTTCGAGGTGGGCAAGTCGCGCACCGCCTACGTGCTCCACCAGTCCGCCCTGGGGGGTGTGGGCGGACAGGCGGCGGCGACCACCGGGTTCTGCGGGGGCATGGCCTTCGGCGGTTCGGCGGACCTCGACGGGACTCTGTTCGTACCGTGCAGTGACGGGATCCGAGCCGTGCGGCCGACGACGGCGGCGCCGGTGGCGCTGTGGCGCGCGGCGAGCGGCGCCCACGGGTCGCCCATCGTGGCCGGAGGGCTGGTCTGGTCGGTGTCCGGCGGGTCCCTGTTCGCCATCGACCCGGCGTCGGGCGCGACCGTCCAGCAGTTCCCCGTCGGCGGCAGCGCCTCGTCGTTCCCGTCCCCGGCCGCCGCCGACGGCCTGGTGGTCGCACCGTCGGCCACGCAGCTGCACGCGTTCACGGGCCCGTCGGGCCCGCCCGGGCCGCCGACGCCCCGGCCCCCGACACCCGGCTACTGGGAAGTGGCCTCGGACGGTGGGGTGTTCGCCTTCGGCTCTGCCGCCTTCTTCGGCTCCACCGGTGCGCTCCGGCTGGCCCGGCCCGTGGTGGGCATGGCCTCCACCCCCGACTACGGCGGCTACTGGCTGGTGGCCTCCGACGGCGGCGTGTTCGCCTTCGGCGACGCCGGGTTCTACGGTTCGACCGGTGCCCTGCACCTGCGGGCACCCGTGGTGGGCATGGCGGCCACCCCGGACGGCAACGGCTACTGGCTGGTGGCCTCGGACGGTGGGGTGTTCGCCTTCGGTGACGCCGCCTTCGAGGGATCCACCGGCGGCCTGACGCTGCGCGCCCCCGTGGTGGGCATGGCGGCCGGTCCCGACGACGGCGGCTACCGGCTGGTGGCCTCGGACGGGGGGATCTTCGCCTTCGGCGATGCTCTGTTCGAAGGATCCACCGGCGGACTGGCCCTGACCCAGCCCGTGGTCGGGATGGCGGTGCCGACCGGGAGTGCGACCGGCTACTGGCTGGTGGCCTCCGACGGCGGCGTGTTCGCCTTCGGTGGGGCCCCGTTCGTGGGCTCGATGGGTGGACGGCCCCTGGTGCGCCCCATCGTGGGGCTGGCGTCGACGCACAGCGGCGCCGGCTACTGGCTGTCGGCGTCCGACGGGGGCATCTTCGCCTTCGGCGACGCCCCCTTCGAGGGCTCGACCGGGGATCTGGTCCTGCACGCTCCGGTCGTAGGCGTGGCCGGGGGGCCGTCACCGGCCTGAGCCGACCGGCCCCACCGGAGCGGACCGCTGACCGTCCGGTCCCTCGCTGGCACTGACGGGCGCGGACGGGCGCGGACGGGCGCGGACGGGCGTGGAAAGTAGAATGGGTTCTAGATTCTGGAGGCCGCCGGCATCGCGGGGGCACCGACCGACGCATCGCAGCGCTCCGGCGCACGAGGGGGACCCGGCGCAGGACGCCGGCCCCGAAGGGAGCAGCACCATGATCGAGACCGAGCACCTGAGCTACGAGGTGATCGGCACGACGGCCGTCGTGACGATGAACCGCCCCGAGGCGAAGAACTCGCTGTCGGGCCCGATGCTGGTCGGCATGGTCGACGCCTGGACCGAGATCGACGCCAACGACGACATCCGGTGCGCCGTCCTGACCGGCGCCGGTGGCACCTTCTGCTCGGGCATGGACCTGAAGTCGATGTCCGGTCCCGGCAACGAGGAGGTCTCGGCCCGGATGGCCGCCGACCCGGATCTGCACTGGAAGGCCCTGCTCCGCCACCACCAGCTGCGCAAGCCGCTGATCGCCGCCGTCGAGGGCTATGCCGTGGCCGGCGGGACCGAGATCCTTCAGGGGACCGACATCCGGGTGGCGGGCGAGAGCGCCGTATTCGGCCTGTTCGAGGCCAAGCGGGGCCTCTACCCGCTGGGCGGCTCGGTGGTGCGCCTGGTCCGCCAGATCCCCTTCACGGTGGCCATGGACCTGCTGCTGACGGCGCGCTCGATGAGTGCCACCGAGGCGAAGGAGGTAGGGCTCATCGGCCACGTCGTGCCCGACGGCTCGGCGCTCGCCAAGGCGCTCGAGATCGCCGAGGTCATCGGGGCGAACGGCCCGCTGGCCGTCGAGGCAATCAAGACATCGTTGCGCACCACCGACGGGATGTCGGAGGCTGAAGCTCTCGCCGCCGACCTCGAGATCGGCTGGCCGGTCTTCGCCTCGGAGGACGCCGCAGAGGGCATGAAGGCCTTTGCCGAGAAGCGCCCTCCCGTCTACCGCCGCAAGTGAGCAGCCTCGCCGGCGGGGGCCGCCCGATCTCGTTCCCGGACGACCACCCTGACACCGCCCGGCTGCGCCTGGCCGAAGCGCTCCGCCCGATCCTCACCATGACCGTGTCGGGTACGCCCGACGACGCCGCGCTGGAGGCGGCGGCCGACGTGGTGGAGCAGCTGGCCGTCGAGCTGGCTGCCGGGGCGGGCACCGACCGGCGCATGCGCCAGCCGCCCGACACGGACCGGCCCACGGTCGAGTACTTCCCGACCAGTCCGATCGCCGGCGTCCTCAACCCGATCGCCCCGCCGGTACGGCTCGAGGTCGTCGACGGAGTCGACGACGGTCCGTCCGAGATCCGGGCCACCGCATGGTTCGACTATCCCTACGAGGGCCCGCCGAGCTGCGTCCACGGTGGGGTCATCGCCGCCACGTTCGACGAGATCCTCGGGGCAGCCAACATGGTCTCCGGCAACCCGGGCATGACCGGGACCCTCACGGTGCGGTACCGCAAACCGACACCGCTGCGCACTGACCTGCGGCTCGAGGCCCGGTTCCTCGAGCGTGACGGCCGCAAGATCCGCACGTGGGCCGGGATGTACCACGGTGACGTGCTCACCGCCGAGGCCGACGGACTGTTCATCGAGGTGATGCCCCGCCAGATGCTGGCCATCGCCGAGCAGAACGCCAGCGGTCCCGACGACGGACTGCTGGCGGCCATGCGCCGCGGCGTGGACGCCATGGAGGCGTCCGACGGGTCGGGGGAGCCCGTCGCCGGCGGCTGACCGGCTGACCGACGGAGGGCGCATGGGGCGGAGGTGACGGTGGAGATCCGTGAGGCCACGATCGCCGACGCCGAGGCGGTCGCCCGGGTGCACGTGGACTCGTGGCGGGCGGCCTATGCGACGCTCCTGCCCCGGGCCGTGCTCGACGGGCTCTCGGTGACCCAACGCACCCGGATCTGGCGGCACGTGCTCGACCCGGCGTCGGGGGACCGGGTGGTGGTGGCCGAACGCGACGGCCGGCTACTCGGCTTCGCCCACGTGGGCCCGGCCCACGACGCCGACGTGGAGGCGCCCACCGGCCAGCTCCGCACGCTCTACCTCGAGCCCGCCTGCTGGGGCAGGGGCATCGGCCGCCAGGTGCACGACGCCGGGCTGGCTCGCCTGGCCGAGGCGGGATCCGACCGGGCCGTGCTGTGGATGCTGTCCACGAACGCCAGGGCGGCCCACTTCTACGAGCGCCAGGAGTGGGAGCGCGACGGGCGCATCCGGGTGCAGCAGTTCGGCGGGGCGGTGGTCATCGACCACCGCTGGACCCGGGGGCTCACGGCGACGTAGGGGCGCACCCGTCTGAGGCATCGGGCAGCGGGGTGCCGTCCCCGGTGGCTCAGATCTTCTCGCGGCCCTCCCAGTACGGGTCGCGGAGCTTGCGCTTGTAGAGCTTGCCGTTCGGGTCCCGGGGCATCTCGTCGGTGAAGTCGATCGACTTGGGTGTCTTGAACCTGGCCAGCCGGGTCGAGCAGTACTCGAGGATCTCGGCGGCCAGCTCGTCGGAGGGCTCCACGCCGTCGGCGGGCTCGATGACGGCCTTGATCTCCTCGCCCCAGTCCTCGTGGGGGATGCCGAAGACGGCGACGTCGCCGACCTTGGGGTGGCCGAGCAGCACGTTCTCGATCTCGGCCGGATAGATGTTGGCCCCGCCCGAGATGATCATGTCGATCTTGCGGTCCCGCAGGAACAGGTAGCCGTCCTCGTCGATCAGGCCGACATCGCCCACGGTGAAGTACTTGCCGATCCGGTTGCTCTTGGTCTTCGTCTCGTCCTTGTGGTACTCGAAGTCCCCGGTCGACATCGACATGTAGACGGTGCCGATCACGTTCGGCTCCTCGACCTTGTTCCCCTCGTCGTCGAAGATGGCGATCTCCGAGATCGGCCACGCCTTCCCGACCGTGCCGGGCTTGGTCAGCCACTCCTGGGCGGTCACCAGGGTGCCGCCGCCCTCGGACGCCGCGTAGTACTCGTCGATGGCGTCGCCCCACCAGGCGATCATCTGGTGCTTGACGTCGACCGGGCACGGGGCGGCGGCGTGGATCATGTGCCGCAACGACGACACGTCGTACTGCGCCCGGGTCCCCGCGGGCAGGGCCAGGAGCCGGTGGAACTGCGTGGGCACCATGTGCGAGGTGGTCACCTGGTACTGCTGGATCAGCCGGAGCATCTCCTCGGGCAGCCACTTGTCCATCACCACGATGGTGTGGCCGAGGTGGATCGACGCGCCCGAGAAGCGCATGACCGCCGTGTGGTAGAGCGGCGAGCCGACGATGTGGACGTTGTCGTCCTGGGGCTGGATGTTGAACAGGAAGAGGATGCCGGACTGGCCGAGGGCCGCCTCCTCCGGGGAGAGGCCGCTGAGCTTTCGGAACACGCCCTTGGGGTTGCCCGTGGTGCCCGACGTGTAGTTCATGACGTCGCCGATGGTGCGGTCCTCGGGGTCGGTCGTCGGCTGGGCGTCGCGCATCCGGGCGTAGGAGCCGAAACCGGGGATGTCTCCCACCGCGAAGCAGATCGACGAGGGCAGCTCGGCCTCCTCGGCGGCGTCGAGCGCCACGTCGGCGAAGCGCTCGTGGGCGACGAACGCCTTGGCCCCGGAGTCCATCAGGATGTAGGCGACCTCGGGGGCGACCAGGTGGTGGTTGATCGGGACGAGGTACCACCCGGCCTGCAGGGCGGCCAGGTACAGCTCGAACATCTCCACGCCGTTGGGCAGGAGGGTGGCGACCACATCGCCGGGCTGCAGGTTCATGCCGCGCAGGCCGTGCACCACCTGGTTGGTCCGGCCGAGCAACTCGGCCGAGGAGTACTCGGTGCCGTCGGGAGCGACCAGCGCCAGGCGCTCCGGATGCTCGTGCGCCAGTGCCCAGAAGCCGAGATCACCCATGTCGTCGCATTCCCCCGTGTCGTCGTCGCTGCGGAGCCGCCGGACGGCGGCCGGCGGGGCCCCTCCGGACCCCCGTCCGGCCGGGCCCGAGGGGCGACCGGAGACGGGGAACGGGGTGGCGCCGACCCGGTGGGGACGCTAGAACAGGTTCCAGTGGACGGTCAACCTCCCCGGAAGGCGCTGCGCGCCCCGAGCGGGCCCGCAGCGCCCGGTTGGACAGGCCCGCCGTCCACGACACACCATGACCACGGTCGGTACCCGCACCACCCACGAGCACCATGAGGAGCACCATCAATGACTGCATTCCTGGACGGCAGGGTCGTCGCCATCACGGGCGCCGGAGGAGGCATCGGTCGGGCCGTCGCACTGGCGGCAGCGGCCGAGGGTGCCAAGGTGGTCGTGGCGGACATCGGCGTGTCGATGGCCGGCGAGGACCCGAAGAGCGAGGTGGCCGAGGCTGTCGTCGCCGAGATCGAGGCCGCCGGGGGCGAGGCCGTGGCCGTGGCCGAGAGTGTGACGACCTTGGCCGGTGGTGAGCGCATCGTCGGTACCGGTGTCGAGAAGTGGGGCCGCATCGACGGGGTGGTGGCCGTGGCCGGCATCCTGCGGGAGCGGATGCTGTTCAACATGGCCGAGGACGAATGGGACGCCGTCATCGAGACGCACCTGAAGGGCCACTTCACCGTGTTCCGGGCAGCGTCGGCAATCATGCGCAAGCAGGAGGGCGGCGGCTCACTGGTCGCCTTCACCTCGGGCGCCTTCGCCGGCAGCGTGGCCCAGGCCAACTACGCCGCCGCCAAGGGCGGGATCGTGTCGCTGGTGCGCTCGGCTGCCGCCGGGCTCAACCGCTACGGGATCACGGCCAACGCCATCGCCCCCGTCGCCCGCACCCGCATGTCGGCCAACGTGCCGATGGACCTCGCCGAGATGGGGGACCCGGAGGACGTGGCGCCGATGGTGGTCTACCTCCTGTCCGACCAGGCCAAGCACGTGACGGGCCAGGTGTACACGACGGTCGGCCCGAAGATCGCGGTGTGGAACCAGCCCCGCGAGGTGCGGGCCGTCTACGCCGACGGCCGGTGGACCCCTCAGCAGATCGCCGAGCGGCTGGACTCGACGGTCGGCCAGGAGCGGATGCCCTTGCTGGACCAGCTCGAGGCCTACCGCAAGGCAGCCGAGGCGAAGGCCGCCGCCGAGGCCGCCGGCTGAGCCCACGTCCGTTCCACCCTGCCGGGACAGATCAGTCCTCGAGCAGGTTCGGTTCGTCCAGAACGCAGAACTCGTTGCCCTCGGGGTCGGCCAGCACCACCCAGGACTCGTTGCCGGTCTGACCGATGTCGGGGCGGCTGGCCCCGAGGGCCTCGAGGCGCTCGACCTCACGTTCCTGGTCGTCGGGGACGAGGTCGAGGTGCAGCCGGTTCTTGCCCACCTTGCCTTCCGGGACCCGGACGATGAGGAGCGGACGGACCGTGCCGGCATCGGGGTGGTCGTCCTCCGGCTCGAGCCAGATGTCGCCGTCCTCGTCGGTCCGATGCCCCCAGCCGAGAGCGGCGGACCAGAACGCGGCGATGACGTCGGGGTCCTCCGCGTCGATGGTCACCGTCTCGATGCGCAATCCCATGGGTGCCTCCCCTGGCGGTAGCCGGACGGGGCCGGCCCGCCGACCGATCGGGACGAGCCTAGGCGAGCAGGGCCGGCCGGGCCCGTCGAACCGGTGGTGGTCCGCCCGCCGCCGCCCCGGGTGCACACCGTCCGGACGGGACAGGATCGGGGGCGACCGGATGGGCGGCCGGCATCGCGATTGCCACCACTCGACACGTCGGGCTTCGTACAGTGGGGCCCACGCGACGGGGCGCGTGCCGCCGGTCCCCCCGTTCCATGCCCGGGAGGTCACCAATGGTCGCACTCGTCGTCATCCTCGCCCTCGTGGTGGTGCTCCTCGCCGTCCTGGTGGCCGGGCTCCTGCGCAGCCATGCCGACATCCTGAAGTCCCTCCACGATCTCGGCGTCGGGGTCGGCGAACCGTCGGAGTCGTCCGGCCACGACCACGGCGACGCCACCCGCCCGGTGGCCGTGCCGCTCACCATGGGCCCGTCGCTCCCGCCCGACCGTGACGCCACGTCGGCACCGGCCGTGGCCGGGGTCACGCCGGGTGGCGACGCCCTCGCCGTCGCCCCTGCCGGCTCGGGCGGCCTGACCCTGCTCGCCTTCCTGTCGACGGGCTGCGCGTCGTGCGCCGGATTCTGGGAGACGTTCCGCGACCCGGCACAGCTGGCCCTGCCGGCCGGCACCCGCCTGGTGGTGGTCACGAAGGGACCCGACCGGGAGATCCCGGGCGAGGTGGCCGCGTTGGCCGCCCCCGGCCTGGCCGTCGTGATGTCGTCGGACGCCTGGACCGACTACGAGGTGCCCGGGTCGCCGTTCTTCGTCCTGGTGGACGGGGTTGCCGGCCGCCGCATCGGGGAAGGGGTGGCCAACCACTTCCGCCAGGTGTCCGAGCTGGTCCGCCGGGCCGAGGTCGACTCTGCCGCGTTCGCCGCGGGCACCCGGGCCGACCGCGACGTCGGGCTCGACGGGCCGGCCCGCGAGTCGGCCAACGACGCCGAACTGCGGGCGGCGGGGATCCTGCCGGGCGACCCGAGCCTGTACCCGAGGTCGCTCGAGGACCTCTACGGCCCACCGGACGCCCGTATGCCCGCCACCGACCGTCACATCCGCAGGGCGGGCTGACCGTGGCCACGATGCAGGCGCACGGCATCGCCGTCGACCTTCCCGCCGGGTTCGAAGGCCGCATCTTCAAGCGGGTGGGTGCTGGTCCCGAGCTGCCGTGCGCCGTAGCCCACTTCGCCACGTTCGCCTTGCCCGAGGAGGTGGGCGACTTCGGCGGCGGCGCCGTCCAACTCATGGGCGACACCGACGTCTTCGCGTCGCTGTTCGAGTACGGGCCCGACAGCGTGGGAGCCCGCCTCTTCGCCCGCCAGGGCATGCCCCGGGCACTCGCCCCCGGCGACTTCCTGCCCTACGTGCTGCGCCGGGGCCTGCCCGGACAGTCGGGCACCCAGTGGTTCTTCACCGAGGCCGCCCGGCCGTTCACCCTCTATGTGGTCCTCGGCAGCCATGCCCGCCGGTCGTCGCTGGTGCCACGGGCGAACGCCCTCCTGGCCCAGGTCGCCGTCGGCCCGCCGCCGGCCCCGTCGCCCCTCCTGGCCCCGATGGGGGCGCCGTGGAACTGATCGGCCCCTACCTCGCCGCCTGCCTGCTGCTGGTGGCCGCCGGCGCGGCCAAGGCGGCCCGGCCGGGGGACACGGCGCGGGCCGTGGCCGACACGGTGCCCCTGCCCCTCGCCGTGCTGGCCCCGCTCGTGCGCGCGGGCGCGGCCGTCGAAGGGATCGTCGGCACCGCCGGCCTCGCCTATCCCTCACCGTGGACGGCCGGCCTGGTGGCCCTGTCCTACGCCGCGTTCGCCGCCTTCGTGACGGTCGTCCTCGTGCGGGGCGGGCCACTGGCCAGCTGCGGGTGCTTCGGCACCCCGGACACCCCGGCCACCCGTCTCCACGTGGTGGTCGACCTGTTGCTGGCTGCCTCCGCACTGTGGGTGGCAGCGGCCGCACCGTCCCGGTGGCTGCCGTCGGTGCTGGTGGACCAGCCGTGGCACGGGGTTCCCCTGGCACTGGTCAGCATCCTGGGAGCCTGGCTCTGCGTTCTCGTCCTCGGACAGCTGGCCGAGCTCGGCGCGGCCCGTCGGCTGCTCGGCGTCACCCGGGGACCGGTCGGATGACCGCCACGCTGGTCGAGCGGGCCTCGACCTTCCTCGGGGCCCGGCTGTCCCGGCGCAGCTTCATCAACCGTTCGGCCCTGGTGGGCAGCGCGGTGGCCGTCGGTTCGGGGGTGGACCTCCTGCTCCGGCCGGGCACGGCCTACGCCGCAGTGTGCACGTGCGCCAACTCCTCGTGCGGCTGCGGTACGACGTGCTGTGCGGGCTTTTCCGAGTTCTGCTGCTCGGTCAACAACGGCTACAACTACTGCCCGGCCGACACGATCATGGGGGGCTGGTGGAAGGCGGACAACTCGTCCTACTGCGGCGGGCCCCGTTACTACATGGACTGCCACGCCACCTGCGGCTGCACGACCGGGTGCGGAAACGGCTGGGGGTTCTGCGATCCGGGGTGCGACGGGACCAACTGCGGTTGCGGGCCGGCGGGGTGCGACTCGTGGGTGACCGGCTGCTTCCAGTTCCGCTACGGGCAGTGCAACCAGCAGATCGACTGCATCGGGCGCATCGTCTGCAGGGTGGTGGCATGCGTGCCGCCGTGGACCATCGACCCGACCTGCACCACCACGCTGGCCGTCGACAACTCGACCGCCGAGATGAACGCGGCGTGCTGGACCACGGCTCCCCCCGCCCCGCCGCCCCCGCCGTGCGACTCGGCGCTCACCCAGTGCGAGGTCACGGGCATGGCGGTCAGCCACGACGGCCAGGGCTACGCCATGGTGACGACGTTCGGCCGGGTGCTCCCCTTCGGCGACTTCCCCTCCCGTGGTGACCTGGCGAACGACCATCTGAACCGGCCCATCGTCGGCATGGCGGCCACGCCGTCAGGTGCCGGCTACTGGCTGGTGGCCTCCGACGGCGGCATCTTCGCCTTCGGCGACGCCCCGTTCCTCGGCTCGATGGGCGGGGTCCCCCTGAACCGGCCCATCGTCGGCATGGCGGCCACGCCGTCAGGTGCCGGCTACTGGCTGGTGGCCTCCGACGGCGGCATCTTCGCCTTCGGCGACGCCCCGTTCCTCGGCTCGATGGGCGGGG
>Ga0080006_1139183_pt1 | contig 19461 bp, 19 predicted proteins | sample RS3BMetagenome_FD_69209 | JGI IMG/M metagenome (GOLD analysis project Ga0080006, IMG submission 69209) | Ferric oxide microbial mat and aquatic microbial communities from Rainbow Spring, Yellowstone National Park, USA - RS3B (SPADES... ... | reverse complement strand
CGCCTGTTTTCGCACGGCCTGAGTCAAGGCGCGCCCACAGGTGAACGGGCAGGCAGTGCTTGGGTGACGGCGCGTTCACTTGTGGGCGTGCTTGCTTTTTGTGAGCACAGGCACCTCCACCACACTGTTGACGTATAGTGTGGGCAATCAGGCGGCCCTGGGCATGCGGATACGGGGATTTCAACGTCGTTTCAGTCGGTCGCCCGTCGGATGGAGGTCTTTAATTGATGAGAGTCGCCGTGTTATTTGGTGGGCGGTCTGCGGAACGCGAAGTTTCGCTGGCGTCTGGGACAGAGGTCGCGCTCGCGCTTGGCGAGTGGGGCTACGAAGTGGAAAAGTTCGATGTCACCGACGGTTTGTTTTCAAGACTCACAGAATATGCACCGGACGTCGTGTTTATCGGTCTTCATGGACGGCTCGGAGAAGACGGGACGATGCAAGGGGCACTTGAGGTCTTAGGGATTCCTTATGTTGGATCCGGTGTCCTGGCCAGTGCGCTGGCTATGGACAAACGGATGACCAAGGTCTTGCTTGCGTCCACGGGTGTTCGTATGGCTCGCGATCAGATCGTGCGCCGTGCCACACTCCCGACTTTGCACGAGGCGAGTCGAATCGGTGACGTCTTGGGCTGGCCCTTGATCGTCAAGCCTAATCAAGAAGGCAGCACGATCGGCCTGACACTTGCCAAGAGTCCGACCGATTTGATCGACGGCTGTTTCAAGGCGCTGACCTATGACACGGAAGTTTTAGTGGAGGAATACGTGCTGGGTACCGAGGTGACCGCAGTCGTGGTAGGTCCACCCCATGCGCCGGACATCCTCGAGGTCATCGAGATTGTCCCACGAGGCGAGTTGTACGATTACGATTCAAAGTACAGCGACGGCGGCAGCGAGCACATCATGCCGGCGAGACTCTCGGCGTCTGCCATGGAACAAGTTCAGAACAGTGCCCGCGAAGCCTACCGGGCCCTCGGATGCCGCGACTACGCCCGGGTGGACTTTATCGTCTCGGCAGATGGAGCGATTTTGCTCGAGGTGAACACGTTGCCGGGGATGACGCGCACGAGTCTGGTGCCGGACGCAGCGCGAGCCAGGGGGATGTCGTTTGGCCAGTTTCTCGATGGACTTGTCCAAACTGCGTTTCAGCGGCATCACGAGTCGCGTGGGGCCGACGAACACACAGCGTCCCATTGATTTGACCTGTTTTCGGACGATTTGGTATACTGCCGTTGTAGTGTGCAATTTTTTCTTACGGTATGTTCGGACAACCTCCAAGAGGTGGCGATTACGTGACGCAAGCAGATCAAGCGGCAGAGAATCTGAACGTACTGTCGAGTACTCAGACTGTGGTCAAAGAGGCACTGGGGAAGCTGGGTTACGGAGCAGAGATGTACGACCTGTTGCGCGAGCCGATTCGCATGCTGACCGTGCGTTTTCCGGTCCGTATGGATGATGGTTTCGTCAAGGTGTTTACCGGCTATCGCGCTCAGCATAATGATGCAGTCGGCCCTACCAAGGGGGGGATTCGCTTTCACCCCGATGTGAACGAGGACGAAGTCAAGGCGTTATCACTGTGGATGAGCATCAAGTGCGGGATTGCCAACCTCCCATATGGAGGCGGGAAGGGCGGCGTGATTTGCGATCCGCGCGAGATGTCCTTTCGCGAACAGGAACGGTTGGCGCGCGGGTATGTACGTGCGATCAGCCAGATTGTCGGACCGTCAAAGGACATTCCCGCTCCGGATGTGATGACCAATTCCCAAGTGATGGCGTGGATGATGGACGAGTACAGTCAGATACGAGAGTTTGATTCGCCCGGTTTTATCACGGGAAAGCCTGTTGTGTTGGGTGGTTCCCTCGGCCGCGATACGTCTACGGCACGGGGCGTAGCCATCTGTATTCGGGAAGCGGCTATGGTCAAGGGAATCGATCTTCCGGGAAGTCGGGTCGTCGTGCAGGGCTTCGGCAACGCTGGGAGTTACCTGGCGAAGTTCATGCATGATGCGGGAGCGAAGGTCATTGCCATTTCCGATGCGTATGGCGCTTTGCATGATGAGATGGGGTTGGACATAGACTCACTCTTGGAGCGGCGCGATTCGTTTGGCACTGTGACCAAACTCTTCAAAAACACGATTTCTAACAAGGAACTGCTGGAACTCGACTGCGACATCCTGGTGCCGGCGGCCATCGAGAATCAGATTACACAAGCGAACGCAGCCGCTGTGAAGGCCAAGATTATCGTCGAAGCGGCCAACGGCCCGACCACGATGGAGGCGACGCGGATCCTGACGGACAACGGCGTACTCTTGGTGCCTGATGTGCTCGGTAACTCAGGTGGCGTGATCGTGTCGTATTTTGAATGGGTGCAAAACAACCAAGGCTACTACTGGACCGAAGACGAGGTGATGCGTCGCCTGGAAGACCTTATGGTGCGGTCTTTTGATACGGTCTATAAGACGGCTGCGGCTCGCAAGATCGACATGCGCCTGGCTGCCTATATGGTGGGGATCAGGCGCATGGCGGAGGCAGTCGAGTTGCGTGGCTGGGTATGAAACGCGCCTGCAGTCGCTCATACTGTTTGAGGTTACTGTGTCAGGCTTAGGAGGTAGAAACAATGCGTCCCGAATCTGCGACGCTGCAAGAGGCGGACAGCGAAATGCTCGCGCCAAGCGGACGAGTAAAGATCCATATTCGTTGCCGCAAATGCGGCGAGGTGTTTATCTTGCGCGGGTTGCGCGATGGCCGCGGACATGTCGAGACCGGATTTCGCCGGTGCCTTTGCGACAATGAGCGTGAGTTTGATATCGAGACCCTGAGTTAGAGTCCCGCTTTTAGGGGAGTCAGGGACGAGGGGCGAGCCATGAGCTCGTTCCTTTTTGTCGTTGCAACAGTACATAATTGTGTTTCCCTCGTAAGACACTACACGTACATAGTGGCCTGGAGGGGAGACGATGGGTTTGATAAAGGAAAAGCATCCTTTGCGTTGGTCTCTGTTGATGCTCGTCGGGTTGGCCGGACAAGCGTTCGTCTTTCCAGGTGGCGTGGGATTGCTCGAGTCAACGGCCGTTCGAGCCGCGATGAGTACTCCTTTACGTCAAGGCATGACGGGACCGCCAGTCCTGGAGCTACAAAGCCGCCTGGGATTTCTGGGGTATTATCACGGGGCCCTCAGTGGAACGTTTGACTGGTCTACGTATTGGGCGGTACGAGACTTCCAATATGCGTTCGGATTGCCCGTCGACGGGGTGGTCGGATCGTCGACCTCGTTGATGCTCAGCAAGGCGACGAGTGCTTGGACGCCTCAGCCAGGGGCCAGGCAGACGACGACGCCTTCAGCAGCAACGCCGGCCCCGTCCACAGCGGCAACTTCGTCAGCACCGCAAGCCAACGCTACTGTGACGGCTGCCGATGCAACAGGTGGATTGTCGTCGAGCGATGAGAACCTCATGGCACATGTCGTCTACGGGGAGGCGCGCGGGCAACCCTATGTAGGACAGGTAGCCGTCGCCGCGGTGATTCTGAATCGCTATCACAGCAGCCTGTTTCCGCACTCGATCCCAGCCATTATCTATCAGCCGGGTGCGTTTACATCCATTTCCAACGGACAGGCGTGGTTGGGATTACACAAGGAAAATGTAGAGGCCACGATGGACGCGATTCACGGTTTTGATCCGACGCATGGTGCCCTCTACTATTGGAATCCGGCTACAGCGACCTCGCCTTGGGTCTGGTCGCAGCCCATCATGCTGACAATAGGGCAACACGTGTTTGCAAAGTGACGCTAGGGAGGTGACGAGAGATGATGTCCCGGCACAAAATGGGGTGGGTGGCTCCTGCGCTCGCCCTTGGGTTATTTGGATTTATCCTTTACGGGTTCAATGAAAATCAGCAGCGTTCAGCGATGGTGGCACAATTCGCCTCTCAGGAAAAAGCGGAGTACATGGGACTGGCGTTCGATGCGGATGAGATGCAGGACGATCTGGCCAAGGCGATCGTGACAACGACTCCAGAGATGCGCTCGACAATGCTGCAGCGAGCCGCTCGAAGTGCAACGAGTGCGCGTGTTTTCGCGGCTCACCTGCCAGAATATGCTTGGTCGGACGGGGCAACCATGGCGTTATTGGATCGCGTGACCTCGGACGCCGAGTCCTTCAGTGCGCAACTTGCCGGCGGACGTTCGTTATCCACAACCGACCTCAGCAAATTGCAAACGCTGTATAGCGCCTCCACAAAGCTTGAGAAGCAACTCCGTCTTGGCGAAGGGAGAGTGCAACAGGCAGACCTTCGTGATGCATTTGCGCAAGATGCAGGTGCTGCCGCACGCAGACCCGGCGGCGACGCGATGTCGAGCGCGCTGAAAGGGGTCGACATGGTCGCCAAGGCCACGCTCACGTCTGCAACTAAGCCGTCTGAAGGTCGTCGCTCCACCTTGCAGCCCTCAGTCGCGGGGACTTCTCTGTGGAAAGGGCCGATCATTTCAGGAGCCGACGCTATCGCCATCGCGTATCGCGTGGTGCCGGGAGTCGAGAGGATGCAGGGGACCGTGACGCGGTTAGGTGCCGGTTATGACTATCCGGGTTACCTCGTGACATTCATGAACCCAAGGCAATCGGCCACCCCGATCACGGCGAGCGTGTCGCTTCACGGCGGCCATGTCGTCTGGTTCATCAGTCCTCAAGTGGACGGTGCGGCGTTGCGGACGGGGATGCTGCAAGCGCCAGCTACGGCTCGGCACTATCTTCTTGGCAAAGGATACGGGACATTTGAGACCGTGGATGTACATCCTTATGGCGGGGTCGCGATGGTGACATTGGCTCCTGTGCGTCACGGCGTTGTCTTCTTGAATGCGCCGATTCTCGTGAAAGTCTATCTTTCCACAGGGGCCATTCGCAGTGTGGATGCATCGGCCTACTGGCTCAGCGGCGATGTCCCGACAGCCCTGCGCCCTCAGATCGCCGTGATGAAGGCACGCAGCGCGTTGTCGCCAGCGTTTCGAGTGGAAGAGGAACAGTTGGCGGTCGTCGACGAGGCGAACCAGAGACCCGCTCTGGTGTACGACTTTCTCGGGCGGACCACTGACAACACCTTCCACGTGTACGTCGATGCCATGACGGGAAAGACGGTCAATGTCGACAAACTGACAAAAGAGGATCAAGGCCGTTGAGGATTGGCCGCTCGTTCGTTTAGGCGGGGCCTAGGTGGAGGACTTCTTGGTCCTCCTCCTTTTCTATATGGCGCTTCCCCTGTATACTAGAAAGTAGTCAGATTCGGGGTGATGCCTTTTGACGTTTCCGATTGTGGGTCAGACCGTCTACATAGATCGCAAAGGCGACGCGGGCCGTGCCCATGCCAGACTGCTGGAGATGCGGTCCGGAGAATTGGTCATCGATGTCCCGATGGTCTTCGACAGTTCTGACTCGCTACCGTTACCCCCAGGGCGGGTTCTGCAGGTTTCCTATCGTGCTCCAGATGGGACATTGTGCTATTTCGATGCCGTCGCCCTTGGCCATGGTACGGTCGGGACTCTTTCCTGTGAGAGGATATCCCGGCCGCGGGCGCGGGATATCACTCGTGTCCAGCGCCGTGCGTTTGTGCGGGCAGCCGTGCCAGTGGAAGTCTCACTGCTCAGCATAAGCGAAGCTCGTGAGCCACGGTTGGTCACGGGTCGTGGCACCACCCGTGACATCAGCGGGGGTGGCTTGTCGTTTTACCCGGATCGCTTGTTGCTCGTGGAGATCGGGGATACGGTGACCGTGAAGTTTTCCTTGCCTGATTACAAAGGTGTGCCATTGGCCTTGTCCGCTCGCGGAGACGTATCTCGGATTCAGGCTGATGCACGCGGGAGAACGGTTTACTCAGTCCGCTTTACGGAGGTCTCTGACACTGTACAACAGCGCATTATTCAGTATGTATTTCGCATGCAGCTTCGAGAGCGACTTTCCTTGTGATGCCTGCCCGCCCTGAGGAGAGATCGAACAACCGGATGTGAGGTGAGGCGAATGCCACTTTTGGTGGCGATTGACGGTCCGGCTGGTGCAGGCAAAAGTACGGTGGCAAACCGGGTGGGCTATGCACTTGGCATTCCGTACATCGACACGGGCGCCATGTATCGTAGCATCGCATTGCTGGCCCTAGAGCAGGATCTGGCATTTACTGATGATGCGCTGGCCGGCACGGTGTCCAGCCTAGGCTTGCGTTTTTACCCATCGGATGAAGGACAGCGGGTTTCGCTTGGCACGCGAGACGTGACCGATGCGATTCGTTCTCCCGAGGTGGGCCGCGTGGTTTCAAAGGTCGCCAAACTGCCCGGCGTTCGGGAAGCCTTTGGCCACGTTCAGCAAGGATTGGCTCAGTCGGAATCTGCCGGGGTCGTGATGGATGGTCGCGATATCGGGACGCACGTACTGCCGGATGCAGACGTGAAGATCTATCTGACGGCTACTCTCGAAGCCCGCTCGAGGCGTCGTCATGCGGAACTCGTGGCCAAGGGGTACGCGGGTACGTTTGAGGAATTGATGCGGACGCTACACGAGCGTGATGAGGAAGATGGTCGCCGGCAGGTTGCGCCGATGCGCCCCGCTCGAGACGCCGTGGTGCTTGATTCTACGGTCCTTAGCGTCGATGAAGTGGTAGCCATGGTGGTGGCGTTATGCCAGACGCGTCACGGCCAGGCTGGTGGGGCCAAGGCGACGGCGACGGCAAGTGCAAGGGTGTCCAATCATGTATGAGTTTGTGCAGGCTGTGGCCAGACTGTTTGTGCGGATTGTGTTTCGCGCAAAGGTGTTTGGTCTTGAACACGTTCCCGGGGAGGGACCACTCATCTTGTGTTCGAACCACCAATCGAACTGGGATCCGGTGATGGTTGGGGCGTTAACCCCACCGCCTGTAAGTTTTATGGCGAAGGAGGAACTCTTTTCGCTGGCACCGGTCCGTTGGTTTCTCTTGCAGTTGCATGCTTTTCCTGTCAAGCGAGGACAAGGGGATCGAGGCGCCATTCGAGCTTCCTTGGGGGTGCTGGAACAAAACGGTATTCTCGTCATGTTTCCGGAAGGAACGCGGAAAAATCGTGGGGACATGAGTCATCTCGAGGGCGGTGTGAGTTTCTTGGCGCTGCGTTCCAAGGCGCCCATTCTTCCCGTCATCATCACCGGAGAATATCGCCCGTTTCGCCGAATGACCATGCACTATTTTCCGCCGTTTGACCCCGTGGCCGATGCTCGTCAGGAGGCGCTGACCGAGGCCGCTACACGCGGGGATGTCAGAGGCGAACAGCTCTTGAGTGGGGGCGACGCTGGTAGCCCACGCGTAACCGTGGATCAAGTCACTCGGGCGATTCAGCGGCGATTCCTGACCTTTCGCAAGGAGGTTCCATGACGCAGACGCTGGTCATGACCGCAGTCCTTTTCATTTTTGTAATGCTTGGCGTGATCGCCTATGGATCCATGCTTGGCGCCCGAATCCGACCACGCGAAACGGCCAGACAGGTAGCGCGGAAGTTCCGACGTGTGGCCGTGGCACTTGCAGTCCCGTGTTTTGTTGTGGGATTATTATACCGTTTGCATGTGTTGCCGCTTTGGTTGGCGGGGATCTTGTACATACCGGTGGTTATCGGGTTTGTCGTCGGACTGATCAGACTGCAACCCTACTTGACCCCCCATGAGGAGGAATACCGCGATGAGTGAAATGGAAACATCCATGCGAGACGCTGATTTGTCGTTAACCCAGGGAGCGATCGTGACAGGGACTGTGGTCCGAGTTGAGGCTGAGGCCGCTTATGTGCAAATGGACGGACAAGGCGAGGGCCAGATTGCCCGCTCACAGTGGTCGACTGTGAGCGGTCCTGCGCTGACCGAGATGGCGAGCGTCGGCGAGACGGTGCGCGCCTCCGTACTTGGCGTTGCGGACGATGGGACCGTCCGCCTGTCGCGGAAGAATGCGGTCGATGGCGCGACGTGGGAGCAGTTGCGGGAGCAAAGTCTCCAGGAAGCGATTCGCCCTGTGAAGATCATCAGTGTGGTGAAGGGCGGGATGGTGGCTGACGTAGAGGGATTGCGGGCGTTCATCCCCGCGTCGCTCGTCGACGTTCGCTTTGTTTCCGACCTGAAGCCCTTTCAGGGGCAAATCGTGCCGACCGTGATCACGGAAGTTGACGAGTCAGAACGCAAAGTCATCTTGTCTCGTCGCCGCGCACTAGAGCTCGACGACGCTCGCCACCGCGGGGAACGTCTGGGTCAATTTCAGGTCGGTCAAGTGGTGTCTGGGAAAGTGGCGCGTTTCACATCATTTGGGGCCTTTGTGGACATCGGTGACGTGGATGGACTGTTGCACGTTTCCGAGATGGGCTGGTCACGGGTAGAACGCCCTCAAGATATCCTGGCTATTGGTCAGGAGATCGAAGTCAAGATTTTGCGGATCGATCCGGAAAACGGGAAACTGTCGCTGAGCTTGAGGGAAACTCTGCAAAACCCTTGGGTGTCTGTGCATGAGCGCTATAAGGTGGGGGATGTGGTCTCGGGTATCGTCAAGCGCTTGTCGTCATTCGGGGCGTTCGTCGAGGTCGAGCCTGGGATCGAGGGATTGGTGCACGTGTCGCAGATCGCGAACCGGCGGGTCGCTGAGCCATCCGAAGTGCTGGAGCCCGGCCAGACAGTTTCGGCCAAGATTTTGGAGCTGAGACCAGAAGATGAGCGGATGTCCCTGTCGATGCGTGACGCGGCTAAGACTGAGGAACGTAAAAAGACGTCTCAGTGGGTCGACAAGCAGTCGAGCGCGGCTGAACCGGGTACCACGCTAGGCGACATCTTTGGGGATCTGTTCAAGGACAAATTCAAGTAAAACCAGGCTACCCTTGTGTATGGCAGTCGGTCGTCGACGTGAGATGAATGGGCTCGAGTGAGTCTCGTCTGCGTTCGACCGACTGTTTTTAGTCCGTCATCCATTGACGGAGATCCCCATGGCCTATTATAATCAAGTGTTATCGTCGACAGGGCGAATGGAAGGAGTTGATCATCGATGCCCAGAATTTGCGCCGTTCATCCCGGATCATTGGCGGAGGAACTGGATTTGGTTCCTGGCGACGAGATCGTCGCGATCAACGGGCAGACTATCCGTGACGTGATCGACTTGCAGTTCGCCTTGGCCGGTGAAGAATTGTCCTTGACTGTTCATAAAATCGATGGCCAGGATTTTACCGTTGAAACGGAAAAGGAATACGACGAGCAACTCGGCGTGGACTTTGATCACCCTACCGTCGATCGGGTCAAGCTTTGCCATAACAAGTGCGTGTTCTGTTTCGTGGATCAGATCCCCGGCAACATGCGCAAGACGTTGAATATGCGGGATGACGATTACCGACTGTCTTTTTTGCATGGGAATTTCGTGACGCTGACGAACCTGAGGCCGGGCGAACTCGAACGGATGGCGCAGTTGAAGATGTCTCCGATCAACATCAGCGTGCACGCGACCAATCCGGAACTCCGGGTGCGTTTACTCGGCAACAAGCGGTCCGGGGAAATCCTGGAGCAGATCGCCTACCTTGCTGAAAACGGAATCGAGATGAACACGCAGATTGTCCTGTGCCCCACTTGGAACGATGGGGCAGAACTTGACCGTACGATCGAGGAATTGGCACGTTACCACCCTGGCGTTCGCACGCTGTCGGTGGTTCCGGTGGGTTTGACGCGCCATCGTCAGGGGTTATCCGATCTGAGAGCGTGTACGGCGGCGGAGGCCGCTCAAGTGATTGAGCAAGTCGCCGCTTGGCAAGTTCAGTTGCGGGATCGTATCGGAGTCAATTTTGTTCACGCGGCCGATGAGTTTTACGTCCTCGCGGCAGCGCCGATACCGACGGCCGCCTATTATGATGAGTTTGCTCAAGTGGAAAACGGCGTTGGCCTTTTGCGGACATTTGCCGATGATTTTGGACGGTTGTCGAGCGGCCTGCCAGCGACCTTGAAGGACAAGCGACACGTTGCGATCGTCACCGGGACTTCTGCACAAGGGACCGTCAAAGAGGCGGTAATGCGTCTTGGGTCGGTAGACGGACTGACAATCGATGTCCACGTCATTCGCAACGAGTTCTATGGTGAGCAGGTTACGGTCACTGGCTTGCTGACGGGTCAGGACATCATTCGTCAGCTCGGTGCCGTGCTTCGGGCTGAGGTTCTCCTCTTGCCGGATGTCATGCTCAAGGATGACGATGATGTGTTTCTGGATGACTACACGGTAGCGCAAGTTCAAGAGGCGCTTCACGTGCCTGTCCTCGTCGTGCCGCCGACGGCGAGCGGCTTGGTGTATGGAGCCCTTGGACGCGTACAAGACCTGCCGTTGCGGCGCCGGTATGAAGCGACTTTGGCCCGCACAGCGCTGTAGAGTAGAGAGGGGAACAAGAAAGTGGCAGTGCCAATTCTTGCAATTGTGGGTCGCCCGAATGTGGGCAAATCGACCCTGTTCAACAAAATCATCGGTCAGCGCCTGGCGATCGTCGAGGATCGCCCAGGCATCACCCGGGACCGTATCTACAGCCCAGCAGAGTGGACTGGCACCAATTTTCGCGTGATTGACACGGGCGGGCTTGAACTCGGAGAGACCGATCCTCTGACCGCGCACATCAGAGCCCAGGTGGAACTCGCCATGGACGAAGCAGACGTCATCGTCTTTTTGACCGATGGCGAAGCGGGTATTACAGGCGCGGATCAAGACATTGCGGACTTGTTGCGGCGTTCGGGAAAGCCTATAGTCGTAGCGGTCAACAAGCTGGATAACAGGAACCGTCAGGCGCAAGCGTATGAGTTCTATGGTCTCGGCTTTTCTGAGACGATTGGCATCTCCTCCGAACACGGAATTGGCATTGGCGACCTTCTCGATGCAGTCGTGGAGCGGTTCGGCAATGATGTGACCGATCCAGAGTACCCAGAGGACATGATCAAGGTAGCCATGATCGGGCGCCCCAACGTGGGCAAGTCGTCGTTGATCAACGCCTTGCTTGGCGAGGAACGGGTGTTGGTCAGCGCGGTAGCCGGCACCACGCGTGATGCCATAGATACGGAACTTCATTATGAAGAACAAGACTTCGTGCTGATCGATACCGCTGGATTGCGAAAACGTGGTAAAGTATATGAGAGAACCGAAAAGTACAGCGTACTCCGTGCGCTGCGCGCGGTAGAGCGTTGCGACGTGGCCGTGCTTCTGATCGATGCCAGCGCGGGGATTATCGAACAGGACAAGCACGTGGCGGGTTACGCGCTCGATGCCGGGAAGGCCATGGTCATCGCGGTGAACAAGTGGGATCTGCTAGAGAAAGACGGCAAGACGGCGCAGGAATTCGAGCAGAAGATACGCTCGCATTTCCCTTTTATGAGTTGGGCTCCGATCGTGTTCATCTCGGCTACGACGGGGCGTCGCGTGACGCGCGTGCTGGAGATCGCCTCCGAGGTGGCCGAAAGCCACGCGCTGCGGATCGCGACGTCGACCGTCAACACGATCGTGCAGGAGGCAGTGGCCCTGGTTCCGCCGCCGACCGACAAGGGACGCCGTCTGAAAGTGCTCTATGCCACGCAAGTGGCAGTGAAGCCGCCTACTTTCGCGGTTTTTGTGAACGACCCGGAGATGATGCATTTTTCCTATTCCCGGTATCTTGAGAATCAGTTGCGCGAGTCGTTCGGGTTTGCGGGTACACCCTTGCGTCTGTTGATTCGCGCTCGGTCAGGCGATCGGTAAAACTGGCGTACGCAAAAGAGCGACGCCGATCCGTCGGAAGGGGAGCCGCTCATGATTTTCGTTTGCATCATTTTCGCTTATTTGCTGGGATCGATCAGCAGCAGCTATATCGCCGGGCGCGTGGCGGCCGGTGTGGACATTCGCGAGTTTGGAAGCGGCAATGCTGGAGCCACGAATTCGTTGCGAGTCCTCGGTTGGCGAGTGGGGCTTCTGGTGTTCATCGCCGACATTTTGAAGGGTGTCTTGGCCATTGCTTTCGCCCACCTCGTGACCAGCGGCAGTCTGTGGTCGATGGCTTTGGCCGGTCTCGCTGCGGTCGTCGGTCATAACTGGCCCGTCTACTTTCAGTTTCGCGGAGGCAAAGGGGTGGCGACCACGATTGGGGTGTTGCTTACTCTCGCTTTTGTCCCTGCCATCTATGCGGCCGTTGTCGCTCTGGCTGCCTTGGCGCTCACCCGCTATGTCTCGCTCGCGTCACTGCTTCTCGTCACCCTGACGCCGATCTTTGCCTTGTTCATGCATATCCACGCCCCCTTTGTGTGGGTTGCTTTCTTCTTGGCCGTTTTGACGTATTGGCGGCACAAGCGCAATACCCGACGGATCTTGCGAGGCGAGGAACGGCGCCTCTTTGGCAAGTGAGCGGCGCCTTGCAGGTGGGGGTGATCGGCGCTGGGAGTTTTGGCACCGCATTGGCTCAGGTCTCGGCTTTGGGAGGCCATCGTACGATTCTGCTTGGGCGCGATCCGGTTCAAGTTGACGCGATGGTTCAGTCCCGCCACAATCCGCGCTATCTGAAGGACCTCGAATTGAACTTGTTGGTTCAACCAACAGCCGATCCAGAGAGGCTGCGGGATCAGGCACTATGGATTTTGGCTGTGCCCAGCCAATCGATGCGCGGTGTCTGTCGATCACTCAGGCAGGTTTTCAGTCCGGGCATCCGCATCGTTCATGTGGCGAAGGGTCTTGAGATCGGCACTCAAAAGCGTTTGTCGCAAGTAATTCTGGAGGAGTTGCCGATTGCGTCCGACGCGGTCGCGGTGCTGTCGGGTCCAAGCCATGCAGAGGAGATTGCCAGACGGTTACCCACGACTGTCGCGGTGGCGAGCGCCTCGCAGTCCTGTGCGGAGTTCGTACAAGACGTGCTCATGCATGACCGCTTGCGCCTGTATACGACGCCAGACGTGGTCGGTGCCGAGATTGGCGGGGCACTGAAAAACGTCATCGCGCTTGGCTGTGGCATTGCCGATGGTCTGCACTTTGGGGACAACGCCCGAGCGGCACTGATTACTCGCGGGCTCGTCGAGATCGCTCGGCTTGGGGTCAGGATGGGAGCGGCCTACAGTACATTTTCGGGGTTGACGGGCGTAGGCGATCTGGTCGTGACATGCAACAGTCGTCAAAGCCGCAATTGGAGCGCCGGCTATCTGATTGGGCAGGGGCGAACGCCGTCTGAAGCGGTGAACGAGATTGGGATGGCGGTCGAAGGGGTCAGTACAGCACGCACGGCGAGAGCCCTTTGCGATGATTACAAGGTCGAGATGCCCATCGCTCTGGCGATCAGTGATGTTTTGTTTTCTGGTAAATCCCCGCTGGTCGCAGTGGAGGAACTGATGACGAGGTCGCGAACACACGAGGTGGAGGAGTTGGCTCAGGAGTCCACGGTTGACTGGGTGTTCGCGTGAGGTCAGTGTGATACAATGATCACGCTGGATGGGGATGGCGGTGCCGTTGCACAGCGCAATTATGAGAGGAGTCGCATGGAACCATGAGTAACACGCCTTTGCAGTTGCAGTATACGAAGGAACATGAGTGGATCCGGTTTGATGGTCAACATGCGTACATAGGAATCACAGATTTTGCGCAAAGCGAGTTGGGCGATATCGTATTTGTCGAGCTGCCGGAGGTAGGCGACGAGGTGCGTGCAGGTGACACGTTTGGCACGGTGGAGTCGGTCAAGACGGTGTCTGACCTTTTCGCTCCGGTATCGGGGAGAGTGGTGCAGATTAACGATGCCCTCGCTGACAACCCGGAAAAGGTGAATGAAGAGCCCTACGACACCGGCTGGATGATCGTGGTGGAAGTCAGCGCTGATCCTTTGGATTTGCTGTCAGCGGCAGAGTATGCGGCACTCATTAGCAACTGACGTGAATGAGTGGCGCTTTCGCTTGGTCGACACAGGGGCCTTGGATCCCGCTCTGAACATGGGCCTCGACGAGGCAGTACTGGAGTCAGTGGCCAGAGGGGACGCGCCGCCCACGATCCGCTTCTATGGGTGGACGCGCCCGACCGTCTCTTTAGGCTATTTTCAGCGAGCTCGCAAGGAAATCGACGTGGATGCGATCGCCTCCGCGGATTACCGTCTCGTACGGCGGATGACAGGCGGTCGTGCTGTCTTGCATGATCGTGAATTGACGTACAGTGTCGTCGTCGACGCAGAGCACCCTCTAGCCAAGGCCTCGGTGGTGGAGTCCTACCGCCTCTTGTCGGCAGGTCTCCGTGATGGATTCCAGGGGCTCGGGGTGAATGCCCAGTTGGTGTCACTCGCGGACACCGGCGAGAAGGCGAAGTTCGCCTCGGCCGGTTCGGCCGCATGCTTCGATTCTCCGTCCTGGTATGAACTCGTGGTCGCAGGGAAGAAGATCGCGGGCAGTGCACAAGTGCGCGCCCACGGAGGGCTCTTGCAGCATGGCGCACTGTTGCTTGAACTGGACGCAGAGGATTTGTTTTCCCTGCTTTTGTTTCGCTCCGAGGCAGAGCGAGCGAGACTGCGTTCCGACTTCGAAGAGAGAGCGGTCAGCGTACGCGATTTGACGAACCGTCAAGTTACCTACCAAGAGGCGTCCCAGGCATTCGCCCGCGGCTTTGCGACCGGGTTGCCCGCGGTTCTTGACACGGGCCAACTCACCGAGCAGGAGTGGGCCCGTGGGCAGGATCTGGCGCGCGAAAAGTATAGCTGTGATGAGTGGACCTTTCGCCGCTAGGCGAGAGGTTTTTTGTTCTACTTGATCTCCCTGGCACGTACTAATAGAACAACTAGAGTCAAGCGGATGGCGGTAGGCATACTTCGGACGCGCGGGACATAGATATGAAGTGTCCGTAGTGTGGACGTGGCAAGACGATCGTCCAGGCGCCCGCAATATGTCTCGAGCAGCTCAAATCCGCTGTCTCAAGTTCCAGGGAGGGAATCACGTGGACAAATTCGATGTATTCAAGGACATTGCGGAGCGCACGGGCGGCGATATCTATCTGGGTGTCGTAGGTCCCGTTCGCACCGGGAAATCCACTTTTATCAAAAAGTTTATGGAACTGATCGTCCTTCCTCATATGCATGATGAAGCGGATCGGGCCCGGACCCTTGATGAACTTCCGCAAAGTGCAGCTGGGCGAACGATTATGACCACGGAACCCAAGTTTGTGCCCAACACGGCCGCTCGCATCGCTGTGGCGGAAGGGCTTACCATTGACTGTCGGCTGGTGGACTGCGTTGGATACGCGGTTCATGGTGCCCGCGGGTATGAAGACGAACACGGACCGCGGATGGTCTCGACCCCGTGGTACGATGACCCCATTCCGTTTCAAGAGGCGGCGGAGATCGGTACGCGCAAAGTGATTGCCGATCACTCGACGATTGGACTGGTGATCACGACCGATGGAACCGTCGCTGAACTGCCGCGGGACAACTACCTCGAGGCCGAGCAGCGCGTGGTCGCAGAACTCAAGGAATTGGGGAAACCGTTCGTCATGGTGATCAACTCCGTTCACCCCTACAGCCCTGACACACAAGCCCTGCGCGGTGCGCTGATCGACAAATACGACGTTCCCGTCGTGGCATTGTCCGCCGCGACGATGGGGACGGAGGACGTCATGGTCGTTCTCAAAGAGGCGCTCTACGAGTTCCCCGTGCATGAGGTCAATGTCAACCTGCCCAGCTGGGTCATGGTCCTCGACCCGGAACACTGGTTGCGTCGCAATTATGAGCAATCGGTGCGCGATACCATCAAGGATATTCGGCGTTTGCGCGACGTCGATCGCGTGGTCGGACACTTCACCGAATTTGAATTCATCAGCCGTGCCGCACTCGCGAGTGTCGACATGGGCCAAGGCGTTGCCGACATCGAACTGACGGCACCTGATGAACTGTACGATCAGGTTCTGACTGAGGTGGTGGGCGTTGAGATCCGAGGCAAGGATCATTTGCTCAAGCTCATGAAGGACTTTACGTTCGCCAAGCGCGAGTACGACAAAGTCGCTGAAGCGATGCGGATGGTCAAATTGACGGGTTACGGGATCGCGCCTCCTGTGTTGGAGGAAATGACCCTGGATGAGCCGGAACTGATTCGCCAGGGCTCGCGGTTCGGCGTGCGTCTGAAGGCCACGGCACCATCCATTCACATGATTCGCGTGGACGTGGAGTCGGAGTTTGCCCCGATCGTGGGGACCGAGCGACAGAGTGAGGAGCTTGTCAAGTACCTGATGCAGGATTTTGAAGAGAACCCGCTGAAGATTTGGGACTCCGACATCTTCGGCAAATCGCTCGCCGCCATTGTTCGCGAGGGGATCTCCGGAAAGTTGTCGATGATGCCTGAAAACGCGCAATACAAACTCAAAGAGACGCTTCAGCGAATCATCAACGAGGGAAGCGGTGGCCTGATCGCGATTATCCTGTAAAGGCTGTTAGAAAATGGGGATTTGACTCCTTCAACACCGCAAGTCGTCAGATCGTGGCAGGTCCTGAAAACGGGACCTGCCACTGCCTTTTGCCAGTGGCCGCGAAGGCGTAGAGGAATCCTCTTTGCCAGTGGCGAATTGTACACGTCAGAGTGCCTCAGCCGCGGCGACATCCCGATGACCGACGAAGGGTGATCGCACGGGTTCGGTCCTGAGGTGAGAGGAAGTAGTGGAAGCGCTACAAACGGGGGGATGAACATGGCGACTGAGTACAATTTCGCGGGCGCCGTTGAAGCGCTGGCGGTCGCACGAGGGGAACACTTGGCGATTGTCGTTCGCGACGGAGATCGGGAAGAAAGGGTCACATACGCTGATCTCATTTCGCGGTCTCGAGCCGTGCACGTCGCGCTGGCCCGCCTGGACATCGGACGCGGCGACCGCGTGCTGGTGATGCTGGGCCGCGGCAGTCAGTCTTACGCTGTGTACCTCGCTCTGATCCGCCTGGGCGCCGTCGTGTTGCCGGGTTCTGAGTTGTTGCGCGCCCGGGATATCGCGTATCGCGTCCGCCATGCACAGGTGAAGGCGGTGATCACGTCCGCACAGGCGGCACCCGAGGTGTACTCAGGGCTGCAGGACGATGACAACGTGCTGCGCTTGGTGGTCGGGGGGATGGCAACCGGGTTTGTGCCTCTCGATGAGTGGCTCGACGACCTGCTCGGGAACGAGGCACCTGCGATCGCGCCGACGGATGAAAGTGACATCGGATTCATCTCGTACACCTCGGGCACTACGGCCGGACCCAAGGGCGTGGTCCATACCTGTGGGTGGCCACGCGCGCATTTGGCCAATGCCGCCGTCCATTGGTTCGATGTTCAACCCGACGAGTGGTCGTGGGCGACGGCAGGCCCGGGCTGGGCCAAGTGGATCTGGAGTCCTTTTGTCTCTATATTAGGCAAAGGTGGGACGGCATTTGTCTATACGGGCAAATTCGATCCCGTGCGCTATCTCGACTTGATGGAGCAGTATCCTATCGGCTTGCTGTGCGCAACGCCAACGGAATATCGTCTCATGGCCAAATCGGTTCGCATGAGTTCGTGGCGGCCACGATCTCTGCGCAGTGCAGTGAGCGCCGGTGAGCCTCTCAATCGCGAGGTGATTGAGGCGTTTGCAACCCAGGCCGATGTCCAGGTCCGGGATGGATACGGACAGACGGAGAACTCTCTACTGGTGTCCACGCAAGTCGCGATGTCCATCAAACCCGGTTCTATGGGTAAGCCGATGCCGGGGCACGAGGTGGCGGTTATCGACGAGGACGGAAACCTCGTCGAGACCGGTCGAGTGGGGGATATCGCTTTGTGCCGCGGGGCTCCGACGCTTTTCAAGGAGTATCTCTACGATGCGGAGCGCACTGCCAAGGCCTTTCGCGGAGACTACTACGTAACAGGCGACCTCGGACGGTTCGATGAGGATGGTTATCTTTGGTTCGAAGGACGAGCCGATGACATCATCATCAGCGCAGGGTACACCATCGGTCCTTTTGAGGTGGAAGACGCGCTGGTTTCGCATCCACTCGTAGCAGAATGCGCCGCGGTCGCTAGCCCAGACGAGGAGCGCGGCCATGTCGTCAAGGCATTTGTCGTGCTCAAGGACCTGAGTCAGGCAAGCCCCGACTTGATACGGACCTTGCAAGATCACGTGAAGACCGTGACGGCGCCTTACAAGTACCCGCGTGAAATCGAGTTTGTCGACAGTTTGCCAAAGACGTCGAGTGGCAAGATCCGGCGGGTCGAGTTACGTGCATTGGAGCGGGCAAGAAAGAATCCATTTCCGCGGAAATGATCAAAAACCAGACGATTCGTCACGTTGTCCTCAATTTCGACAAAAAGACAGGCCGGTGATCGAGAAGGTTTAGGAACGCGTCATGCGGACAATGCAACGTCTAAACTTGCGCCACTCGAGTACGGCTGTTATACTGATATTCGTTCGGTGACGGGATGTAGCGCAGCCTGGTAGCGCGCTACCTTGGGGAGGTAGAGGTCCCGGGTTCGAATCCCGGCATTCCGACCAATGCATCAGCCCGCGACCGTGGGCTGATTTCTTTTTGGAGAGGGACTACGCCGCTATGGACGAATATGTCGTGATCAAGGCGAAAGAGAACGGGGTTCAGGTAATCGGCCTCACTCGGGGTCAGGATACCAAGTTCAACCATTTGGAGAAGCTGGATAAAGGCGAAGTCATGGTCTGCGAGTTTACCGAATACACGTCGGCGATCAAAGTGCGTGGTCACGCAGTGGTTTATACTAAGCATGGAGCCGTCGATACGGACGATTGAGGCCGGGTTGCGGGTGAAAGAGGGGCTGACGACGGTGGAACGGAACAACGCCGGGCTGGATCGGGAGCTGCAACCCGCGGAGTTGCTCACGCACACGGAGCGACTGATGAATCATCCCATTCTCACGCGAGGTGGCGTCTTGCCGACGATTTCACGCGTACAATTGGTTCTCGCGTATCTGATTATGGAAAAGACAGGGCTGCCAAGTGGCGTGCGCAACCGCGTCATTTCGGCGCTTCTGCTGATCTACCACGGTCTCGGGATGCACGATCTGATCCCGGACAGCGTCGAGCCGCAGACAGAGTCAGGCCAGTTGACGATTTTGGGCGGTGACTACCTGAGTGCGTTGTTTTACAAGCTGTTGGCGGATGCGGGACGGATCGACTTGATCGAGACCTTTTCACAAGCCATTGGTCGCATGACGGCCGCGAAGTCCGCATTGCTTGCCGCCGAAGGAAAGACAAACGAGATGCAGTACATGAACCACCTCAGCGTCATTCGCAACTCGTTGCTGCTGGGACTGTGTCGTGCTTGTGCTATGGGCGATCCGGTCGTGGCCGTCGTGCAGACCGCCATCACGGCCAGCATTTACGAGGATCGTATGTTGGATCAGATCCCGGTCAAGGGAATGGCGTCAAGACTGAGTCACAGTATGCGCGAGTGCATCGCCCGTCTCCAAACCGTGACTCTTGAGTGCTTTGGGGAAGACGGATGGGGCCAGATCGAGCGTCTCTTCTCATTGGT
>Ga0080006_1134965_pt1 | contig 19465 bp, 28 predicted proteins | sample RS3BMetagenome_FD_69209 | JGI IMG/M metagenome (GOLD analysis project Ga0080006, IMG submission 69209) | Ferric oxide microbial mat and aquatic microbial communities from Rainbow Spring, Yellowstone National Park, USA - RS3B (SPADES... ... | reverse complement strand
TCCTGTTCCGCGGTCACGCGCAGCGCCAGGCGCACCGTCCTATACACAACTCACCGCCCCTTCTGAGCCTCGATGTATCTGCGCACCGTTGCCTCGGATACATGCCCGACAGTGCCTGCGTAGTAACTACGGGACCAAAGCGTCGGCAGCCGGGAACGGAGGTGCGGAAACTCGTCGCGCAGGACGTGGGAGGTGTATCCCTTCAGGCGGCCAACAATCGCAGCCGGCGCCCAGGTCGGGTCGCTCTCGACGAACAGGTGGACATGATCTGGCATGACCTCCAGTGCATGCACCAACAACCCTTCATCGATAGCCTTCTGGCGCAGGAGAGCCTCCAGGCGTTCCGCCACAGCCCCGACAAGCACACCACGACGATATTTCGGGCACCAAACAACGTGGTACTTCAGCGAGAAAACCGCGCCTGCGTTTTTCCTGTACGCCGTCACGGGTCACAGTATACACCAGTCCCACATCTATTCGCAAGGGGGGGGCGGCGCTTCCTCTGTCGCCTGAAGGCGACAGTCCCCGCGCCGCGCACTCTATGGGGACCGACTACCGCGCACCCGTGCACCCGCGCACCCGTGCACCCGCGCGCCCGTGCACCCGCGCGGCCGCACCAATCGTGGCCGCGCGACCGCGTGGCCGTGCACCCGCGCGGCCACGACCCGCGGGTGATTGACCCGCGCGATGGTGCGCGATATAATGGTATAGCATGCGAAAGGAGGGATGCAAAAGGTCCGCAGACCCAAGACCGGGAAGGAGGCGTGCTCAATGCCCCACGAAGTGGAGACCATGTTCTGGGTTGGGCGTCATGCCCCATGGCACGGCCTCGGCGTGAACGTGGCCGAGGCGCCCACGGCGCAGGACGCGCTGCGTGCCGCCGGGCTGGAGTGGGAGGTGAGGTCCCTGCCGGTCTACATCCGGCAGCCCGGCTCGAGCGAGTACACCGAGGTCCCCGGCTGGCGCGCCAACGTGCGCGACAGCGACTGGAGCACGCTGGGAATCGTGAGTGAAGGGTACAGCGTGGTCCAGCCGTTCGAGGCGTTCGACTTCCTCGATCAGGTCGTCGGCTCCGGCGATGTCAGGTACGAGACCGCCGGCAGCCTGTTCCGCGGCCGAAAGATATGGATACTCGCCCGCATGACCGAGGGTGCCAAGGATGTGCTCGGCGACCCCCTGGCACCCTACGTGCTCTTCACCAACTCATACGACGGCAGCAGCGCCGTCCGTTGCCTGACCACCCCGGTCCGCGTAGTCTGCAACAACACGCTGAACATGGCGCTGGGCAACTACCAGCGCATATGGTCAATCCGGCACGTCGGAAACATCAGCGGGAAGGTGCGCGACGCCCAGGACGCGCTGGGCATGGCACACCACTACCTCGACGCTCTGCAGGAGGATGCCGAGGTCCTCCAGCAGAAAAAGGTCGATGAGGAGGCGTGGCGGCACATCGTTACCCAACTCATCCCCGAGCCACCAGACGCCACGGAGCGCGTCGAGATGCGCATCTACAACGAGCGGGTAGCGCTGGAGGACCTGATCAACGCCCCCGACCTGCAGCGATTCCGCGGGACTGGGTGGGCAGCCATCAACGCCGTGAGCGACTGGGTCGCGCACGCGCCTCCGCGGCGCGCCACGGAGACGTGGCGGGACCGCAGGATGGAACTTGTGACCGAGGGCGCGCCCATGCTGGATCAGGCACACGACCTCATCATGGCACTCTGAAACGGCAGGCAGGGGCGGGGCAACCCACCCCTGCCACCTTTGCACGGCGATAGGGACACCTTGACGATCTGCACGATATGGCGTTAGCATGCGCTATATCGTGTTCAGGGGGTGTCCCGCATGAGGATGGCCAGGAAGGCGAACCGTCTTCGCACCTGGCGCCGCAGCCAGGGCCTGTCCACGCTCGACGTGGCCAAACGGCTCGGCGTCTCGTACCAGACGGTCCATCGCTGGGAGGTTAGCGACCACATGCCAAAGGACTCACGACTGGCCAGCATTGCCATGCTACTGAACGTTCCGCTGCCAAGGCTCGTCGTGGAACTGGAGCGGCACTACTCTGGCCGGTTGGCAGCACGCCGCGCCGGGCAGCGTGGAGGGGGCTGATCCGGTGTGCATCGCATCCTCTGCGGTGATGCGCTAACCCTGCTACGTCAGGAGCCATCCGAGAGCATCGATTGCTGCGTCACGTCCCCACCATACTACAGGGCGCGCGACTACCACGTGCCTGGCCAGATCGGCATGGAGGACACGTTGGACGAGTACCTGTGCCACTTGACCGACGTGTTCGCCGAGGTGCATCGCGTCCTAAAGCCGCGCGGCACATTCTGGCTGAACGTCGGCGACGCCTATGCGCAGGGTGATGCCGAGCGGGCGAAGGGTGTACGCAAAAAGTCACTCTATGGCGTACCGTGGCGTTTGGCGCTGCGACTGGTGGACGCCGGCTGGATCATGCGTAATGTCGTCGTCTGGCACAAGTCGAACAGCATTCCACACCCTGTACAGGACCGCCTGACCTGCTCATGGGAGCCGGTCTTTCTGTTCACGAAGAGCGAGCACTACTTCTTTGACCTGGACGAGATACGTGAGCCACTGAACACGCGACTGCCCGGATTTACTGATGCCGCGATCGCACGTGGCCGACCTCGATGGAATGAGGTAGATGCGACAACTGAACACCCCAGTCAGGAATACGGGCAGGTAGCCGCCAAGCGGACCTATGCGATCTCGGCGCGCAAGGAGGCGCGCGGTTACGCCGGGAACCCACTCGGCAAGAATCCCGGCGACGTATGGTCACTCTCGCCCGCGTCGGGCCGAGAGACGACCGACGACAACATCGAGGACCACCACGCGGTCTTCCCGGAGGCACTGGTCGCGCGATGCCTGCGCGCCGGATGTCCCGCCGCGGTCTGCGCCCGTTGTGGCGAGCCACCCCTGCGCACGAGGGGAGGGGGGCGCTGGTGCGGGTGGGAGGCGGGCCGCAGGACAGGGATAGTACTGGATCCGTTCCTGGGCAGTGGGACCACGAGCGCGGTGGCTGCGAGACTACAACTGGACTCGGTTGGTATCGAGTTGAATCCCGGGTACTGCGACGCCGCCCGACGCCGCGTAGACCTAGCGGCCGCACCTCAACTGCCGTTATTCACGCGCGACGGCGCGAAGCCCCGGCCGACCGGGCTTGGCGCCATCGGGTGAGGGTCATCGCCACGCGCATGCGGTTGACGCCAGTGCCTCGCCCGTAGTATCATTGGCGATAGAAAGTTTGGACTGGGCACATGGCACTTGCAAAAGTGCTGTGCCCACAACACGCCAAGGCGGTGGGGTGTAGGCGGTGGCCAGCACCATCGAGATCAGACCAACGCTGCGTCTGCTGCGGGTCAGCCGGAACAAGACAATCAGCGACGTTGCCAAGGCAACCGGCGTGACTCCGCAGGCCGTTGCGCACTGGGAGGAGGGCAAGACTATACCCCGTGTTGACAAGGCAAAGCGGCTCGCGGACTTCTACGGAATCAGCCTCGAAGACATCGTGTTGCTGATCAGGAACCAGAATCGCGCGGAGTGAATAAGATGCAAGTACGACTTGCTCGCCGTACCGGGACCCATCATCGCTACCGACTCATGTCGCAACCATGCGAATCGTGCCAAAACGCATACGTCAGCACCATATCCCGTGTCTGCAGACGCTGCTGGACATGGGGCTTCGCGCGCCATGAGGCTTCCATAATCATGGAAGCCGTAGCTCAGCACGACGCCGAGGAGGCCCGCCTCTCTGCCATCGCCATTGCCACACTGCTCACTTGCCCAACCATCGGCTCGGGTCGGCCGTCAATGGACGAGGTGCGCCAAGCGATGCGGGCGCTCGCCGCGGAACTCCTCGCTGAAACTACAGACGAGACACCGCCCGTGCCGACGTTGTAGCAGTCCACGTCGTACAGGGGTGAGGTATCATGGTAACGGATCTCGGGTATCACTTCGGCGAAGACGACGAACCGCGACTCTTCCACGCGATGCAACAGGACAAGGGACGACTCAGCATGTGCCTCCAACTCGGCCACGACAACGTATGGCTGACGCTGTATGGTACTCCAAAGCAAATGCTCGCGCTGGTGCGTGCAATAGGGTATGGCCTCGAACAGGCAGGATTTGCTGTTCGACTCACCACGAACGGTGAGGCTTCATGAGCGCGGCTACCGGATCTACCACCATCCTACCGTCGCCGGTTCGCATACCGCTCTATGCGCATCAGAAGCGCGCCGCGGCCCTCGCCTGTCGGCTGCCCTACGCCGCGCTGTTGTGCGAGCAGGGCACCGGCAAGACACTGGCGACCATCGCCGCCATCGGGCGCCTCTGGCAGCGCCGCCGCATTCGCTCGGCCCTCGTCGTCTGCCCCAAGTCCGTTATGGGTGTGTGGGAGGCTGAGTTGCGCCATGCCGCGTTCCCCTACCGCCTCGCCGTCCTCGACGGTTCCCTAGCGCAGAGGCTGGAACGCCTGACAGCCCTGCTCACAGCTCCGGAACACCAGCTCCCCATTGCCCTGATCAACTACGAGGGCCTGATCCTGCACCGCGGCATCGAACTCACCATGGAGAACGCCCTGTTCAAGTTCGTCCGTAACGGAATCATGGTCCTTGACGAGTCGCAGCGCATCAAGGCGCCAAATGGCCGTCAGTCGCGAGCGGCATATCGGATTGGACGTTCCGCGTCACGCCGCCTCATCCTGACCGGCACGCCGGTCACGCACTCCCCACTGGACGTTTGGGCCCAGTACCGATTCCTCGATCAGCGCATATTCGGCGCCTCATTCACCGCATTCCGCAACCGCTACGCCGAGATGGGCGGGTTCGAACAGCATGAAGTCATCGCCTGGCGGAACTTGGACGAGTTGACGACCAAGGCGCACAGCATCGCCTACCGCGTCACCCGCGCCGAGTGCCTTGACCTGCCACCGGAGATCGAGCAGGACGTGCCCTTCGACCTCGGGCCACACGCCCGCCAGATCTACGACGCCCTGCGCGACCAGGCCATCGCGCGGCTCAGTGCCCAGGAGCAGGTCACGGCGAGCAACGTCTTGGTCGAGCTCCTGCGCCTGCAGCAGGTCTGTGGTGGATTCATCCGCAGCGACGAGGGCACGCTCACGAACACCGGCCGCGAGAAACTGGATACGTGCCTCGATCTACTGGACGACCTACTGGAACACCGACAGCGCAAGGTCGTCGTCTTCGCGCGCTTCCTCGCCGAGATCGACGCGCTGGTCAGCGCGCTGCGCGGACGCGGCGTAACCGTCGCACCGCTGACGGGGCAGACCGAAGACCGTGCGTCGCTAGTCACAGCCTTCCAACGCGACACGGCGCCGCGCGTCCTGGTCGTGCAGGTACAGACCGGGGGCCTCGGCATTACCCTGCACCGCGCCGACACCGCGATCTGGTATTCCACCGACTGGTCCTATGGTAACTACGAGCAGGGCAAGGCACGGATCCAGCGCCTCGGCCAAAGGGCGCAGCGGGTCATGCACCTGCGCCTTGTCGCCCGCGGCACCATCGAAGAAAAACTCTACCACAACCTCGCCGCAAAGCGCGACCTGGCCGTAGTCATTGCAGAAGGGTGGCGTGAACTGTTTGGACAAGGTAACGGAAACCCAGGCACTTGAGGACCTTGCGATCCAGCTACTCGACGCCAAGGCAGCTGCCGATGCTGCCGAGGCCGCGGCGACCATCGCCAAGCAGCGATACGCCGAGCTCGACCAGACGCTTGCCCAACGCATGGCGCTCGCGCAGATCGATGCCATTCGCGTGCGTGGGTACAACCTTGCCCTGCGCACGCAGACATACGTCTCCGTGCGCGCTGGCGCCATGGACGCGCTGTGCGCCTGGCTGCGCGCCACGCAGCCCGAACTCGTCACGGAGGGCGTGCACCCCAGCACGCTTAGAGCTTGGGTGAAGGAGGTGAGGGAAGAGCGCGGCGACCTGCCTCCGGAGGTAGCCGACCTGCTGAACGTGTACGACAAACTGACCGTAGGCATCCGTACAGCCTAGTTTGCAAGGGGGACGCGAATCATGGGTGGATTGGCCGTTGTCCAGGACTTCCGGCTCACGCCGACGAACATTGTGCTGTCCGAGGACATGACTGGTCTCACGGTGACGTTCGACCGCATTCGCATCCCGACTGGCGGCAGCACGACGTTCGAGGTTCCCCTCGACGACGAGAACTTCAAGCCTGAGAAGGAGCTTGTCGGCGTCATTGTGGACCAGCACGCCGCACGCACGTACTGGTCCGAACGCGGCCAGAATCGGCCTCCGGACTGCACATCGATGGACGGCCTGTCTGGTACAGCAACCCCGGTGAGCGGTCTGGAGTGGGCTGGTTCGTCACGCAGTTGCGCCGACTGTCCACTGAACATGTGGGGCAGTGGCGACCAGGGGCGCGGGAAGGCCTGCAAGGAGTTGCGTCGCCTGTACCTCCTGCGTGCCGGAGACGTGTTCCCGCTCGTACTCACCCTGCCGCCCACGTCGCTGCTGAGCTTCGGCAACTACCTCGGCAAGCGCGTCCTGCCGTCCGGTCTGCGGCTGCACCAGGTAGTGACCCGCATCACCCTCGAGCGCGTCGTCTCCAAGGCGGGCAACCCCTTCGCACGCGCCCGCTTCGCGCTGGTCGGCCGGCTGGACGACCAGACGGCACAGGCCGTCGCCGTCTACGCCAAGCGCATCCAGGCCCTGACCCGCGGACAGGCACCAACCACTGACGACTACCAGGCATCAACACCCACCGCGGACGGCACGGCCGACACCGAGGAGACGTTCTGACATGGCGGTGCACGAACACATCCTGGGACCGCCGGGCACAGGCAAGACCTCCACCCTCATTGGACGCCACGTCAACGGCACGATGGTCCCCGGCCGCTTCGGTCGGCTACTGCGAGACGGAGTTGAACCAGACCGCATCGTGCTAACGGCATTCAATCGCCTTGCGGCGAACGAACTGATCGACCGCGCCCTAGCGCTGTCCGAACTGGACAGCCGTGACCGGCCAGCCCTGTGGAACACCCTTCACGGAATCGGCCTGCACCTCATCCGCACAGAACATGGCCGGCAGGTAGAAGTGGCCGACCCGGGCAGTAACAGCGAGGCACGCGGGTTTTACCGCGAGTTCTGTGATGCACACCACATTACCTTCAGAATCGGTGGACATGGCGGTTACGACGACGATGAGGAGATCGCCGCACAGGACGAGGGCCACCTGCTCTTCGCGTACTGGCAAATGCGACGCGACATGCTGCTAGACGCCGAGCACGCCTATCACGCATTCCTCCACCGTCTCTCGCCACGCACCGAGGCCCCGTCGCGCGCACGCTGCGAGTGGTTCGCTAATGCCTGGGAACTGTGGAAGCGCACCCATGGCCTAGTGGACTACAGCGACATGCTGATCGCCCTAGACGAGACCGAGTGGATCCCGAACGCCGACTGGCTTCTCCTCGACGAGGCCCAGGACCTCGGGCCGCGCGAGCAGCGCATCGTCCAACGCTGGATCGAGCACCTACCCACCATCCTGGCATACGACGAGGACCAGTTGATCTACGGCTTCAAGGGTGCCAGTTATTCATGGCTCGCGCGGCTGCCCGGGCCGCGGACGACGCTGGAGCAGAGCCACCGTTGCCCACGCGCCGTGGCCAACGCCGCGCTGGCCATCATCGCACGCAACCGTGACCGCTACCCGAAGACCTGGAGACCGCGGCCGGAGGAAGGGCGCTTCCTGCACGACAACCTTTACAGTGCCATGCACATGGCCATGAGTAACGGCGACACGTATTTCTTGCTCGCCCGCGACAACCTCACCGTGCGCGACCTCACGGGACACCTGCTGGACCTCGGCATACCGTACCGTCACAGGAACGGCGCCGACCCGCTGTCCACGCTGCGCGCCGACGGCCCCGCGCGTGCCGCACTCGAACTCGCACTGGGCCAACCCGTCCCGCTGCGTACAGCCGCCCGTCTCGCCGACGCCCGCACACACCCGCAGTGGTGGCTGCCCACGGCGCGCGATGTGCTCCGGCAGGCGGCGCGCAGCGACCCGGATCGGCTGATCGACCGCAGCGACATGGCCCGCTTCCTGACTACGGAGGGCCTGTCGAGTCTGAACATGCCGAGTGTAGCGCTGCTACATTGGGCCGGAATGGAGGCGTGGCGCGTCCGCTACGTGCTCCGCTGCCTACGCCGGTACGGACCCAGCGCCGTCTTCGCGGAACCGCGCATCACGGCGGGCACCATCCACTCGGTGAAGGGCCTGGAGGCCGATCACGTCGTCCTCTGCCCGGACCTGCAGCGCCGGTCGTTTGAGTCGGCGGAGCTGGACCCCGAGGCCGAACGGCGGCTGGGATACGTGGCCTACACACGGGCACGTAGAACACTGACCCGCCTGCACGCGGAGACGGGACTGGAGTCAACGTGGTGGTGATGGTGTGCTGCCGCCAGACGACAGCGACATCGGTGCCTGGGCACTCTACTACCGTACCCTCGGCTGGTCCGTGTTCCCCGTCCACTCGGTAGCCGACGGCCGCTGCACCTGCGGCAACCGTCGCTGCAACCGCGTGGGCAAGCACCCTGCGATCCCATCGTGGGCGCCCTACCAGATTCAGCCACCGTCAGCCGATCAGGTACGTACCTGGTGGCAGGGCCATTCCTGGAACATCGGTCTGGCGACCGGCGCAGTGAGCGGAGTCGTCGTGCTCGACGAGGACGGCGCCGAAGGGAGGGCGGAGATCGCACGGCTCGGCGGCGTACCCGAGACGCCCACCGCGGCGACGGGCAAAGGACACCACATGTACTTCCGCCACCCCGGCGGCGGCGTATTGAAGAACTTCACACGTCGTGTCCCTGGCCTGGACTTCCGTGGCGACGGCGGGTTCGCGATCCTACCACCCTCTCGCCACGCCTCCGGGCACCAGTACCGATGGCTCATCGGACCAGACGCGCCGCTCGCCGACCCGCCCGCGTGGCTCCTCGGCCTGCTCCACGGGCCGGCGAATGGCGCCATGGACCGCGCGCCCGCGTGGGTGCGGCAGGCCATGAATGGGGTCGAGGAGGGGCAGCGCAACGCCATGGCCGCCCGCCTCGCCGGCTACTTCCTCCGCACCATGGACGCGGACGCAGTTCGTGTCATGCTGCATACGTGGAACCGTCTCAACCGTCCTCCACTGTCCGACAACGAACTCGACGCCGTAATCGACTCCATCACCAAACGCGATGCGGAGGGCCGCATAGCTGGCCGCAACTTCACCCTGGAGTCCGTGTCTGTGCACGTCGTGTCCGGAGCACAAGATCCGCCTACATACCACCTGCGCGTGAACGGCGTTGAGATCGTGCTGAGTGACAAGGACTTCTTCAACTACCAGTCCTTCCGGAGGGCTGCGCTGAACCAGCTGGGGTTCGTGCCATGCATGAAGACGGACACGCAGACGGCGTGGATTCGGTACGTGAACAGCGTCCTGGCAGACACGCCACTGGAGACGGTGTACCTGCCCGAGGAGGCCGGTGAAGCCAGACAGCTGTGGGAGGTCATTCGCCATGAACTCGCACGGCGGGCCAGCAGCGACGAGGGCTATCTGGCCAACCGCCAGGGCGTGCTGCTGCGCGACGGGCGCATCTACGCCAACCTGCCGTGGCTGCACCAGGTCCTACGACGCCACGGCCTGCGCGTCTCGGCGGCTGCCGTGTGGGAGCAGATCGCGGCCCACGGCGGGCAAATGAGGTGGGTGCACGCACGCGACGAGTCCGGGAAGCGCCACACGATTCGCGCCTTCGAGCTGGCCAGCCGCGAGGTCGTGGACGAGGACGACGCAGCGCCCGCCGAGGGGTCTGGTGCGCCCACCGGGCCAGCTGGTACGCCCGCCGCGGAGGGCGACGCGGACGGGGAGGTGTTCTGAGTGCGATGTGGTATAGTAGTGGGCGTCCCCCTGGCTCCGACAACATCGCCAGCCCACCCCATCGGGTGGTTGGCACAAGTGGCACAAGTGGCACAACTCTACTTGTGCCAGCGTGCCACCCTGTGGCGCCCTAAGACAAACTGCCCATCTGAACCGGTGTTTGTGACGCGCGTATTTTGCCACCCCTCAGCCCTTGGGGCGCAAGGGCGAGCGGGCATTCATTTTGGCCCTAGGTGTAGATCCGGGGGGTTTGCCCCACAAACCCCCCCGTGCCACTTGTGCCAGCGTGCCACCCTGTGGGGCCCTAGGGATTTTACTAGCACTCAAATGTGCCTTTTTGTGCCACTTGTGCCACTTTGACGGGGCTAAACTGTAAAGGGGGCTGATCGCGTGCCATTTGTGCCAGCGTGCCACCCTGTGAGGACCAAGGGGTTTCACTGGCACTAAAATGTGCCACAGTTTGGACTGTATGTACCACTTTTCATGGCTACTGAATCTGGCCATTTTACCAATCGAATCCGTGATGGATTATCCACAGGAATAGTTGTGGCATTGTGGGGTGTGACTGTGTGATTAGGGGTAGCAAGACTGGGGTTAGCAAGACGACCGGGCAACCCGAACGGGCTACCACAGCCAGGGAGTCCACCATCGTCCGTTCCATCCTGGCGCTCCGCAGCCCGGACCTGGTCCTGGTCAAGGTCCCCGCCGGACCCCGTCTGCGCGGCTGCCCCGACCTGATCGGATGCTGGCGCGGCCACGCCCTAGCCCTCGAGGTCAAGCGACCCGGCCAGCAACCAACGGCGCTCCAGGCCGCCACGCTCGCCGCGTGGGCGCGTGCGGGCGCCATCGCCGCCGTCGTCCACTCCGCGGCCGAGGTCCGAGAGATCCTGAATCGCGGGTCCGCGGGGTCAGGCCCCCGAACTGGTTTTTCGTCCACTCACTCTCCTAACGACTATTGACCTACCCCCAAACATATGGTATAATAGGTCGGATGCTTGTCGGCCAAAATGCGGTTAGGACGGGGAGGCCGGACAATGGGGACGGGGACGCCACGGATGGTACTGGCCGCGATTAGTCGCCTGTGGTATAATACGCCGACCATAGGCCGCCGTAGGCCGACTATAGCCGACGGTGGCCAACCTGTGGTATAATGTGCCGACCATGGCCGACGGTGGCCGACCATGGCTCGTGATGCGGTGGCGGCTGGTGAATGGCGATGGGTGCGGTGGACGCGACGCTGGCTGCTCTGGCTGACTACGAACTGTCGATGACCGAAGACGGCAAGCTGCTGGTCCGCCCGCGGCCGCCCGAGGCGCTGGGCGCGGCGATCCGGTCACAGCGCGATCAGGTCGTCCCCCAAGTCGCCATGGCCATCCTCTGGGCCGGACGGGTCACAGACCGCCTCTACGCCGGTTCCTACGGCGCCGCCGCGGACGCCTGGTGGGAGATGCGGTCGGCGATACCGCCAGCGACCCAGCGCCTGGTCGCGCGGCGCCTGCCCGCGGACCAAGGCGTGCGACGGCGGCTGCGCGAGGCATGGGACGCCCTCCTGCACCCTCGGCGCCTGGACGAGGCCCGGCGGTTCCTAGCCGCGCGGTGCACGCGCGACGCGCGCCACTGGGTCGAGGTCGCGCGCCTGCTGGACGCCTACGCCGCATGGGGCGGGACCCTGATCGGGCCGTCCTGCGCCGAGGCCGTGTTCCTGGGGGCCGCCGGGGATGGCGTCACGGCCGTCGATGGGCTCCACGGCCGATTGCTGGCCGGGATTGGGCTCCCCGAGGACTGGGGGTGGCCAGGCGCCGCGGTGTGCACGGAGCACCCGTATGCGCCCGGCATCGACCCGCCGGAGTGACCGGACGCCTACGGGAGGTGTTGTCGGTGGCCACGACGCCCGACGGTCGGTCCCGCATCGCGTGGGCGCGGCGCCCCGAGGACCTGGAGCTGGCGCGGCACGCACGGGCCGCGCGGTCGCTGCGCGAGGTGCCGACGCCGCTAGACGCGCGGCCATGGCCGATCCTGACGGACCTGACCCGCCCCCCGGTGCCACGGCGTTGGTCCGCGCGCCGGGCCGCGACGCGCGTCGGCCTGGCCGTCGCCGTGGCGTCGGCCGTGGCGTGGTACGTGGCGCTGCTGGCCGGCGCGCACCGAGTGCCGCTGGAGGCGTGGGCGGCGGGCACCTGCGCCTGGGTGGCAGCCGTCGAGGCCGCGATGCTGCGGCGCGGGGGGTGACGGCATGGCGCGCGCCACCCACCGCGAGCGCCGATCGGTCGATGGCTGCTACCAGACGTGGCTCGCGTGCGCCATCTGCGGCGAGGTCATGGTGATCTGGCGCAGGAGCGGGCGCCGCACGGGCCACGTCAAGACGATGTACTGCCACCACTGCAGACGCATGACGCGGCACCTGGAGCGCGTGCGGGTTCGTAAGCGTATGACAGATGTCATGTAAGGGAGGGGATTCCGGTGCCAGGGCGATATCGGTACGGATATGTTCCGCGTCACGAGGCGCGTCCCGCTGCGAAAGACTACCGTGCGTATCTCAGAGGCCCCGACGAGCTTGGTGGCATGCCTGCGTTCGTCATGTGCCGCAACGTGGCGGCGTGGCTGCGCGTCCTCGACCAGCAGAACACCTCCATGTGCGTCCCGTTCAGCGACGCGCTGCGCTTCTGGTACTTGGAGAAGTTGCTCGGTCGGCCGCGTCCTATTCTTCCCTCTCCTGTGTTCGAGTATGGCGAAACGCATATTGGCCACCTGCAGGAGGGCACCGACCCGCTCCAGGCATTGTCTGTCCTGCAGCACATTGGGGCGTGCCCGTGGAGCCTGGACTCGTTCTCTAACCCCGACATGACGGCGGCAGATGCAGTGGCGTCCCTGCGGCCAGAGGATGTCGCCGAGGCCCATGAGCACCGCATCTCACGCTGGGCCACTGTGCCGGTGGATTTGGCGCACCTGCGCGCCGTCTGGCACCAGAGCTATCCTGTGGCGCTGGCGGGGACGGTGTTCCCGGCGTTCGAGACGCCCGTCATGATGGGGGTCTCGCCGAGCGCGCCGGACGTGTTCCGCCTGGCCATCGGGCACATGTCGGAGGTCGCGGCAGTCGTGCCGGGCTCCTGGTATCGCCAGGGCGCACTCGGCGGTCACCAGTGGCTGTCATTCGGCTCGATCCCGAGGTCGTACTTCCCTCAGCCCATCAGCGAGGGCTGCAACGACTACATCGTGTGCGCGACGACCTGGGGCTACTGGGTTCCGGGACCCGTCGCGTTGTTCTTGCTTCCGGCGACGTATCTGCCGAACGTGGCGGAGGCGACCGTGATCACGGACCTGGCCGAGCCATGATATCGGCCTGTGCCTTTGCGGGGCGTAGTGCCCGCAACACGTGCGGGAGGGGCGCCGCGTGTGGGCCGCTCTGCCCATGGACGATTACCAACTGTTGAATCTGTATCGGTGGCTCTGTAAACATAAGGAACTCCGCCGCGCAACGATAGACGTAGGCGGCGGGCACTGGGCTACCGTTGCTGGCTGCGCGCTGCGGGATCTCCGACTTGTGGTTCACGGGGCGGCGGAAGAAGCCAAGGCCCGAATCGCGGATGACTTGCGGTGGACGGCGGACCTCGATTCCTGCATAAAGCACCTGGAATCTGTGTCGCGGGCGCAGACGGCCTCGAAAACAGAGGCGTAGGTGGCGGGACGGGTGCAAGGCCTTTGCGGGCGACCGAGGGGGTGGAGTGGATGGGTCTCGATGTCGCATTCGTCCGTGTCAGGGTCCCTAGGGAGCGAATGATCTTGTGGGTCGAGCGGTGGTTGGCGAAGCAGGAGGCCCTGTTCGCCGAGCGCGACGCCGAGATTCGTGCGCGTCTGGAGGAGAAGAACGTCGCGCGCGATCTCCTGGAGAACATGTCGGTCTGGCGCGTGCAGTCTGTGCCTGACCTGCCGAGCCACGAGCAGGCCGAACTGGAGCAAATGCTGCGTCGCGTCGCGGGACTGCGGACAGAAATCAAGAACGGGCGATCCATACTCCTGGGGCTGCGCCACGGTGTGGATGATGTTGTCGAGATCCCGTTGCACCTGTTGGAGGAACTGGAGCCGGAAGCGTGATGCCGTATCGACGAGTGAGTTGAGCGGGGTGCGTCGGCCATGAATGTGCGCGGTGTTGCCTGTCTGGACGCCGACTGCCCACACCGCCCGTGCTGGCAGCCAGGCCTCTACCACCACATGGCGGCAGTGGGCGGCGGCGTACTGCGCTACACCGGCTACTCCACGCGCGAATGCCTGCACCGCGCCCACTATGGGTGCCCGCAGCCGCTGCCGGAGCCGCGGCCCAAGCAACGAGATGCGCGGGGTGATGTGGGTGGAGTTCTGGCGCGTGTTTCTGGCCGTGGTCATCGGAACGTGGGGCGTGCTGATAGTGATCGGCCTGATTAGCATCGCGTTTACGCACGACATGTCTCGCTGGCGGAGGCGAGGGGGGTGAGCAGCTGCGGTGGTGGAGGCGAGTGGACGGTGGACGGCAGCGTTTCGCGAGCTGAGGGATGTCGCAGGTCCGGACCTATGGGGGGATGACCCGGTGAACGCGATCCGCATGTTTCGCAGTGGGGTCGGGGCGGGGGTGCGCATGCCGGGTGACACGGACCCGCCGCCACCTGGTCCGGTCGTCACCTACCCCCTGTGGGAGGAAGCACGGCCGCGGCCCGGGGTGCGGGACGGTGACGAACCGCGTCTAGTCGTCGGTGCGCGCGCCATCTGGGTGTCGCGCGCGGCGCTGCGACTCGTGGGCAGCAGTCTCGGTCGCGTGCACGTGGAGTACAACCGCGCGCAGCACCTGCTGCGCCTGCGGCCGGCCGACGACGGCCCGTGGCGGTCCAAACGCGAGGGCACGTTCGGTGGCGGCGCGCTGGTCCGCTGGCTGGAGCAGCGTGGCGTCAGGCGCGGCCGCTACCTCTGCCGACTCGTCGACGGCGCGCTGGTTGCCGACGTGGGCGCGGCCCAGGATTACGTGAAACGTGGACACAATGGGAGGAGTGGCGAGTGACCGAGGACCAGGCCAGGGAGATACAGCGCAAACTGGCAAGCATGTCAAAGGGGGAGTTGAACCTCCTTCTGGCCAGCGTGGCCGAACGCTCCATACTGAATCCAGGTCAAGCTATACGCTTCATGATGGGCATCAGCGCAGAATGGTCGTATGTTCACGGTCCATTCACACTTGCGAGACGAGACCCGAACATGAGCGACGACGAGGCCAAACTCTCCGCGCTCAGCGTCGATCTCTACATGACGCTGGTGAAGTTCGTGAACTCCGGCAATCACACGCCGGGCACGATTCTGAATGCACTGGCCTTCGCCGTGTACACGGTGGTAAATGACTTACTTGAGCAGCATCCGTTGCCCCAGGACGCCCTAGACCTAGTGATGAGCCACGGCGCGCAGGTCATCATGGACGACGCCCCGATGTCGCCGCTGGTCGTGGAGGAGTGATGCGGAATGTCGGCTGGCAGGGTAGCTCCGACGGCAAGCGACGGCAACCTGGTGGGATTCGACTGCGCGGCGCCGTTGACCAAGGCGGTGATTGACAGCGCGACCGTCGCGCTTGGCCGTAAGCCGCAGGTGGTCGGCCGCTACGTGGACGGTCCCTACGCGACCACGCGGGAAGAGATCGCCTTCGCGCACGCGCAGGGCCTAGCCGTGTGGCTGATCTCCGCCACGGCGACGTCGACCGAGGTGATGGGCAGCCTGGAGGACGGGGAGTTCGCCGGCATCGATGCAGGCCACGCCACCGCGGCAGTGCTGGCGCCGGTCGGCACCCTGATCGCGCTGGACCTGGAGGCCGGGTGGTCCCCGTCGGCGGATTGGGTCGCGGGGTGGGTGTACGGTGTCCTGCGCACGGGGTATCGTCCGGCCGTCTACGGCTCGCCGAGCGACGCCGGCTTCGCGTCGGCCGTCGTGGAAGCGCGCGAACGGTACGCGGCGGTCGCACGGCGGCTCATCCTGTGGGCCGCGTCGTGGGGCGATGCCGCGTCCGGCGGGTGGCCGAGGGGTGTCCCTGGCTTGCCGCCGAGCGGGTGGCAGTACGCGGGCAACCGCGATATATCCAGAAGCATAACCATCGACCTGGACGTGTGGCGTGCCGACACGCCTGGGCTGTGGATGCCAGACACGCGGCCCGTCGCCACTCCCGCCCTGCCGCTAACGGTACACGGCTTCTCCTTGCCGACTTTGTACCGCTTCGAGTTCCCGCTCACGCTGACGGGCACTAAGCCTTACTCGCTCTGGATACTGCACGACACCGGCGCGTTCGAGCTCCTTTTGGACGGCGAGACCGCGAAGGCCTGTGGCGCGCCGAACCTCGGCGCGACGGAGGTCGCCGGGGTCACTGGATCCTCGAATGCCTACTGGTCCGAGGTGGACGTGACCATCGCCGGCCGCACCTGGCGGCGCGTGCCGTGCGTCGTGGACCCCGGCGCCACCGAGCCGCTGTGGGGGTATCGGTTCTACCAGGACCACGGCTACGGCCTGCAGATTGACCCCGTGCGGCAGACGCTGACGATTTGGGACGCGCGCACGTCGGCCAAGCCGTGATGTTGGGGGTGACAACGATGGTGGACGATGGCCGCGTGCGAGTAACGCGCTACGCCTCGAACCTCTGGTATCCCGACGGCGACCGCATCGACGCATTCGTGTCTGTGACCTACCTCGCGGACGGTGAGCGGGTGACGGTGCTGGCAACCGACGCTGGCGAGACGTACCGCGTCGTGGCGGGCAAGGGCCGCGGCGACGTTTTCCACAAGGTATGGGGCAATGTTGGGGACATGCTGCAGTCATACGTCTGGATGTGGAATGCCGCACTTGGTCTGGCGCTCGACGTGGGGTTCGGATGCGGGTCGCGTGAGATTACCGTCGAGTTTAGCGGGGCGAAGGCCGACAAGGCGGACACCATGGCGCATCTCGCCGCATGCTTCGCGTCACTCGCGGCGTCCACCGTCGCCGCGATGTGCCTTTACGACGACCTGATCGTTGGGCCGGCGGACAAACTCCCGGCGCCGCAGCCGCAGGCGTGAGGATAGGAGGATGTGGTCTGTGCATGACGCGGGTGGATGTCTGCTGGAGGACGCCGAGATTGCGGAGATCGAGCGGCGAGCCGACGCCGCGACCCCCGGTCCCTGGGCGTGGCGCGAGAGAGAGCTGAACGAGCGGGCCGCACGGCGGCTGGGCGTCCCGCGGCGCCGGCTGCCGCGCAGCGCGGCACTGGTCTACTGTCTAACCGGACCATGCCTAGTGCGCCACGGTGCCACATACGAGCCCGACGAGTGGGATTACCACCAGGTCATGATGCTGCACCGGAATGAGGTACGGGACCACATAATATCTCCAGTGGCCCCATCGCTCGCCGATGCGGCCTTCATCGCCCACGCGCGGACGGACGTACCGCGCTTGGTCGCCGCCCTGCGAGCCGAGCGAGCCGCTCGTCTGGCGGCCGAGGCGGAGGTCGAGCGGCTGCGCCAGCTGATACCGACGCGGATGTGAGGGTAGAGGGGGTGCGACCATGAAGACGGACGCCGGGCCTGCACTGTGCGTATACGCAGTGCTTTCCGGTACGGACGCTGTGGCGGCGTTCATCCGCCGAGAGGATGCCGCACACGCCGTGGAACGTGGCTTGGGCGAACGCATCGTCGAACTCCCGCTCTTCGGGCCGTGGGTCCAGCATTGGGGCACTTACGATTATAGCTGGTTGTCGCCAATAAGCCAGACGGATTGCTCCGGACTGCAGTGGCATGTCGGCTTTCCGGCGTCGGTAGGTCACAACGGGTGGCGGTCGGCGGTCAAGCAGCCGAACGCACCCGCTGGGTGAGAAGGGACAGGAGGTGTTCCGGATGAGCGAAGACGCGACGATCCAGGACGAGCCCCAGGACGAACCCCAGGACGAGCTCCATGATGGTACCGTGGCGACCGCCATTGCTCCTGCGCCTGCATCCACACTCCCGGCACGCACCGCACCCGTCCTGATCTTCCGCGTCGAGCAGTGGATCTCCACCATCACGGTCGAGGGCGTGACGCCGCTAGTGGTCAAGCGGTTCGACGAGAAGAGCAAGTCGGCCATGCGGACCAAGCAGACGGGTGGCGCCATTCGCCCGCGCGACCCGAAGGTGGCGAAGGAAGAGTTCGAGCGCGCCCGGCACCGCCTGTCCGACGGTTCCGACGGCTTCCCGGCGCTGGCGTTCAAGAAGGCCGCCGTCGCTGGTGCGCGGAGCCTGCCTGGAATCACGATGACGGCCGCCCGCGGCCTGTTCTTCGTGTTGCCTGACGACCGCAAGACGGGGCTCGTGCGTCTCATGCTGCAGGGCGAGCCGGTGATGCGCGAGGACGCGGTGCGGAACGCGGACGGCACCGCGGACCTGCGCTACCGTCCGGAGTACTGGCCGTGGGCCGCGCGCCTGCGCATCCTCTACAGCGCGCGCACCGTGACGGTCGAGCAGATCGTCTCGCTGCTGAACGCCGGTGGGTTCCACTGTGGGGTTGGTGAGCTGCGCCCTGAGAAGTCGGGCGCATTCAACGGCCAGTTCCGCGTCGCGGAGGAGCGAATCGTCAACGAGCGGGCGCAGGGGGCGATCTTTTGAACGCGCGGTGGCGTGGACCAAGCGCAGGCGTGTCGCCAGAGGTGGCGTTGGAGGAGCTCACGCGGCTGTACGAGGAGAAAGGCGGCGTCGAGCCAGAGGATGTCGTCGAGGCGGCGACCCCGGAGGACGCACCGTTGCACCCGGCGTTCGAGTGGGATGACGGGGAGGCTGCCGAGCGGTACAGGTTGCTGAAGGCTGCCTGGATGCTGCGCTCGCTCGTGGGTCCTCGCGGAGAGGTGCTACAGGTGCAGACTGTTGAGGCGAGCGACGAGCCGGACGTACGGTGCTTCGCGCTCGTCACAATCGAGCCGGCAGACGACGAGGGCGAGGCAAACCGTGTGTACGTGCCGATGTGCGTCGCCGTGCGCGACGAGTCGATGCGGGAGGACGTGCTTGAGCAGGCGCGGGCCGAACTGAGGTCGTTCGTGCGGAAGTGGGCGAACCTTGGCGAGTGCGTGGAGCTGGTCAAGGGCGTGCGGCGGCTGCTGGAGGAAGACAAGGGAGACGAGAAGGACGGGGAAACATCGGGCGAGGAATAGGGCGCCAGTGGTCAGGGCGTGGTGCGGCCAGGCTGGGTGAGGTCGGGCAGGACGCGGTGAGGTAGGCGAGGCACGGCACGGCCAGGCGGGGCGTGGTGCGGCGCGGCCGTGCCTGGTCTGTTGCGGCATGGCAGGCGTGGTGCGGCAGGACTCGGCGAGGCACGGCGTGGCCAGGCAGGCTACGGTGCGGCCGGCGTGGTGCGGCGGGGGACGGCACGTCCCGGCCCGGTCAGGCAGGCTGCGGTGCGGCCGGTGTGGTGGGGCTGGGCCCGGCGGGGTTGGGCGGGAGCCGCCTCGACCCCGCCCGCGGCACTGCGGTACGACGTGTTGGGTTGCAGGGTGATATGAATCGCTTCGGCGAGCGCGAGGGGGCGCGGGCTCGCTGCGGGCGTCGGTGTGGC
>Ga0080006_1171742_pt1 | contig 19472 bp, 9 predicted proteins | sample RS3BMetagenome_FD_69209 | JGI IMG/M metagenome (GOLD analysis project Ga0080006, IMG submission 69209) | Ferric oxide microbial mat and aquatic microbial communities from Rainbow Spring, Yellowstone National Park, USA - RS3B (SPADES... ... | reverse complement strand
CGCCGGTCCTGGCGGCGTCGAAGCTGCGGATGAAGGGCATCCCGGTCTTCACGGTCCCGGTCGGCAGCCCGACCCGGCTCCCCGATATCGAGCTATTGAGCCTCGACTCGCCGACCTTCGGCGTCGTCGGCAAGGGCGTCCGCGTCCCGTTCTCGGTCGAGAGCGCCCTCCCTCGGGCTTATGTGACGACCGTCACCTTGAAGGTCTCCGACGGCGACGAGGTGACGAAGGAGGTCCGGGTCGAGCCGATGGGCCGGACCACCGACGAATTGACCTGGAAGCCCCGAGGGACCGGGAACTACACGCTCACGCTCTCGATTCCCGGCCATCCCGACGAGCTCCTGGTCGATAACAACACCCTCTCGGCGCCGATCTCGATCCGCGAGGAGAAACTGAAGGTCCTGGTCGTCGAGTCGACTCCGAGGTGGGAATACCGCTACCTCCGCAACGCCCTCTCGCGCGACCCGGGGATCGAGCTGTCCTGCCTGCTCTTTCACCCCGGCCTGAGCAAGCCGGGGGGTGGGAACAAGGATTACATCAAGTCGTTTCCCAAGGGGCTCGACGAACTCTCGAAGTTCGACGTGGTCTTCCTCGGCGATGTCGGGGTCGAGAGCGGCCAGCTCACCCCCGAGGATTGCAGGCAGATCAAGGGCTTGGTCGAGCACCAGGCCAGCGGCCTGGTCTTCATGCCGGGCTGGGAAGGTCGTGAATTCTCATTGATGGAGACCGAGCTGGGAGACCTCTGCCCGGTCGTGCTCGACTCGTCGCAGCCGGGAGGCTGGGGGTCGAGGACCCCGAACCACTTCGAGCTGACCGAGTCGGGAAGGCGGAGCCTGCTCACCAAGCTGGCCGATTCCGCCGAGGACAACGCCCAGGTCTGGGAGGGTTTGCCCGGTTTCCAGTGGTATGCGCCAGTCGTGAGGGCCAAGGCGGGCAGTGACGTTCTTTGCGTCCACAAGGACGCCTCGAACCAGTCAGGGCGGTTACCCTTGCTTGTGACCAGGACATTCGGGGCCGGTAAGGTCCTGTTCATGGGGACCGACGGCGCCTGGCGGTGGCGGAAAGGGGTCGAGGACAAGTATCATTATCGCTTCTGGGGCCAGGTGGTCCGGTGGATGGCCTATCAGCGCAACATGGCCAAGGGCGAGACGATGCGGCTCTATTACGTGCCCGACCAGCCCCGGATGGACCAGACCTTGACGCTCCATGCTAACGTCATGGAACCTGGCGGCGAGCCGGTCCGCAAAGGGGAGGTCACGGCCAGGGTCACGGCCCCCTCGGGTCGATCCGAGACCGTCCGGTTCCGCTCCGACGGCGAGGAATGGGGAACCTTCAGCGGCCGGTTCGAACCGAAAGAGCCCGGCAAGTACCAGGTGACGCTGACTTGCAAGGAGACCAGGGCGACTCTGGAAGCGACCTTGAACGTCCAGGGAGTCGCGGCCGAACGCCTGGGGCGTCCCGCCCGGCCCGAAGTCCTTGAGGAGATCGCAAGGGTCACGAAGGGAAAAGTCGTCCGGGCCGACCAGGTGGGCGAGATCGCCCGGACCCTGGCCGAGCTTCCCGAGCCTCCCCCGCTCGTCCGGAGGGTCCAGCTCTGGTGCCACCCGGCGGTCGCCGGAACATTGGTCGGCTTGCTGGGGCTGTGCTGGTCGGGGCGGAAGTGGATTGGTCTGGTCTGATGAGGAGATCTTATTATCTTCGTAGGGTGGGGCTCGCCCGAGGCTCGACCCACCCTACGAGAACACCTGGAAGAATCGATCGATGAGTCTTTGATGTCCGGAACCGTTTTTTCGAGGGGGTAAGATCCATGAGCATCGCCGAGCCGAGCGAGCGGTTGCAGATCCCCGAGACGCTCCGTCGCCAGTTGGGCGACTTCCGGCGACGGGTCTGGACCATCAAGACCATCGAGGCGGTCGCCTCGGCGGCCTTCGGGATCGTCGCCGCGTTTCTGGCGCTGTTCGCCCTGGATCGGTTCTGGGACACCCCGGCCCTGCCCCGGCTCGGTCTCTTCGGCCTGGCGGCGATGGGCTGCGCCGTGGTTCCGCAAGCTCTTTACCGCTGGGTCTGGCGGCAGCGGCGGCCTGAACAGCTCGCCCGGCTCCTGGCCCGGAAGCATCCGAGGATCGGTGACCAGCTCCTCGGCGTGATCGAACTCGCCCGCGACGACTCCGAGCAGGCCCGATCGCGCCGGCTCGTCGAGGCGGCAATCGCCCAGGTCGCGCATGACTCGCAAGATCGCGACTTCCGGGACGCTGTGCCGACCCCTCGCCACAAGCTCTGGCTCGGGATGCTCGCCGGCCCTTCGGCGGTCGCCCTTTGCCTCTTTTTCTTCTGTCCCGACGCGGCGTCGAACGCCTGGTCTCGACTGGTCCGCCCCTGGACCAACACGCCGAGATACACCTTCGCGGTGATCGAGCCGATGCCTGATCGTCTGGTCGTCGCGCACGGCGAGCGGTTCGACTTCCGGGTCCAGCTCGCCCGATCGACGGTCTCGCACCCGTTCGAGGCCCAGGTCCGCGTTGGCGGCCGGTCGCCCGTGGTCGCCCCGCTGGTCGATAACGCCTACGCCTTCGAGCTGCCGCCGCAGGTCGCGAAGACCCGGCTGGAAGTCCGGGTCGGCGACGCCTCGCGAGTGGTTGAAGTCGAGCCGATGCTTCGCCCCGAGCTGAACTCGGTCGTCGTCGGCGTGACCTTGCCCGAGTATCTGGCCCGTCCTGGCTCGCAGCAGAAAGACGCCCGGAGCGGCGCGATCAGCCTGCTCAAGGGAAGCCAGGCTCAGGTCACCGCGACGGTCGGCCGCGAACTTGCCTCGGCCTCGGTTGATGGGTCGCCGGTCGCCGTGGCTGGCTCGAAGATCATCGCCCCGGTTCTGACCGTCGAAGCCGCCCGGAACGTCCAGTTCCGCTGGGTCGACCGGTTCGGGCTCGCCGCTAAGGAGCCGTTCACGGTCAAGATCGCCAGCCGCGAGGACGAGGCGCCGACGATGATGATCGAGGACCTGCCTCGTCAGAAGGTGGTTCTCGATACCGAGGTGATCCACTTCAAGGTCCGGGCTCAGGATGATTTCGGCGTCAAGCGGGTCGGGATCGAGTGGCAAGGTCTGGACCGCAAGGGGGTCAAGTCGCCCGCCACCGGAGACCGGGTCCTCGCGGCGGGTGCTCCCGACAAGGAGGGGCTCGACGTCGCCGGGACCTTCTCGGCCAGATCCCTCAGGATCGAGCCACAGCCGATCGCGCTCCGGGTCTTTGTCGAGGATTACCTGCCGGGTCGCTCCCGGGTGGTCTCGCCCGCCTACGTCCTGTTCGTCCTCTCCCCCGAGCAACATGCTATCTGGCTGACCGAGCAGTTGAGCAAGTGGCATCGCCAGTCGCTCGAAGTCCGCGACCGCGAGATGCAGCTTTTCGAGGAAAACAAGCAGCTTCGCGAGCTGGCCAACGCCGACCTCGACAAGCCCGAGAACCGTAAGAAGATCGAGGCGCAGGCGTCGGCCGAGCAGGCCAACGGCCGGAAGCTCTCGGCCCTGGCCAGCAACGGGGATGAACTGGTCAAGCAGGCGATGCGCAACCCCGAGTTCGGCGTCGGCCACCTCGATAAGTGGGCCGAGATGCTCCAGATTCTCAAGGATATCTCGGCGAACCGGATGCCCTCGGTCGCCGACCTCCTCAAGGAAGCCGCCCGGGCACCCAAGGCGACTCTCGCTTCCAATACCCCGGCTCCTGGCGAAGGTAAGCCGAGCCAGGGAGAAGGCAAGCCCGGCGATGGCGAGACCAAACCGAACAAGGGGGAAGGCAAGCCCAGCGAGGGTCAAGGCAAGCCCGGCGATGGCGAAGCCAAACCGAACAAAGGTGATGGTAAGGCCTCGGGCGACTCCAAGCCCTCGGACAAGAAGGCCTCGGGCGAGTCCGGCAAGGCCGACCCGAACAAGGCTCCCAAGGCGGGCCAGGATCGATCCAACGCCAAGTCCAAGCCAGGTCGGGATGATCCGAACGCGCCACCCAAGCCTCCCAGTTCGGTGCCGACGATCGTCGATGGCGAGTCGTCACAGCAGCCGCCCAGCAACAAGGAAGAAAAGCCCGGTCCCCCCTCGCCGCCGAAGACCCCCCGATTGCTCCTGCCCAACACGACGCTGGCCGGTGGTGTCCGGCCCGCTGACCCCAACGCCCCCGCGCCTCCCCCAGCTCCGGCGGCCGACAAGGTCGACGAGGCCCTGAACCAGCAGCGCGACCTCCTGGCTGAGTTCGAGAAGGTCTCCGATGAGCTGAACAAGGTGCTCGGCAACCTCGAAGGCAGCACCCTGGTCAAGAGGCTCAAGGCGGCCTCGCGAAACCAGTTGACCGTCGCGGGCAAGATCGGCGACACGGTGGGCAATGCCTTCGGTCTCGGGGTCAACCGGGCGGTCGCCGCCTCGGCCGACGCTCTCGAAGCTCTCGCCGCCGAGGAGGTCAAGGGAAGCAAGACCGTCTCGCACATCATCGACGACATGTCGGCCTACTTCGAGCGTCGCCGCTACGCCCGGTTCAAGACCGTCCTCGACGAGATGAAGGAAAAGGACGTCATCGGCTCGCTCCGCCAGCTCGGCGACGACCTCAAGAAGGAACAAGGGCTCTCGATCGCCCAGGCCGAATTCTGGTCGGACACACTCGACCGCTGGGCCGAGGATCTGGTCGACCCGGTCAACAGCGGAACCTGCCCCGGCTCGAAGGCCAAGGGAAGTTTGCCGCCGTCAGTGGTCCTCGAAGTCCTCCAGATCCTCGAAGGAGAGATCAACCTCCGCGAGGAAACCCGGGTTGCCGACCAAGCCCGACCGGCCGTCGCCGCCGACGAGTTCAACAAGCAGGCGGGAGCCCTCGCCAGGAATCAGGACGGGCTCAAGACCCGGGTCGTCAAGGTGGTGGATCGGATCAAGGAGCTTCCCGACGCCGAGGCCGAGTTCGCCAACGAGATGAAGATGCTCAACGAGGTCGCCGGGATCATGGGCGAGGCGACCGAGATTTTGATCACGCCCGACACCGGCTCGCCCGCCGTCGCGGCGGAGACCGACGCCATCGAGCTGCTTCTCCAGGCGAAGCGGATCAACCCCAAAGGCGGCGGCGGTGGCGGGTCGAACCCCGGCGGCGGCTCGAAAGCGTCGAGCGTCGGCAAGGACTCGCCGCTGGCCCTGATCGGCAACGGTGAGAACCAGAAGGAAGTCCGCGAGGAACGCGCGACCGCGCAGGCCTCGGGCGAGTCGGGCCTGGCGCTTCCCGAAGAGTTCCGGGCCGGTCTCGACCAGTATTTCAACAAGATCGAGAAGGGTCCCGCCGGCCGCTGAGCCGGTTGTCATTCGAAGAGGGACTGGTTCATGCATCGACTCCCGTCAACCCTCGGTCGGCTCACGGCGGCGGCGATGGTCGCCACCGTGGGCCTGATCCTCGGGCCCGGCCCGGCCCGGTCGCAGCAGCCCGCCGCGCCTCAGACCAAGGAAGAACCCCTGATTGTCGCCCCGGGTGACACGCCGCTCAAAAAGCAGGTGCGTCCGGCTCCGATCGCCAATCCGCCGGTCAATGTCCGGGTCGAGATCCTCCGCCAGGCCGCTCAGGTTCCGGCCCAGCCTTTCATCGTGCCCATGGCCAATCAGGCGGCTCCGCCCGCGTCGACGATCCAGCAGCTTCGCCCGACCTTCCAGAGGGAACTCGCCCTCTTGACCTCGGCCGCCCAGCCGACAACCAGCCAGCGCCGCGAGATCGCTCTGGAAGCCGCGCGGACCCTCAGGGCGTATCTGGTCACGACGGGACAGATCGCCTTCAATAACAATGGCGCCCCGGTCAACCAGAATTTCCGGATGGTCGGTGCTTCGTTCGACCCGCGCAAGATCGTCCGCCAGCATCTCGAACTCGCCGCTTGGTCGAAGCTGACGAACGTGCAGTCGGCCCGCTATCGAACCGAGGTCGATCGCAAGGAGCGCGACCGCCGCGAGGTCGTCGTGCTCAACGTCGTGACGACCCTCGACAAGCACCTCGGCCTCAACAACGACCAGCGCGAGCGGATCTGCGAGGTCCTTCGAACGAGCTGGGACGACCGCGATTATCCGCCGGTCGTCACCGCCGTCAATTACGACCAGTTCGTCGCGATCGTCCCGCCGCTCTACGTCGCGCCGATCCTGACCGAAGAACAGCGCAAGGTCTGGACGGGCCTCCGCAAGGTCCACCTGGCCACCGTCCGAGGGTTCGAGCCCGTCAATCCGGCGCTGGATGTGGAAGTCCCGGACGAGGGCGATGAGGACGTCAAGGCGGCGATGACGGAGATGACCAGGGAATGAATCGTTCCTTTCTCATCAATGGGGTCGGTCGATTTCGCCTCGTCCCGGCCTGGCTGGCTTTGATGGTCGCGGCCCTGGTTTTCGACCAGTCTGGCGGGATCGCACGGGCTCAGGTCAACCGGGTCCTTCTCGATGCCGACGACTTGGCATTCAACATCGACGATTCGACCTTTCATCAGTGGATCTTCGGCGCGGGCAACAAGATCGTCTCGACGCCCGAGCATCTCGAGGCGCAGTTGATGCTGGCCGTGAAGGACGTCGACCGGATCTGCGGGTTGACCGAGGCCCAGCAACGCAAGTTGATCCTGGCCGGTCGGGGCGACGGCAAGCGATTTCTTGACCGGGTCGCCGGGGCGAAGCGGGAGTTCGACCGCCTCCGAAACGATCCCGAGGGCGTCAATGAGATCCTCGAGTACACCACGCCGATCTTCGCCAGCTTTCAGGCAGGGCTTTATGGTGAGGGGTCGCTGTTTGCCAAGACGCTCGGCACAACCCTGACCTCGGATCAATCCGAGCGCTATCGCAAGGCCCGTCGCGAGCAGATGGCCTTTCGCTACAAGGCGAAGGTCGCGCTTCTCCTGGCCGGCATCGACGCCCGGGTCGGCTTCACCTCGGAGCAACACCGGCAATTCCTCGACCTGATCCTCGAAGCGACCACGCCCCCCGCTCGACCAGGAGGCCCTTCCGAGGAGAATGTCATCCTCCTGAAGATCGCCAGGCTCCCCGAGGAAAAAGTCCAGGCGATCGTCACCCCGGCGCAGTGGCGGCAGGTCGAGCGAATCTTTCAGAAGGCCCGGATCATGGAAGAATCCCTCCGCGCCGGTGGCCTGATCGACTGAAACAGAAAGGGAGAGGACTTGTGGGCGAGACCAGGAATCAAAGAGTCGGCGGCTTGATCCGGGTGCTTGCGATCGGATTCGTCGCGGGCCTGCCGGTCAGTCGACCGGTCGCCGCCCAGTCGCCCTCGGCGCAGATCGGCGAGGTCGTCCCGCGTGACGTTCGCGAGATGTACGACCGGGGCCTCGAATTCCTCGCCAGGACCCAGGCCGAGGACGGCGGCTGGACCGGTGGCGGGGAGCAAGGCCCCGGCGTGACCGGCATGGCCCTCCTGGCGATGCTCGCCTCGGGCGAGGACGCCAACTTCGGCCTCTACAGCGGCCCGATCCGCAAGGCCCTGCGAAACATCATCCAGGCGCAGGACCCCTCGACCGGCTACTTCGGCCTGAGCATGTACCATCACGGCTTCGCGATGCTGGCCCTGGCCGAGTCTTATGGCGCGGTCGATGAGCGGAACCTCTGGGCCGATTCTCGGGGCGTGCGATCGGTCGGCCAGTCGCTCGAACTGGCCGTCCGCGCGGCGATCAGCTCGCAGAAGACCAATCCCAACAACGCCTGGCGGTATCAGCCCAACGCGAGAGACGCCGACACCTCGGTCAGCGGCGCGGTTCTGATCGGCCTGCTCGCCGCGAGGAACGCGGGGATCGAGGTCCCCGACGAGGCGATCGACCGGGCCATCGGCTACTACCGGTCGATGATCTCGCCATCAGGTGACGTTCTCTATTCGGGCCTGGGAAGTCTGGGCGATTCGATGGCGCGCAGCTCGATCGCCACGCTCGCCTTCGCCATCGCTCGCCGCAAGGACCTGAACGAATACAAGCTGACTCTGAACTACCTCAGGCAGCGGATCGACGAGCCCGCTGGATCGTACCTCGAATATGTCCGCTACTACGAGGCCCAGGCCCTCTTTCAGGGGGATCTCGAATCCTGGGAAAAATGGAACCGGCTGCTGGTCCGACAGCTCAAGGAATCCCAGATGCCCGACGGGAGCATCCGGGGGCGATTCGGACCGACGGTCTCGACCTCGCTCTCCCTGCTCTCGCTGGCTCTCAACTATCGCTTCTTGCCGATCTACGAACGATAACGCGGCGTCCTCGGGCCGGGAGGCAACTCGTGGTCGACATCCGGGATCGATCGGTCGGAGTCCGTCGAGCGGTGCTCGCGGTTGGGTTCGTCCTGATTCTGGTCGGAAACGGCTCGGCCTTGGCGCAGCTTCCCCTGACCGAGTCGCAGGTCGGCGAGCTCGTCCCTCGCGACGTCCGCGAGATCTACGACCGGGGGCTGGTCTTCCTGGCCAGCACCCAGCTCGATAATGGAAGCTGGGGACCCGGCGACCAGCGACCGGGGATGACCTCGGGTCTCGAAACCTCCGCGAGCTTCGACGCGAGCTGGGCCCGGCAAAGCGAGCAAGGCGCGGGCGTGACCGGGCTGGCCCTGCTGGCGATCCTGGCCTCGGGCGAGGATGCCAACTTCGGCATCTATAGCGGCCACATCCGCAAGGGGATCCGGAGCCTGATCAACACCCAGGACCCCTCGACTGGCTACTTTGGCCTGAGCATGTATCATCACGGATTCGCGATGCTCGCCCTGGCCGAAGCTTATGGGATGGTCGACGAACGAAACCTCTGGCCCGACGGTAAGCCCCCGCGATCGGTCGGCCAGGCGCTCGAGCTGGCGGTCCGGGCGGCGATCACCGCGCAGAAGGCCAACCCCAGCGGGGCCTGGCGGTATTATCCCGAATCCAAGGACGCCGACACCTCGATCAGCGGCGCGGTCCTGGTCGGCCTGCTCGCCGCGAGGAACGCGGGGATCGAGGTCCCCGACGAGGCGATCGACCGGGCGATTGTCTACTTCCGGTCGATGACCGCGAGGACCGGCGATATCTTCTATATCGGCCAGGCCGCTCCCGTCGACACCTTCGCCCGGACCTCGATCGGCAACCTGATCTACGCCATCGCCCGTCGCAAGAATCTCCCCGAATACAAGGCCACGCTCAGCTTCCTGACCCAGCGGATCGAGGAGCCTCCCGGGGTCTTTCACGAATACATCCGCTATTACGAGGCCCAGGCCCTCTTCCAGGGGGATATCGACGCCTGGGAACGTTGGAACAGGATCCTGATCTGGCAAACCAAAAACGCGCAGTTGCCCGACGGCAGCATCCAGGGTCGCTTCGCACCGACCATCTCGACCTCGCTGTCACTGCTCTCGCTGGCGCTCAACTATCGCTTCCTACCCATCTACGAACGATGAAGCGGTGACTTCCATGAAAATCCTCCTGAACATCTCGTCCCATATTGCTCGATCCCGGGTCGTCCGACTCGCCCGGCTTGGAGTCGTCGTCGGAGCCTGTTTCGTGGCAAGCCTGGCCTCGGGCGACGAGCCGCCGAAGCCGATCCCGACCGGGCCGGTTCTGATCCTCGACGATGGCGGGGTGGTCCCCGGCCAACTGGTCGATGCCGTCCTGAAAGACGCGGTCCGCTGGCAAGCGGGTCCCTTCAGCGGTCCGTTCGAGTTTCCCAGTGGCGAGGTCCGCTCGATCCGCTTCCCGGTCGTCGGGCCCTTGTCGAAGGCGGTCGGGGCGCTCGGGTTCGAGCTCTCGGCGGGGGATGTCGTTTATGGGTCCCTCGTGAGCCTCGATGAAAAGTCGGTCGAGCTGGAAGCCTCACGGATCGGCAAGTTCCGGGTCGATCGCGACCGGGTCCGGCGGATCTTCCGCTGGCAAGACGGCGCCAACCTGCTTCACGACGGCCCGAACGGCCTCGTCGGCTGGAAGGAAATCGCTCCGCCCAAACCCAACAAGATCGATCGCCCGGCCCGCCCGGTGGCTGCCGTCCCCGCCGTCGCCATCCAGTTCAACGGCAACCTGAACGCCCCGCCGCCGGTGAAGCCCAGGCCAGTCCCGACCGGACCCGGTTGGGTCGAGGACGGCCGACAGATCCGCGCGGTTCGCGACGGAGCGACGGTCCAGGCCGATATCGGGCTCCCGATCCGGTCGAATATCGCCCTCGAGCTTTCCTGGAAGGAGACGCCTAACTTCACGATCGCGCTGGGGGTCTCCGGCGAAGAGAAGAGCGTGGCCCGGGCGTTTCGACTCGAAGTCTGGGACGGCCAGATCGTCGCGGTTCGTGAGACCGACGAAGTCGCCGACCTCGCCGCGGTCCAGGCAATTCCCGAAGGACCGGGCCGCGCCCACTTGCAATTATTCCTCGATCAGTCGGCGGGCAAGCTCTCGATCTTTTCCGAGACGGGTGAGCCGCTCGCCGACCTGAGCTTCGGCGGCGGCTCGACCGAAGCTCTGCCGGGGGTCCGACTGTCGAACATCAAGGGAGACCTGACCTTGGAGCGGCTCCGCGTCGGCCGGTGGGACGGTGAGTCGCCCCAACCCGTCGGCGCGGCGGGTTCCCGGGTCCAACTGACCGACGCCTCGGTCGTCCGGGGAACGGTCGAGAAGTTCGACCCGTCGGCTCGCGAGTACCTGGTTCAGGGTCGGTCGGGCGAATCCCGGATCGCCGAGGACAAGGTGGAGAACATCTATCTGTCCCGCAAGATCGACGACGACCCCCGGCCGGTCCGCGTGACCTACCACGACGGGACCCAGGTCGCCGGGACCTGGGCCGGGGTCTCGGGCGGCAAGCTCCTGATGACCGTTCCGGGGATCGTCGGCCTCTTGCAACTTCCCCAGGAAGGCCTGAGGTCGCTTGAACTACCCACTCCCCAGCCGAGGGTTCGCGACCGTCACGCCCTCTCGGGCACTCTGGAAATCGACGGCGTCCGGATCCTCGGCTACCTGGTCGACGTGGGGGATCGCCCCGGCGAGTGGACCCTGGCCTGGCAACCGCTGGCCGGAGGACCTCCCCGGACCCTTCGCCCGGGTGTCTCGGGTCGGATCGAGTACCGGAACCCGGCGACCCAGCCCAGACCGGCGTTTCGAGCCGGTCTCAACCGAGGGGTCGTGGTCAACTCGATCCCGCCGGTCCCGGAGCGTCTGATGCCGCCGGTTCGCCTCTCGCTCTACCTCCGGTCAGGCGACATCATCCCCGTCGAGGTGTCGAAGATCGACCAGGAAGGCGTCCGGTTCAAGACCCGGTTTTCGGAAAACGGCTTCGTGCCCCATGCCCAGGTCAAGGCCGTCGAGCTGGCGTCGGAAGATCCCAACTCGATCCGCGTGAACAAGGCCAAGTTTGATCGCTTGCTCACCCTCCCCCGGATGCAGAAGGAAAATCCGCCCAAGCACCTGATTCGCTCGATCAACGGCGACATCCTCCGAGGCACGGTGGTCGGCATGGATGAAAAGACGATCGTGGTCGAGGTCCGGATGGAGGAAAAAACCATCCCCCGCGACCGGATCTCGCGAATCATCTGGCTTCATCCCGATGAGACCGACCCCAGCAAGAAGCTTGCCGAACCGGCCCCGAAGCCCGACGCTCTGACCCGGGTGCAAGCCGTTCGGAGCGACGGCGTTCGCCTGACCTTCAACGCCGACCGATTCACCGATGGCGTGATCGTGGGCAAGAGCGAGATCCTGGGCGATTGCAAGGTCCGCGTCGACGACCTCGACCAGCTCCTGATCGGCGGTTCGGTCGAGAAAGAAGCCACTCAGGTCGCTTATCAGAACTTCAAGCTCCAGCTCGCCACCGAGCCCAAGGCCGCGCTCGCCGAACGCGGCGAGTTGCCCGAAGGAGGAGCCCCGGCCGGTCTCGACTCGCCGATGGTCGGCAAGCTCGCCCCCGACTTCCAGCTCGACCTGCTCGACGGCAAGAAGTTCCGACTCGCCGACTCGAAGGGAAAAGTCGTCGTCCTCGATTTCTGGGCCACCTGGTGCGGCCCCTGCCTCCAGGCGATGCCGCAGGTCGACCGCGCGACCCACGACTTCGCCGACAAGGGCGTCCAGTTGATCGCGGTGAACCTCCAGGAAACCCCCGCGAAGGTCAAGGCCCTGCTCGATCGGCTCCAGCTCAACCCCACGGTCGCGCTCGACCGGGACGGGGTCGTCGCCGCCAGATATGGAGCCAACGCGATCCCACAAACGGTCATCATCGACCGGGAAGGCAAGGTCGCCCGCCTCTTCATCGGAGCCGGCCCGCAATTCGAAGCCCAGCTTCGCGAGGCCCTGCGAGCGATGATGCCGGGAGAGAAGAAGGATTAAAGGCGAGGATTCGCGGGGCACCCGAGCGTTGGAATCGGTCCCGGTGATCGTGCGATGGACGGCCCCTCTCGGACTTGGCGTCGCATGATCACCGGGAACCCATCAGAACCTTCAAGAAAACTCAGGCCCGACGGATCCGTCGTCGCCAGAAAAACGACCCGCCCAGGACGAGCGCGATCGAGGTCGTGACGATGGAGGCCGGCTCGGGCACCGAAGTTGGTGAGATCGTACCGTTCACGAATGTATTGATCGGTACGTTGTTTCCCAGCTCGGCGAGACTGGTGAAGTTCGGGCCCGTGTTGAACGAAATCGTGACCGGAGCGGAGAGCGTTCCAGTGATGCTGAAAGTGACGTAACCCAGCCCGACACTGGTGTTCGCGGCAATCGAACTGTCGCCGGTCGCCGCGACGTCGGAGGCATCAAGGGTCTGGCCGGACGTCGTGTTGATCGTCGGCCCGAACCCCGAATTCCCCTTGAAAATATAGGGGTAGTCCGTCGTGTTGATGGTTGCCGAGGTGAGGTTCACCTGCGACGAGCTTGCGGTGATCTCGAATTGCGTGGTGTCGATATGCACCGCGGAGGAGCCGCTGTTTGTCAGGAAGACATTGAACGCACCAGCGTCTGCGCTCACGGATTCGATACTGAGCGTGAGGTCCGCCCGGACGTCGGCGGCTGGACTGGCCGCGAGCGTGAGGAAGGCGACCAAAGGCACGAGCATCGATCGTTTTCGGGGAATCAGAGAGCCAGGATGGGCTTGCATATCTCTCTCGCGGTTGGAGTGAGGATCGATTTCAGAAAATCGGACCGGACGGATGCAAGGTTCTCGCTCGAAACGTCCGGTCCTTTGATGCTTCTCATGCCGTGCCATCCCTGATCGGAGATTCCGCGCGAACGGATCAGAGGTGGGTGCCGAGCCTCGCCCGGACCGCCTTCACGTCATTGAGGTCGATGACGCCGTCGCCGTTGATGTCGAAGAAGATGCTGTAGGGCTGCGACCGGGCCAGGTTGTCGGCCGAGAGGTCGGCACTGTTGACGATGCCGTCTCCATTGACGTCGCCGAGCAGAACCTTGAAGTTCTGTCCGAAGCCGGCCCCGGCGGCGAGATAGTTGCCCGCTGTGTCGGTGATCCCGTCGGCCCCGGCCCCTTGCAGGAGGGTCGAGAACGAGCCGAGCGAGACCGAGTTGATTGTCCAGGTCAAGGTCGTGGTGCCCAGCCCGGACACGTTCGTGGCCGTCAGGCCGCTCAGGCTGTTCAGGTCGGCCGCGGTGATCGGCTTGCTGAAGACCACCTGGATCCCGGTGATCGTCCAGGGCAGGTCGAACCGGTTCGACCCGATCAGATTATAGCTGCCGCTCGCGCCGAAAAGAACATTGTACGAGACAACGACGGGGGCGACCGTGTCGATGCCGAAGTTGGAATTCGCGCTCAGTGAACCGCTCGAGCCCGGGCTCGCCAAGGTCAGATTGGTGGCGATCCCACCGCCGCCCGTGATCGTGCCGCCATTCAGAGTCAGAGCCCCCGTGTTCGAGTAGTCGAGCTTGGGGCTCGCGTCGCCGGCCCCGACGGTATAGAGGAAGGTGAGCGTGCTGGTTCCGCTCCCACTGGAATAGGTCGCGGTTCCGCCCGAGTTCAGGGCAAGCTCCGGCGTGCCGGTCACGGTCTCGGCCCCGCTGAAGGCGACCTGAATCGCGATCGACTTGCCGACCCCGTAGGTTCCGTTGGCCGTCGAGGAACTGACGCCGGTCACCGTCGTGGCGACGTTCGCAGTGTCTGTGACGGCCGTTGGCGTCGAATTATCGTGGTTGAGCGTGACCGAGACGGAGTACTGGCCCCCGGCACTGTAAACATGGCTACCCGTGACGGTGAAGACACCGTTGACGGGACCGGTGATCGTGGCGGGCGAAGTGGTGGTGTCGCCCCAGTCGACCGTCGTGTTGTAGTCGCCGAGAACTTCGGCACCCCCTGGATCGGTGAAGGTCGCCAGGGTAACGGTCCCGGTCGACACGCCCGTCGTGGTATTCATGGTAAAGCTACCGGTGCCAGCCACCGACGCGTCGGTCACCGAGATCGAGTTCGATGCCGATCCGGAGAGAGTGAACGGCACCGACGCCGAGGAAACTCCGCTTGCCGAAACGGAAAGGTTGCCGCTGGCGTATTTGTCCACCACGCTCACCGAGACGGTCTCGGGGCCGTCCTCGGCATAAGTGTGCGTTCCCGTGACGGAGTACACTCCGCCCACTGGGCCGGTGATCGTACCGACGGTCTGAGTTCCGTCGCCCCAGGTAATGTTCGCGCTGTACTGGCCGGTGAAAGTGCCATTGGGATCGGTGAATGTGGCGACCGTCGCGTTGTTGAGGTTCTGCCCCTCCACGGGAGTGAGAGTCGACAGGGAGACGACGGGAGGACTCGAGATCGAGGCAGGAAGCGAGAAATTGGTCGATGTCGCCCCGTTGACACTCCCGACGCCCGTCTTGTTCCAGTTGGTGGTGCGGTCGTAGTAGGTTGTCCCGACCTGCGTCGCCACGCTCACGATCGGATAATTGGTGTCCATCTCCTTGTCGTCGCCGTAGCTGGCCCCCTGCGACGATCCGGTGAGGGTCGTGCCGGTCAAGGTATAGCTGTTGCCGCCGTTGGCGGTGACCCCACTGATCGTCGGGCTTGCAATCGTGTTAACCCCGGCGTCACCCGTGTAGAGGTACATCGTGTTGCCCGCGGTGGAGATGAGAGCCTGCCCGTTCGGCAGCATCAGCATGCTGTCCACGAATGCCGGGTTGGAACTCAATTGGCTCGACAGGCCGGACGGGGCGGTCGCCGTGATGTCGGTGATCGTGTTCTTGACGTAGTCATAATCGAAGACGTGGGTCGGCTTCGTGAAGCCTCCCGTGTCCGCGGTGAAGAGGAACTGGCCGTTGGGGAGCAAGACTCCCGCGGAATCGTCGGCGACGTAGCCGCCGGGGATCGTCGGCCCCTGGGTCCAGGTGCCGCCGCCCGTGGTCGTCTCGCCGGTGGGGTCGAAGATGGCGGTGTCGGATCCGCCGCCGCTGCCGTTCGTGGGGTCGTTGTTGGCCCCGATCTGGATGACCTTGCCGTTGGGCAGCAAGACGGCCGGCCCTAGTTCCGAGCCTTGCGTGTTGCTGGCGAGCGCTACCGGAACCGCCCCCGTGTCGACCCACTGCCCCGTCGAGGGGATGTAACGCTGGGCGACGTTGCTCGTGACGCCGTTGATGGTGGCCGTTCCGAAGATGTTGTACGAGAGGATGCTGTCGTCCGGCAGCTTGATCCAGGTCTCCTCGTCGCTTCGATCGTTGTTCTGCTTGGTTCCGGTCTGCGACCACGTATTGGTCGTGACGTTGAAGATGTAAGTCTGCGCTCCGGAGAGATAACCGGCCAGGATGTTGCCGTTGGGCAAGAGGATCGAGGGATCGTCACCGAACTGAGACAGGGGGAAGTTGGGAGTGATCGGCGTCCAGGTGTTGGTGGAGGTGTTGTAAATCTCGCCGGTGTTGGTCCAGTTCGCGGTTCCGGCCGTACCCGAATACTCCCCGCCCTGGACGAACACGTTGCCGTTCTGCAACACGTTCGAGGCGAAGTAGAGTCGCATGGTGCTCATGCTCGCGATCGAGGTCGTCGACCACGTTCCGTTGGCGTAGCTGCCGGTCGAGTCGGGAGTCAGGCGATACCAGACGTTGTTGACCCCGCCGCTGCCGCCGAAAGGCTGCGCCATGACGCTGCCGTCGGTGAGCAGCATCATGGTGTTGATCGCGCCTCCGTTGGGGACCCCATGCGATAGCGCCGTCCAGCTCGCCAGAAGTTCTCGAGACTCGAGCGGCTCGATGGCCACTCGTCGGGTCGTTCGCGCCACGCGGCTCGACCGATGATCGCGGTGCTTGCGGCCACCACGAAGAATGTGGAACCAGGATGAACCAGCTTTTTTGGAGGTCATGGGTGCTCGCGTCGAAAGGTGGTTATCCCGGCTCGGGAGGGCGGTCGCCGGAGCCAGGAATGGAGGCGTGTTCGAGATAACTGCGCGGCTGTAACCAGTGTCGAAAAGAGAACAAGATCACGATTTCGGATTCTTCGGCGTCACGCCGATCACGAACGAACAGGAAAAGATTTCCGCTCGAGGGCCGGGCAAAAGCGTGCCGTGAACGACAGAGACGGGTCGTTGGCTTCGCGAATTGTCGCTTCGATCGTTCAGCGATCGGAGCGAAACTCTTGTCTCAACCGGGAGACAAACCGTGGACTGACCCCGTCCATCAATATTTTCACGAGAAAGCACGCTTCTTGGATAAGCGGAGCCGTGAGCGTCCCTGAACCAGACAACGCCTGTTCTCTTCTCCCGAGATCATCGGATTGTAGGATTTTCGGAAAATAAAAAGCCGCGAATGCTCGTCGAAGCCAGAGCTTCTGGAGTGATGCAAGAATGGGTCACCAGGAAGGAACGGATGAGATCACGTCGCCTTGTTCATCTCTCGAAGGGAATCCCCCGAAACGAACAAGGGAAACCATTCTTGCAGGCCTATCTTAGCGACGCTTCTAACACTTTTCAACCAGGATAACCTTGCCGATGAGGAAAATGGATCTGGATCATTATTGAGCGCAAACTAACGTTGACAAAAAGAGACACTTTTCGTCATCCCACCCGATCGAGTTTTTTTAGCTGATCTTGATTTCATGCATCCATAGGTTGTCGGGCGAGACTTCAACGACGACAGAATCCTCGGCGATCCGGGCCACTTGATCGAGAATTCCTCGAGATCCTTCCGATCAGCCGAATCGGGGTTGACCGTTTCTCGAGCAAAAGATAAAGTCCCGCCGCCACCGGGTCGGAGGACTCTCGCCAGATCGTGGCGAGGCGGGACCCTGGTGGTGGATGGCTCCATGGATGGGGCCTGAGCGGGTGGGTTTGCGGGCCTTGGTCCCTTCGGTTCTCGGAGGGGTCGGGGGGATCTCTCCCCTTGGCCGGGCCTGGACCCGTGCGACGCGATGCAAGGAGGCAGGTCGATGCGGCGGACATCCCCCAGTCGCGCCTCGGTTCTTGGTGCTTTGGCCGCTTGCGCGGTCCTGGCCCTGACCGGCGCCGGCGGCAAGAAGAAGCCCGAGGTCCCTCCCAAGATCGAGGAGACCATCAGCGATGTCGCCACCATCTACGGGACCGACGTCCGGGTCGAAGGGGTCGGCCTGGTCATCGGCCTCGACGGCACCGGGTCGGAGCCCGCTCCCTCCTGGCAACAGAAAAAACTGGTCGACGAGATGCAAAAGGCCGGCATCCAGCACGCCGACCGGCTCTTGAAAAGCTCCAATATCTCGCTGGTGACCGTCCGGGCGGTCGTCCCGGCGGGCGTCACCGCCAAGGATAAGTTCGATATCGAGATCGAGCTGCCGCAGGCCAGCGCCACCTCGAGCCTGGCCAACGGCTTCCTGATGATGACCCGGCTGGCGCAGCGAGTCCAGACCAAGGAAGGTGACAAGGATGACAAGGTCATCGCCACCGGCGGCGGCCCGGTCATGATCGGCAGCGCCGCCCGGCCCGGCGATCCCAAGATCGGTCGCGTTCTCGGCGGCGGAAAGGCCCTCAACGACACGCCTTACGCCATCCAGATCAAGGAAAGCCGGCGCAGCGGCAAGACCTCGCAGTTGATCGAGAACGTCATCAAGCAGCGGTTCCACGAGACCGAGGGGGGCTACAACAAGGGGATGGCCGTCGCCAAGACCGACTCCGCTCTGGAACTCAAGGTCCCCAAGATCTACCACCACAACCAGGACCGCTATCACCTGATCGTTAACTATCTCCACCTGGTCGATAACCCGGCGCTCCGCGAGCAGCGGATGCAGGAGTGGGGTAAGGATCTCCTCGACCCCTCGAAGGCCGGGGTCGCCGCCCTGAGGCTTGAAGGTCTCGGTCCGGTGGTGATTCCGACCCTGAAGGAAGCGCTCGGGTCGCCCGTGGAAAATGTCAAGTTCTTCGCGGCCGAATCCCTGGCGTATCTCAACGACGGCGATAGCGCGGCAACCCTGGCCGAGGTCGCCCGGACCAAGCCCGAGTTCCGGTCGTTCGCCTTCAAGGCGATGGCGGCGATGGATCAGGCGGCGTCGCTCCTGAAGCTTCGAGCTTTGATGAGCGACCCCGACCCCGTGGTCCGTTATGGCGCGTTCGACGCCTTGCGGACGCTCGATCCCTACGACCCGTTCCTGGGCAAGATCGCGGTGCTCGACGCGGCTCCCGAGCCCGACCCCAACGACGATATGGCCGCCCTGCTTCCCGGCCAGCCTCGGAAGAAGAATCCGCCCCGGCCGGAAGACCCGTTCACAATGTACGTCGTCGATTGCGAAGGGCCGCCGATGGTCCACGTCACCCGCTTTCAGCGCTGCGAGCTGGTGATCTTCGGCAAGAACCAGAAGATGCTGACGCCGGTCGTTCTTGGCTCGGGCGGTCCGTTGCTCCTCAATGCCTCGGACGGCGACGAGAAGCTCCAGATCACCAAGATCACCGCCAAGATTCTCGACTCCCCCGAGGTCCGGGTGACTTGTGGGCTCGACCTCGCCGAGGTCGTCCGCCAGACGGCCAACGTGGGTGCCTCCTACCCCGACGTCGTGGCGCTCCTGATGACCGCGAGCAACCAGAAGAACCTGCCCGGCCCGCTCGTCTTCGACGCTTTGCCCGCCGCCAGCAGAGTCTACGACATGGCCCAGCTCTCGGGCGCCGCTCCGAACCGGAAGGACGACGCGATCAAGAAGACCAGCGGAAGCGACGCCAGGAAGGGCTCGCTGCTCCAGCGGATCTTCCGGCCGACCGCCAAATAACCTCGGTCGACTGGTTCGACCCGCTCAATCCCTCCTCGATCGTGGGGCGGAGGTCCTCTCCGCCCTGCTTTTCTCCCTCCTATCCTGCCTGGTCCTCCCATCCGGACCATTCGTGATGCTCGTTGGGAGCAGTCGCAACCCATCCTCAAGAAACGGGCGGCGAAACACGAAAATTAATCTTGACGGTCAGGTTCGCTACGGCAAGGAGGCAGCAGCGACCCCTTGAGTGGCCCCGGACCGGTCTCGTCCCCTCGTGAACGCTCGGGGGGCATCTCGGACCCGGTGATCGGTTGGCGAGCTTCGGCTCGACAGCCGCCCCGGACCTCGCCCGGCGATCGGGGCCCGGGCCCCGGCGGTCGAGCCCCGGGCCGGGGCCGGGGCGGGGG
>Ga0080006_1139184_pt1 | contig 19481 bp, 23 predicted proteins | sample RS3BMetagenome_FD_69209 | JGI IMG/M metagenome (GOLD analysis project Ga0080006, IMG submission 69209) | Ferric oxide microbial mat and aquatic microbial communities from Rainbow Spring, Yellowstone National Park, USA - RS3B (SPADES... ... | reverse complement strand
CGCCCAAGGAGCGCAAGGTGCTGGAGCTCAGGTTCGGGCTTCGGCAGGCGCCGCGCAAGACCCAGCGGGAGATTGCCAGGATGCTCGGGATCTCCCGGAGCTACGTATCGCGCATCGAGAAGCGGGCCGTGACAAGGCTCGCGCGGGAGGATCTAAGGTAGGGAGGGCAGCGGGCAGGCCGCCGCGTCATGGGCGCGGCGGCCTGCCCGCTGCCCTGTGCGCCGAACGGCGGGTCTGCCTCCCCGGCCGGCTGCCCGTCCCCAGTGCATCTTGGCGTTGCATCGGATGCAACTAAGAGTTACGATCCTAACAGGAGAACGTGCGGAGGCGTAGCCCATGTCCAAGGTGGTTAGTATCCGAGTAAAAGAAGAGACGTGGCGACGGCTGCAGAAGACGGCTCGGAGACTCGGACGAAAGCCCAGCGATGCCTCCGCACTCTTGCTCGACGAAGCGTTACGACAGGACGAGTTTGCGTTTATTCAGTTTCGGGACTCCGCAGTCGGGCGGCAGGCGTACGTAGTGGGTACAGGCCTCGCCGTATGGGAGATCCTCCTCGTCGCGCAATCTTGTGGAGGAGACGTGGACCGAGTGTCTGATCTCCTGGACCTCCCTACTGCCAAGGTGCAGGCTGCCGTGAATTACGCAGCTGCCTTTCCTTCCGAGGTCGAGGACGCTTTATCGGATGCTGACAAGACGCCTGAAGAGTTGCGCAGACTCCTCCCCATACTGGAGACGCACTCCGTTTCAGACCTGTGAAGATCCTGCTAGATGCGCACATTCCAACGGCCGTGGCCAAGGGGCTCGCCGAGCGAGGAGTCGACGCCGTCGCCCTCAGATCGTGGAGAGGTGGGCGATGCCTCGACGCCACGGATGAGGCGATTCTGGTCGGTGCCGGAGAAGAGGAACGGGTGTTCGTAACCTATGACGTTCACACCGTTCCGCCTTTGCTGAGGCGATGGCTGGAAGATGGAATGGGGCACGCGGGGGTGGTGCTTATTAGCGTCAAGACGGTTCCCCCTAGCGACGTCAGGCGGTTGACCCATGCCTTGCTGCAATTATGTAAGGTGTCTCAAGACCAACCATGGGCCAATCGGATCGTTTTTCTCACGCGGTGAACGTCCTTCATGTCAGAAGTTGTGCGTTTTCCAAGGCGTTCGACCGAATCCTTCCCGGACCCCCAAGGACCTTCCAGTCTTGCGCTGCCCCGAAAACCAGCCCTTGCGGAACGTGCCCACAGGGCATAGAAGTCTGGAGGCCGCGCCGGAAGGGCCTCGACGTGCTGGTTATGCTATCGCGCTGGCCTATGCAACGGCACTTGGCTTTGAGGGTGAAGGGTGTAGCCCAGGCTGTTGAGATTCCGGACCGCGGCGAGCTCGATGGCCTTGCGATCGCGTTCAGTGTAGTAGTCGGGGCCCCGGTCTCGATAGTCAGAGCCGCCCTTCAACCTGTGGTGGACGATGATGATCATCGCGTGCGCCAGAGCGACAAGGGCTTTGTTTCCCTTCATGTGCCGACGTAGGCGTTCGTACTGGGCTCCGAGCCATGGCCATGGCGATCTCTTCGAGGTCCACACGCAGGCGCCGCACATGCGTCCCTCCTTCGTTCTCGACGTCAAGGTGCGTGGAGGCTACGGCGCCTATCCCCAGAAGATGCCGGTCGGGTCCGCGTCGACCTCGGTGATCAGATCCTCAAGCCGTTCGGATGGGCCGAGGTCGTCATAGACATGCCAACGGCCATGCCGGTCAGCGCCGTAGAGCGTCCAGCGGCGCGTCTCGGCGTTGTAGCGGAACTGGGCAATCGATCGGCGGGTCCACTCGTTGCTGTCGCTGGCCGGAACGGAGCTGGACACGTAGGGCGGGCGCCGTTCGAAAATGGTGGCGGTGCCGCCACGGAACACGAGATCGAGCCGGACTTCCTTCCGGACGGACTCGGGCACTCTCCGATCGCAGAACGCCTCAAGCAGTTCCTCAGCGTGAACGCGTACGCTTTGTGGAGGCGACAGGATGATCACCTCGCCGCCGCGTTCGGCGGCACGTCGTATGTCTCCTGCTGGGCTACGGCCTTGGCGGTTTGATGACACGGTACGGCCAGAAACGTCCTGAGTTGCAGCAGCTAACCACGCGCCAACGGCAGGTGAGGCTATACTGCAAGCAAGAGGTGAGATGTGTGGCGGCGGACGGCCGGATGCAGGTGACTGTTCCAGTGGAGGCAGTGGCAGAATTCTGCCGGCGGCACGACCTTCGGGAGTTCGCACTCTTCGGCTCCGTCCTGCGGGACGACTTCAGCGAGCAAAGCGACGTGGACGTGCTCATCGAGCCGGGCCCCGACCACCAGCACAAAATCGCCGAGTTTGTCTCCATGCAGGAGGAGCTTGAGGCCATATTTGGTCGCAAGGTCGACCTCGTATACAAGCATCTGCTCAAGAAGTACATTCGCGAGGACGTTCTGCGGCGGAGGCGCGTGCTATATGTCTCTCCACAGTGACCGCCCCTACCTTGCCGACATGCGCGACACCGCACGCAAGGTTTTGGTTTTCACCGAAGGTCTCGATCATGAGCGCTTCCTCGCCAACGAAGAGAAGCAGTGGGTGGTCATTCGCGGCATCGAGGTTGTGGGGGAAGCCTCGACCAAGGTGAGCCCGGAGTTTGTTGCGGCTCACCCGGATCTGCCATGGTCGCAGATGCGCGGCATGCGGAACATCTTGATCCATGGTTACGCCGAAGTCGATCTTGAGATTGTTTGGAATGTGCTCCGGAATGACCTCCCTGGCCTGATTGACCAGCTTGAGCAGGTGCTAGGCTGAGCGCAAGCATGTCGGCAGCCACCACACGTAGGAGCGCTTGGCGGGCAGGAAGGCTGGCCGCATGATCAGAGACCGAGGCATGGTAGTTACGCGGATCCGCCCGCACATCGTCCTCGTCGGCGTGGCCGCCGTGGGCAAGACGACCTTGGGAGCCGCGGTCGCGCCCATGATAGGACTGCCGTTCCGCGACAACGAGCTGGTGATGGAACGACGACACGGGGTGCCATCGAAGAGCTGAGCCGCAAGCCGGAGAACGACGAGATCATCGACCGCCTGCTGTTGGGAGACCTATCAGGAGTTGGCGGCGGAGACCGAGAGGACCCTGATTGTCGCCTCGCCGCGGCTTTTGGGCAGGCACGACTTCTGGGAGCTCTGCTCGGAGCCGACATCCAATAACTTCCGGCAAGCTCAGCCGTGCTATAACTTTGGGCGAAGGGGGTGAGGTCACGTGGACGGACTCCAGTTGGCTGTGGACGAGAGCAGGCTGGCTGAAGTATGCCGACGCTACAAGGTGAGCGAGTTGGCCTTGTTCGGCTCGGTCCTACGCGATGACTTCACCCCGACAAGCGACGTTGATGTTCTCGTACAGTTTGAACCGGGCAGCCCGGTGAGAAGCCTCTTCGACTTCATCCGTGTCAAGCAGGACCTTGAGGATGAGGTGTTCCATCGACGGGTGGACCTAATCGAACAGAGCACTCTTCACCCTCTGATTGCCGGCAACGTGCTACGTGCGAAGAGAACGGTCTATGTCGCAGCGCACTGACCAGGTCTATGTCAGCGACATGCTTGGCGCCTGCGCCAAAGTGAACGGTATGTGCGGGGCTCGACTGGCAGGCGTTCAAAAATGATGAGCTAACACAGGATGCTGTAATCCGGCAGCTCGAAATCGTCGGGGCGGCGGGCGCAAGGGTCAGTGCCGGGTTTCAGGCTTTGGCAGCAGACATCCCGTGGCGCCTCATCAAGGATTTGCGCGACGTCCTGATCCACGGATATGCCAGTGTTCGTCTTAACCTCGTCCGGACGATCGCCTCGCCAGCGAAGACGTGCCTGTGCTGCACAAGCAACTGGAGGATCTGCTCGGCCGTGAGATAGGGCCGCGGACAGACTCGTAATCTGCTAGACGCCTGGAAGGATCTTACGCACCCCTTTTGCCATCGAAAACGAAATCCTCATGCACCTTCGGGTGATCAAGCGCCGCAGGAGCGAAGTGTCCATCTACGACCCCACCTGCATGGATCTGGTCGGCAGCGGGCCGAACGTCAGGACCAGCTGGTGGCCTTGACCCGCGGTGCGACACACGCGCAAATCAGTAGGCGTATCACGGTCGAGGCCCAAGGACGTAAGTCCGGGTTCAAGACGATCCGCCAATGGCTTGCCGCTGAGAACGCGGACGCCCTGCTCTGGAAGAATGATCGAAAAGACTGGCTTGTCGTCATGGACGAGAGGCACATGCGAGATCTTGTGGACACGGCCCCCTCAATCCTTGCCTCACACGCGAAAGTATAGTTAGATACAATCACTCCAGGGCGCGTGCCAAGGGCAAACCTCGCGAAAGCGAGGGACGCAAAGCCACGGGTCTAAAGTGCGCAAGCACCATGACAGCCGGGTTGCCATGCGGTGAGGACTGACCTGCCGGCATGGCGTGAGCGCCTGCCGGCTTTTTTGATGAAGCGGCACGGCACCCTCGCCTGGAGCAAAAAGGAGGAGTGCCTGTGTTGAGGAGTCGGGTTGCGATCGGTCTGGTGGCAGGCGTGGTGGCTGCCGTATTGGCTCTGGTCCCAGCCGCATTGGCCGACGGTCATTCCGGCCACGGCGAAGGACACACGGTTCGCGGCGTCGTCACAGCGTTCTCGCTGCCGGCTGCAACCGCGTCGACGGTTTCCGGCAGCGTGTACGACGGGTCCCTCACCTTGACGGAGGGCAACGGCAATGTGGTCACACTTGAGGTGACGCCGACCACCACCATCGACATGAGTGCTGGCGCCCTGGCGAGCCTGCTTGCCGGGAACCAGAACGGCCAAGCGTTGGCCGTGGTCGTCGGGGGTTCGTCAGGTAGCGAGGTCGCGTTGGTCGTTCTTAGCGCTCCGAATGAGGCTGGCGACCAGGGGTTGGGCCATGAGACCAGCGTCAGCGGAGTGGTGCAGTCGGTGGCCTCCGGTTCCTTTGTGCTGCAGCGCGAGAACGGAAACACGGTGACGGTGGACGTTTCGGCTACGACCGAGGTGAAGACGGGAGACCAGACGCTGCCGGCTGCGGATATTGTGAGCGGAGCTCGCGTTGAGGCTTCCGGCGCGCTAAACGCGGACGGCACACTCACCGCTACAGTCGTACGCATCGCCAACGAGCACAGCGACAAGGCGATGGGAAAGATCAACGGCACCGTCGCGTCGGCACCCGGCGGGTCCCCCGCCTCGTTCACACTGACGACCAGTAGTGGGACAACGGTCACGGTCAATCTGGCGACGAATGTGGTAGTCCGCGTCGGCGATCATACGGGAACGGTTCAGGACATTGTGTCGGGAGCGTCCGTGCAGCTTCTCGGCACAACGAATGCGGACGGCAGTTTCAACGCTGTGTTGGTCAAGGTGTCCAACGACCATGCGGCTTCGGGGAACGGTCCTTCGGACAACTAAAGTCCAAGCGGCATGAGGGCCCGGATCTCTGACATCAGCGTGTGAACTAAGCGGAGCGCCTTTCGAGGTGCTCCGTCTTCGTATCTTCAGCATGGTGGTCTGTTCGGGCTTGCCTTCGGGCGCGGCTTCGTCCAATATGGTCTCGGCAACTGCATACTGCAGAGGCACGGGTTGCCCCTTCGGGGGCGTAGGGAATCAGGTGCGAAGCCTGAGCGGTCCCGCCACTGTAAGCGGCCGATGAGCGCCACGAGAGCCACTGTCCTCGGACGGGAAGGCGGCGCGAGGTTACCGCGAGCCAGGAGACCTGCCCATGCCATGCCGGCGACCCTCCGGAGAAGAGGCCACGCCGGAAGGCGGCATACGTCTGCCTTCTGAACGGGCACCCGGAGAGATCCGGGAGCTTTTGTTTTATGGAAGGGAGATGTCATCATGCGAACCTTTGGCTCCCTTGTTTCTCTCACCGCCACCGCCCTTGCCGCATCTCTTGCGCTTGCCGCATGTGGTAGGGCTCCCAGCGTCCAGGGCACCATCCACCTGCAGGATGACGGCGGAACGCGCTTCGTGCTCAAGGCCCCTGTGAATCGCATCGTCTCTCTCGGCCCTTCGAACACGGAAATCCTGCTCGCGCTCGGCCTGCGCAAGGACATCATCGGCATCGACGACGAAAGCGTCCAGTACAGTCCACCGCCCTACAGCCAGGAGGCAAAGGGCCTGACGGAGGTAGGGGACTCCTACAACGGGCTCAACATGGAGAAAGTCGAGGCCCTTCACCCGCAGCTCATCCTTGCGATCCCGGGTGCGGCCAACCTGAACCAGTTCAAGTCGCTGCACCTGCGCACGGCGATGATGAACCCGTCGAGCGTCCAGGGCATCTACAAGGACATCGCCTTCATCGGCGCCGCCACCGGCCATGTCGCGCGGGCCGACGCGCTAATCGCAAACATGAAGGTCGAGCTCGACTCCGTGCACAAGGCCGTCGCGGGCCTGACGCGTCCAAGCGTCTACGTCGAGCTGGATCCGAAACAGTTCTACACCGCAGGACCGGGCAGCTTCCTGGACTCCCTGATCCAGCTCGCTGGCGGCAACAACATCGCCGACAAGATCACGAAGCAGGCCTACCCGGCCCTCTCGGCCGAGTCGATCATCGTTGCAAACCCGCAGGTCGTCGTGCTGCTCGACATCCCCTACACCTCGGCGCGGGCGGTCGGGCAGCGGCCCGGTTGGTCCGAGATCGCAGCCGTGAAGACGGGGCGCATCTACGCGGTCGATCCGAGCCTCCTCTCGGAACCGGCACCGGACATCGTGCAGGGTGTCCGTGATCTCGCGAAGGACCTGCACCCTGGCGTCAAGATCCCCTGAAAGCGCTCCCGCAGGCGGGCCGAGGCCTGGACCCGGACCATCCTCGCCAAAGGACATCGGCGCCTTCGACCTTGCCCTGCCCATGAACGCTACCGCCTGGCTATCCTCTCCGGCAGCCAGGCGGTAGTCCTTTTCGCCGCAGCCAGGGTTCCCTCGGGCGTCGCGTCGCCGCGTGGGCACGGACGTTCCGACGGTCCGTCCCAACTGCTGGTGCGCCGGCTACGACCCCTGGGTCAGGCGACCGAGCGGCAGGAGCGGCACCCCCACCGCCGCCTGCAGGGGCCACGCGGGGTCCGCCGCCAACAGCACGGCCGTCGCCGGACCTCCCGAGCGGGAGAGGATCCCCTGCGGCAGGTCCTGCGCGAGCTCAGGCCGAAGGCCTCGCGCTCCGAGCTCGGAGAGCTCCCGCGAAAGGCCACCCGAGCCGAGCGGCAGGACCTCGTGCACGTGCCGGTCCTGCATCAGTCGGCGCAGCCGACCGGGGTTCATCATCTCCGGGTCGCCCGGCCGCACCGCGTCCTCGGGGGCGCTCTTCGGCCGCCCGAGGAGGTAGAGGAGATCGCCCGCCCGGGCGAGATTATGGCGGATCGATGCCGCCTCCACCTCTCCGACGCCGACGAAGCCCGCGCCCGTCGCCAGGGCCTGGACGTTGTCCTCCGTGCTACCCGTCACGGGCAGTTCGGCGAAGCCCGCCTCTCGGAGCAGGGCCCGCATGCCGGCAACGACCCGCTCACCGAGGTCCGGCCAGGGCAGCGTGAGGAGGTCTGCCACGAGGAGCGGCTCCGCACCGAGCGAGAGGAGCTCCATCAGCACCACCCGCGTGCCGAAGTAGCCGACATCCTCCGGGTCTGCCCTGACGGTGTCGCTCGGCATGGGGCCGATGCCGCCGATGACGTCAAAGGCGAGCACAAGATCCTTCCCCTCTGGCCGCGGGATATGCGTGAGGTCCCGGATGCGCGAGATCATCGTCCCGCCGCCTCGAGGAAGCTCCGCGCCGCCCGGCGGTTCGCCGCGAAGTCGATGTGGAAGTACGAGGCGAGGAGACGGCGCCCCGCAAAACCGTCGACGAGGGGAGCCCGGCCGATGCGGCGGACCTCCATGGCGAATGGGCTCCCCGCCGACAGGCTGGACCAGTGGAACTCGTGGCCGCGCAGGGCGGTGCCGGCCGGGCCGAGGATGCTCGCCACCAGCATCTGCGCCTCGCCGTAGCCCAGGGCCTGCAGCCTCTCCTGCATCGCGACGTCGGCCGGCACGCGCCCAAGCATCGGAATCTTCCTGCCGTCCGCAAGCGTAAGCGAACGGGCAAGGTACATCATGCCGCCGCACTCGGCGTAGATCGGGCCGTCGAAGGCCCGGATCGCGGCGATCGGCGTCGTCCTCGACGCCAGCTCCTCGGCGTAGAGCTCGGGAAAGCCGCCGCCGAGGAGGAGGGCCTGCGTCCCCGGGGGCAGGTCCTCGCCAGCCAGCGGGCTGAACGGCACAAGGTGCGCCCCGAGCTCCTGCAAGGCTCTGAGCCCAGCCGTGTAGTAGAAGTGGAAGGCAGCGTCGTAGGCATAGGCGACCGTCACCCGGGGCATGGGCGTCGCAGGTCGCGGCAGCGGCGGCTCAGGCAGGGGATCCGCCGTCTGCGCCAGGTGGAGGATGCAGTCGAGGTCGACCGTCTCCTCGACCGCCCTGCCCAGGCGGTCCAGGTAGCCGGGCATGTCGTCGAGCTCCAGCGACGGCACGAGACCGAGGTGGCGGCTCGGCCGCTGCCATGCCTTCTCCTGGGACAGGTACCCGACCGCCGGCGGCAGGCCGTGCGCGGCGAGCGCATCGGCGATGAGGCGATAGTGGCGCTCCGAGCCGACGCGGTTCACGAGGACGCCCGCGATGTGGACGCCGCGGCTGAAGCCGGCGTAGCCCTTGACGACGGCGGCGGCCGAGCCTGCCATGCCGCTCGCGTCGACGACAAGCAGCACCGGTGTCCGGGTCCAGCGGGCCATCTCCGCGCTCGACGACGCGAGCGACCTGCCACTGCCCCTGCCGTCGAAGAGGCCCATCACCCCCTCGACGATGCCGACATCGGCGTCGGCCATGTAGTCCTGGAGCAGCTGGAGCACAAGGCGCCGCCCGTGGAAGAAGGCGTCCAGATTCACGGAGGGACGCCCGCTTGCCGCGAGGTGGTGGCTCGGATCGATGAAGTCCGGACCGACCTTGAAAGCCTGCACGCGTAGCCCCCGCCGCCTGAGCGCGGCGAGGATGCCGACGGTGAAGCTCGTCTTGCCGGAATTGCTGCCCGTTCCGGCGATCATGATGCGGGCCGTCATGGTCCTCGCCTCACGGCGACCCTGCGCACCTCGCCGTGCCTGAAGGGATGCGCACGGGACCAGTCGGCGGGGCCAAGGCCCGCCGCGATCAGCTCGATGACGCGGTTCACCCCGTCGTGTCCGACGAGCACCAGCGGACGGCCCGCAGCCCCAGCGAGGCAGCCTTGCAACGAGTCCTGCACCCGCTGCCAGAAGTCGCGGAACGGCTCCGCCCTCGGCAGGTCGACCGAGGCGGGATCGCGCAGGAAGGCGGCGAGCCGCTCCGCAGGTATGCGGCGCAGGACCTCCTGCTCGGACTCGCCCTCCCAGCCGAACTCCATCTCCCGCAGACCTGGCTCGAGCACCAGTTCCCCGCCCAAGCGGCCTGCGATCGCCTCGGCCGTCTCGCGACAGCGCGGCAGGTCGCTTGCGCAGATCCGCGCCGCCTTGCCCTGGTAGCGGGCGAGCAGCGTCGCGGCGGCCTGCGCCTCTTCCTGCCCTTCAGGGGTGAGGGGGGCGTCCGACGGAAGCGGCCAACGGCCATCGCCTGCCCGACCGTGGCGCACGAGGTGCACAAGGGTCACTCTTCGCGTGGAGAAACCCGCTTCCATGGAGCGGAGCTGCACGCTCGCTGCACCTCTTCAGGGCAATTGCCCCGCAAATCTCCTCCGGCCTACCCACGCTCGCATGATAGCAGAGAAGGCCCGAGTCGAGGGCAGTCGGGGAGAGGGATGAATGCGGCTGACAGGCCGATGGACATCTTCCTTCGGCGTGTGTCTGGACCTGGCAGGCGCCCGTGGCAGGAATCACCCTGCGGGCCTGCGAATGACACGGCTGTCGGGTGCCCCTCGGGGGCGCAAAGGGAAGGCCGTGCGATTCGGCCGCTGTCCCGCAACTGTGAGCCGTGAGGAGACGGACAGGTCCACTGGGCGACATGCCTGGGAAGGGTCCGACACTCCCGTGACCGGCAAGCCAGGAGACCTGCCCGACTGTCCCAGGCCGGCCTGCGCGGACAGGCGGGAAGGCGCAACACACCTTTCCATGCCCCGCGCGAGCGGGGCATGTCTCTTTTCGCAGGCATTCAGGGGAGGCATGGGCATGAGCGATCCCATCGAGACGGGCGAGTGCAGCACCACGTCGGGACGCAGGAGCGGCGAGCCCGGACGCGTTCTAGTCTTCACCGGCGATGGCAAGGGCAAGAGCACGGCGGCCATGGGCCTCGCGCTGCGCTCGCTCGGCAACCACATGAAGGTCGCGATGCTCCAGTTCATCAAGGGGAAGTGGAAGCCGGGCGAGGTGCGGGCGGTCGCCCAGCTGCCAGGGTTCGAGATCATCCCCCTCGGCGTCGGCTTCACCTGGACGAAGACCGAGGAGCATCACATGGCGGCTCTGCGACAGGCCTGGCAGAAGACGCAGGAGGTGATCCGCGCGGGCCAGCACGACGTCGTCATCCTGGACGAGATCAACTACGCCCTCTCCTCCACCTCGCTGCCGGTAGGGGAGGTCTTCACGGCGGCGGACGTCGTCGCGCTGCTCAGGGAGCGCCCGCGCAAAATGCATGTCGTCCTCACCGGCCGCCGCGCGCCGGAGGAGATCGTCGCGTATGCCGACACCGTGACCGAGATGCGGCTCGTCAAGCACGCCTACGACGCCGGCCGCAAGGCTGCGCGGGGGATCGAGTTCTAGCCATGCACGTCCTCGTACTCGGAGGCATCCGAAGCGGCAAGTCTATGCTGGCGGAAGAGGCGGCAAGGCGACTCGAGGAGCAGGCGCAACTGCCGGTGACCTATCTTGCCACGGCCCGCGCGAGCGACGGTGAGATGGCGGAACGCATTCGGCGGCATCGCTTGCGGCGCCCCGCCCGCTGGCGCACGGTCGAGGCGGGCGGCGACCCGGAGCAGCTGGTGCTCGCCGCCGAGCGGCTGCAGGGCGAGGGAGGCATCCTCCTCCTCGACTGCCTCAGCCTCTGGGTAGCGGCGACCCTCGACCCGGATGAGGGCGACACGGTCTTCGCGCGGCGCCTCGATCGGCTCCAGGAAGCGGTGCTGGGGGCGGAGCACGCTATCGTCGTCAGCATCGAGGCGGGACTCGGCCTCGTGCCGATGGAGCCCTTGAGCCGCCAGTTCCTCGACCGGCTGGGCGACGCCAACCAGGCCTTCGCCAAAGCCTGCGACCGGGTGATGCTCTCGCTCGCGGGCCTGCCCATGACCTTGAAGGGAGACGGCCGGCCATGAGCGCAGGTGCTCTCATGGTGCAGGGTACGGCCTCGCACGTTGGCAAGAGCGTCCTCGTCACAGGTCTCTGCAGGCTCTACGCCCAGGCCGGCGTGCGAGTCGCACCCTTCAAGGCACAGAACATGGCGCTCAACTCGTACGTCACGCCGGAAGGCGGCGAGATCGGGCGCGCCCAGGCCGTCCAGGCGGAGGCGGCCATGGTGACGCCGCACGTCGACATGAACCCAATCCTCCTCAAGCCGACCCGCGATCACGTCTCGCAGGTGGTGATCCACGGTCGGCCGGTGCGCGAGATGGCGGCTGGATCCTACTGGGAGACGGGGCTCGCGGAGGCCTGGGCCGCCGTCGAGGCTTCCTACGGGCGGCTCAGGGCGTCCTACGACCTCGTGCTTATCGAGGGGGCGGGAAGTCCTGCGGAGATGAACCTGCGCGCGCGGGACCTCGCGAACATGCGGGTCGCGAAGCTTGCGCACGCCCCCGTCCTGCTCGTCGGCGACATCGAGCGCGGTGGCATCTTCGCGTCGCTCCTCGGCACCCTCGATCTCCTGCCTGAGGACGAGCGGCGGCTGATCGCCGCCCTTGTCGTCAACAAGTTCCGCGGCGATGGGCGCCTCTTCGACCCAGGGGTGCGCTACCTCGCCGAACGGAGCGGCGTGCCGGTGGCGGGGGTGATCCCCTGGGCCGAGATCGAGATCCCGAGCGAGGACTCGCTCTCGTTGGCCCAGGACGGCGGGGCCCTGCCGGCGGAGGTGGAGGTAGCGGTGGTGCGCCATCCGCACATCGCGAACTTCACGGACCTCGACGCCCTGCGCCGCACACCCGGCGTGAGGGTCCGGTTCACGGTGCGGGCGGATGAGATCGCCGCGGCCGACGCGGTCGTTCTGCCCGGGACCAAGAACACCGTCGAGGATCTCGCCGCTCTGCACCGGCAGGGGCTCGCCAAGGCCGTCCTCGCGGCGCGGCAGCGGGGCGCCGCTGTCGTCGGCCTCTGTGGTGGCCTGCAGATGCTCGGCGAGACGCTCGAGGACCCCGAAGGGCTCGAGGGCGGCCGCCCCGGCAGCCATGCGGGCCTAGGCCTCCTGCCGCTGCGCACCCGCTACCTCCAGGGCAAGACGACGCACCAGGCGGTCGGGCGAATCGCCGCGGGCGGGCCCGGCTGGGAGGGGCTCGCAATCTCAGGCTACGAGGTGCACAGCGGCGAGAGCAGCCTCACGCCCGGTTCGCGGGCGTTCGCCATGGTGGAGCGGCGATCCGGGGAGACGGTCCGCGTTGCCGATGGGGCCTTCGTCGACCGCTCCCTCTTCGGGACCTACTTCCACGGCATCTTCGACGTCCCGGCCTTCCGGCGCGCCTTCCTCGACGAGATCCGCGTCCGCAAGGGCCTGCGCCGCCTCATGGACGACGAGGTCGCACAGGGCGACCTGGGCGCACGCGTGTTCGACGCACTTGCGGAGCACCTGCGCCGGCACCTCGACCTGAAACTCCTCGAGCGCATTACGGGGATCGCCCTGTGAGTGGCCTCTGGCTTCTCGCGGCCGCCGCCCTCGACTGGCTCGTCGGCGACCCGCCGCGCCCGACGCATCCCGTCGTCGTCATGGGGCGCCTTGCGACCCTGCTCGAGCGCCTGCTCTGGCGGCAGGGACCGGCGCTCCTGCAGCGCCTGCGTGGCGGGATCCTGACGCTGCTGGTCGTGGGAGGGACCCTCGCTTTCAGCGTTCTCGTCCTGAAGCTTCTCGCGCCCTTCTGGATCGGCGCCGGACTCGCCCTCTGGTGGCTCGGGGCGTCGTTCGCGGCGCGCGGCCTCTACGACCATGCCCTGGCGGTGGAGCAGCGGCTGCGCCTGCAAGACCTCGCCGGAGCCCGCATCGCCGTCGGCCGGATCGTCGGCCGCGACACGGACCGCCTCTCCGCGCCGGAAGTGGCCAGGGCCTGCATCGAGTCGGTCGCGGAGAACACCGGGGACGGGGTGCTGGCGCCTCTCCTCTACGCAGCCCTCGGCGCCGCGCTCCAGCCCTGGGGGCTCTCGCCCGTGGCAGGGGCCGCGGCGTTCGCCCTCGCCTACAAGGCGGTGAACACCCTCGACTCGATGCTCGGCTACCGCAGCGAGCGCTACCTCTGGTTCGGCTGGGCCAGCGCACGTCTCGACGACCTCGTGAACTTCATCCCGGCGCGCTTCGCCCCGCTCGCCGTGGCCGTCGCCGCGCCCCTCGTCGGGGGTTCGCCGCTGCAGGCGCTGCGTACGGCTCTACGCGACGGGCACAGGCACCAGAGCCCGAACAGCGGCCTGCTCGAGGCGGCATACGCAGGGGCCTTGGGTATCCGCCTCGGCGGCCCGACCGCCTACGGCGGCGTCGTGCACCAGCGCGCGACCATCGGCGTTGGGCGCCGCGAGCTGGACGTGCAGGCCATCGCCCGGGCGCGGCACCTGCTCGCAGCTACCTCCGCCCTGGCTGTCGTGGGCCTGAGTGCTGTCCTGTGGGCGGTGAGGCCATGACGCGCGGTATGCGGGCTGCGCTTGGGTTCCTCACGATCCTGCCGGCTGGGTCCAAGGACCTTGAAATCGCAGCGGGCATCCCGTTCTTTCCCATCGTCGGCGTTCTCGTCGGTGGGCTCTCGGGTCTTTTGGCCTGGCTGCTCGTCCCGCACATCGGCAGTCTCGCCGGGGTGACCCTGGCCCTGCTCGCACAGGTCGTGCTGACGCGCAACCTGCACTGGGACGGGGTCTTCGACACGATCGACGGACTTGTGGCCTACCCGCGGGAGAAGTCCCTGGCCGCCATGCGCGACTCCCGTGTCGGTGGCGGCGCGGCCGTCGCGGGTGGCATCTTGATCCTGCTATTTGTCGGCTTAGGCGCAAGGGTGCCCTTCCGGGAACTGTGGCTCGTGTTCGCGGTGGCGGGAATGGCTGGCCGCGGTGCCGTCAGCGCGGCTCTGGGGCTCTATCCGTACGCCCGCCCTGACGGGCTTGGCCTGGCCTTCGCCGGCAAGGCGCAATCGGGCCTGCTCGTCGGGGGCCTTGCGCTCGCGCTTCTGATCGCCCTGCTCGGCCTGCGCGGTGTGGTCAGTGCGGCGGGCACGGTCGTGCTGGTCGTCCTAGGCGGACGCTACGCAGTGCTCCGCTTCGGTGGGCTGACCGGGGACGTCTACGGCGCGATCGAGGTCCTGACGGAGATCCTGGTGCTGGCAAGCACAGCCTGGAGGTGAGCCTGATGGCGGATGGTGCGCCCCCCGCGCACGGCGGACAGCGGCGTTGGGCGGCCGAGGCATATGGCGGCGACGCGACGCGCTGGCTCGACTTCAGCGCGAACCTGAACCCCCTCGGACCGCCGCAGTGCGTCATGGAGGCCCTTCGGCACGGCCTCGGCGAGATCGCCTTCTACCCCGATCTCGAGGCGAAGGAGGCGACTCGAGCCCTTGCGGGCTACCTCGGTGTCGCGCCGGGGCAGCTGCTCCTCACGAGCGGCGGCATGGAAGCGATCTACCTGGCGGTGCGGGCGCTCCAGCCGCGCCTCGCGATCATCCGCGAACCGGCCTTCAGCGGCTACCGCGAGGCGCTCGGGGCGTCGGGAGTGCCCGCCCTCAGCTTCTTTGGCCCGGCACGAGATCTCCTCACGGCCCGGATCGAGCCCGGCACGCTCATCGTCCTCGGCCAGCCGGGGAACCCCGCGGGTGGCCTCGAGGATCGCACGCTGCTCCTCGCGCTGCTCGGGCGCCTGCAGGGGATCGGTGGGCACCTGCTCGTGGATGAGGCGTTCATCGACTTCGTCGAGCGGCCAGAGGACCACTCGCTGCGTAAGTCCGCGAATGAACCCGGGCTGATCGTCGTCGGCTCCCTGACGAAGTTCTACACCCTGCCGGGGCTGAGGGTGGGCTACGCCCTGGCGGCAGCGGAGGTGCTGCAGGCCTTGCGTCGGCAGATGACGCCGTGGAGCATCTCCTCCCTGGCGCAGCTCGCCACCGTCGCAGCGGTCTCCGACGCCTCCTTCGTCGCAGAGAGCAGGCGCTTCTTGCCGCCCGCGCGGCGGGAGTTCGCGACCGCCCTGCAGGGTACCGGTGCCTTCGCGGTGACGGAGGGCCGGGCCAACTACCTCCTGCTCGACGCAACTCCCTCGGGCATCCCCGCGGCCCGCTGGACCCGCGGCGCGGCACGGCGCGGCATTCTGGTGCGCGACGCCAGTACGTTCCCTGGGCTCACGCCCTACCACCTGCGCGTGGCGGTGCGCACCCCCGCCGAGAACGGCCGGTTGGTGCAGGCCCTTGCGGAGATCGTCCGGGCGCGGTAGGCGGCCAAAGGTGAAGGAGGCGGCGACCATGGCAGCTCGTGAGCATGCCGTGTGGCGTATCGAGGCAAACGGCATCGAGCCGATTCCTGCAGGCGAGCGAAGCGCCTCCCTGCGCGATGTCTTCTGGATCTGGTTCGGCGCGAACATCGCCATCCTGGGCGTCGTCCTCGGCGCCGTGGCGATGAGCTACGGCCTCTCCCTCTGGCAGGGGGTGCTCGCCACGCTGCTCGGCGCCTTCTCCTTCGCGCTCGTCGGCGTGCTCGGCGTATCCGGCATGCGGCTCGGCGTCCCCACCCTGACCCTCGCGCGCGCCACGTTCGGCATCTACGGCAACCTCCTGCCGACCGCCGTGGCCTGGCTGAACCTCATCGGCTGGGAGGTGATCGTGCTCGTCACGGCGACCTACGCCCTTGCGGGCATTGCCACCGCAGCCTTTGGCGTTGCGCCTGCCGCCCCTCTCCTCGTTGCGGCGTTCGTGATCGTCCTTGTTGTGGCGTTTCTGGCGGCGCTCTTGGGCTACGCCGCGATCGCCCGCCTACAGGCCGTCTTCTCCCACGTCTTCGGCCTGCTGACGCTCGTCGTATTCGCACTCCTCGTACAGCACGCCGACTGGGGACGCCTTCTTGCGATCAGACCGGCGCCTCTCGTCACAGGCTTCCTGCCGGCCATGTCGGTCGTGGTTGCTGGTACGGGCCTGTCGTGGGTCACGGCCGCCGCCGACTACACCCGGTACCTGCCGCAGACGACGCGGCCAAGGGGAGTGATCGGAGCCGTCACCTGGGGGGCCCTGCTGCCGGTCTTCGCCCTGATGCTGCTCGGGGTGCTGCTCTCCGCGACCATGCCCGCCCTGGATGCCGCGGCGAACCCGATCGCCATGATCGGCGCGGCCCTGCCCGCCTGGATGGCCGTGCCTTACCTCCTCACGGCTGTCGGTGGCCTCGTGACGGAGGTCGTCCTGGCCGTCTACTCGTCAGGGCTCAGCCTGCTCGCGGCCGGGATCCGCATCCCGCGCTACAGGACGATCCTCGTCGACGCCGGGCTGTCGATCATCGGCGGCCTCTACTTCCTCTTCGCCGCCCCGGACTTCCAGGGGCCATTCGTGTCGTTCCTGACCCTGCTCGCCGCGGTTCTCGCGCCCTGGGCGGGGGTTGTCTGGGTGGACAGCGCCCGACGGCTGCGCATGGGGTATTCGCTGCGAGATCTCTACAACGGTCGGCGTAGCACGTACGGTACGGTGCGCTGGCGCAGCCTTGGCGCGTTTGCCGGCGGGTGTGTCACGGCCCTCCTCCTGACCTCGTCCCCTCTCTATGATGGTCCGCTCGCCAAGGGGGTCTTCCAGGGATCAAGCCTCGGATTTCTGGTCGGCATGGGCGTCAGCATCGTGCTGGCCGCGGCACTGCGGGAGCCGGGCGAAGTGCATGCTCGCCCGGGCACGGCGAAGCCCGGCAACGGTAGACGACGGGAGCTTTGAGGCGCGACGCCGGCCGTGGCCGTCCTTCGGCTGTGCCGTCTACCATCCACAGGTCATGCTTTTTGGACGCGAGGGCGACGGTGTCCCAGTCGATGAACCCGGCAGAGAAGAGGCCGCCCTTCCAGGCAGGTCCGTGCCGCGTGGTCGCATCCGTGACGCCACCTTGCCCGTGACGCGATGGAGATCCGGGAGAAGGCGAAGCAACTGGGCGCGGTCTTCCGTCCCAAGCGCATCGTCGAAGCATCCAGAGCGTCCCTCGCGGAACGGAAACACGGCCACGCAGTACAGCGGCCGGTGCACCAGGCCGTGTCCCCGTCACGGGCCCTCATGGCAGCGACCACGAAATGAAGGTGTGCCGGCTCGCAAACCATCAAGGCACCAAGACGGATCGCAGTGATGCAAAGCCTAGCCGCGATCCTTGTCCAGCCACGGCTGCCATCGTGGTCGTCCACGTTCAGCAGTAGCGTGGACCGTCCTCAGTCCGCGCGAGTCACCGGTAGCTGCCGCAACCGGCCGTCAGGTACGTGAGCGCCTTGGGACGGAGTTCCCAGCCGGCGTCGAGACGTGCCGGCAAGGTGTCCATGGTGTGATCCAATGGCGAGTGGGGGAGAGCGGGGAGCTTTGGCCGGTGCGGTGACTCCGCTTGGGTCGCGCAAAGGCTGCCGACGGCTTGTTTCGCTTGCGGCGTGGCGGGAAGGTTCGCCGGCGAAGCCACCGCGGAGGCCAGCCAGACGGGTGGAGCCTTTGCGCCGGTCCGTTTCCGCGATCCGCGCAGGGCACGGTCCAGATGCTCTTGACGACCGCACCGACCTGCGGAAGGAATCGGGAACGCAGACAGCGCATTTTGAAATGGAACCAGATGCCATGTGGTGGCCCCGGCCAGACCGTCCGTTGGAGGTGCCCTGATGCTGGCACGCAGCCTGCCGGACCCAAGACCGTGGCGCAGCGTCCCGCGCGACGCGCGCAACAGGGCCTGGACCCGGCTTCTGCGCCACCCCTTGTTCCGGGTCGGTGCAGCGCTGCTCACCTTCCTGCTGCTGTTCACCTTTCTTGGACCGGAGTTGTGGCGCCAGGGCGGCGGCGTCGATGTGGCGACGATCCTGCTGCCGCCATCACCCGCCCATCCATTGGGTACCGACGGACTTGGTCGCGACTACCTGCGTGCGTTGATGCTCGGCGGCAAGCTGCCGATCCTGAGCGGGTTCGCGACAGCGGCCGCTGCCACGCTGACCGGCGTCGCGGCAGGCCTCGTGGCGGCATTCTCCCGCCATTGGGAGGCGCCGGTGATGCGCGTCGTGGACGCGATCCTGAGCATACCGCCCGTGGTGCCGATCCTGATCATCGAGGGCTTCTTCGGGGTGGGCATCGTCACGCTGATGGCTGCCGTCACCCTGGTCAGCTGGCCATCCACGGCCCGCCTCGTCTGGTCGCGGGCACTCGTGCTGCGCGAGCTGCCCTATGTCGAGGCGGCTCGCGCGACGGGTGCCTCCCGCCTGCAGGTCATCCGCCGGCACGTGCTGCCGAACGCCTTCGACACCGTCGTCGCCTGCTTTGCCTCCCAGTTCGCCAATGCCGTCCTGTTCATCGCCCTCGCGACCATTCTCGGCGCCGGCCTCGGCGCGTCCACCAACTGGGCGACCATGATCGCGACGAGCCGCCAGTACATGTTCGACCTGTACTGGTGGCTGGTCGTGCCGCCCGGGATCTGCTTCGCGACGCTCGTCGTGGCGGTCTTCTTCCTCGCCGAGGCGGTGCGCCAGGCCTTCCATCCGCAGAGTCCGGCCGACGGGAGGGCACAGCCTTGATCGCGTACATCGTCCGGCGGCTGGTGCAGGCCGTCCTCACCCTGGCGGCGATCAGCGTCGTGCTCTTCGTCATGATGAAGCTCTACGGCGGCGACCCCGGCTGGATCATGCTCGGGCACTTCGCGACACCGGCGAAGGTGCACAGGCTGGATCTCGCGCTCGGTGTCCTGCAGCCGTGGCCCGTGCAATACCTCGACTGGCTCAGGCTGCTCTTCGCCGGCGCACTGGCCGGGACGTTCCAAGCCATGCCGCCCACGCTGCTGCTCTTCGCGCTCGGCGGCGGGCTCGGGCTGCTGCTCGCCACCGGCCTCGCGCTGCTGCAGGCGCGCCATCCCCGGACGTGGGTCGATCATCTGACGTCCACCGGCGCACTCGTCTTCTACGCCATGCCCTCCTACTGGCTCGGGCTCGTGCTGTTCCTCGTCGTCGCGGTCTACCTCGCGTGGCTGCCCATGGTGCCACCGGGGTTCTTTCCCGGCGGCCAGGGCCCCGTGGGGTTCGTAACAGTTGCCGATTTTCACGCACATTCATACACTTTATTAGTATTGTCGTAGGACCCTCCACGCTGTAAGATCGATCCATGGAAGACAAGCTTCTGACGCTGA